>Ga0247815_10001907_pt1 | contig 15639 bp, 7 predicted proteins | sample UWRJL194509B1_FD_181014 | JGI IMG/M metagenome (GOLD analysis project Ga0247815, IMG submission 181014) | Plant litter microbial communities from Arlington Agricultural Research Station in Wisconsin, United States - UWRJ-L194-509B-1 | ecosystem: Environmental > Terrestrial > Plant litter >...
CTAAACTAAAGTTTGCTAAATCAAGATCGGTACTTCCTGTAGGAAGATCATCATAAGTAAACGGAGATGCATTCAAATCAGAAGCTCCAATACTGATTCTGATGTAGCTTATGCCAATTGAGGTTTCTCCGGAACCAAACAATTCCTGTAAAAGTGAAGTTCTTTTGGCTGCTGTTAACTTATAAATTACATCAGCGCTTCCGCCAGTTAAAGTATATCCAAAACCATCTACGGTTTGATATTTCTGAGCAGCATTTACTTCAATATTTGCGTATGAATTAGGAGTAGTGACAAATCCTAAAGTCCCGGTTTGTTTGGCTAATAATGCGCTTAAATCTCCTTTTGTCAGCCAAAAATCGACATCGTTTGTTACCACAACCGGAGGGTTTACCACTGGAGGATTTACTACCGGATCGACAGCATCATTTGATGAAGAGCATTTTACCTGAGCAAATACTGCCATCGCGAGGAACAATATTTTTATACTGTTTTTAAAATTTAATTTCATTTTTTTATAGTTTTTAGGTCAGCCATTAGTATACAATAGTTTGCATAGCATGTGCAGGGATAGTTATAGTATTTTGCAAATCGTGGTTGATTAGGGTATAAACAATCTCCTTATCTGATTGGTTCATGACAATTGTAATTATTTTGTCATCAGCGTTTTTAAAAGAAGTGCTTATTAAATTTTTATCACTTGTTGTTTGAATGATTCTTTTTGCTCCAGGGCGGATAAATTTTGAGAGATGTCCAATATAATAATACATTGGTGTGTAGATTAACTCATCTTTTGTGGTATCGGCATGAATGGGTGCAAAACAAAAATTTCCAACATGATTAGGTCCGCCGTTTTGGTCTAAAAGAATGTTCCAGTCTGTCCAGGCAACGGTTCCGTTATTGAAATCGTTGATCATATTAAGTCCGTATCGCTCTGCATTTCCCCAGAACTGAAATTTAGTCGCATCAAATTTTTCTATACAACCTTCTGTAAAAATTAAATTTTTATCCGGAAATGCTTTGTGAACTTCGCCTACCGATTCAAATTTTGGAGTACCGCCGTTCCAGGTTTCGTACCAGTGAAATCCAATTCCCCACGCATATTTTGAAACCTCAGGATCAGAGAAAACCAAATTGGCTCTTGTGGTTAACATATCACCACGATTATGATCCCAAATGATTACTTTTTTAGCACCAAGTCCTTCTTTTTCTAAAGTTGGTCCCAGAAAATTTTTCAGGAAATCTCTTTCTGCTTCTGGAGTATAGATGCATGATTCCCAACGTTGTTTTGCCATTGGCTCGTTCTGGATCGTTAATCCCCAAACCGAAATTCCTTCTTTTTCGTAAGCTTTTATAAACTTAGCATAATAATTTGCCCATGATTGTGCAAATTCCGGCAATAAAACGCCGCCGTGCAAAATATCATTATTGTCTTTCATGAAAGCGGGGGGACTCCATGGGCTAACAAATAAAGTTAATTTCCCGCCGGCTGTTTCAATTGCTTTTTTAATGAGTGGAATTCTGTATTTTCTATCGTGATCGATATTGAAGGTTTTGAGCTCTTTGTCACCTTCCTGAACATAAGTATAACTGTCGCTGCTAAAATCGCAACTGTGAATATTTGTTCTTGCAAGGGAATATCCTATTCCTTTATTCTTATCGTAGTAAGCGCTAAGAAATTCTTGTTGTTTTTTGGGTGATAGTTTGGCAAAAACCTCCGCACTTGCATCAGTTATAGCGCCACCAATTCCCAGAAAAGTCTGATCTGTTTTATCCGGATCTAATTGTATAGAAACAGTTGATTTTGTTTGTTGTGAAGTTGGTTTTGAAATTAAATTATTCGATAATGATAATCTCAAATTTGTGTTTTCGGCAGTAGTGTAAACCTCTATTTTTTTATTTTTTTTGGATGTATGAGCATTTTGTCCAACAACCTTTGATGAATAACAAATTAATTGTAGAACTACTATTGGAGCTATTAAAATTCTATTGATGATTTTCATAGTATTTTTAAAAAACGATTTAATTTAAATTAAAAATTGAGGGCTAATTTGGATGATTCAAATTAACCCTCTTTCTACTAACAAAACATTAATACACAAGCGTTTGTATTGCGTGTGCAGGAATTTTAACTACTGCTTGTTCAGCTCCTATAATCAATTTATAGTCTAATGCTTTATCTGTTTGGTTCATGACAACTGTAGCCATCGTACCATCAGCATTCAAAAATGATGTACTTAACAAAGCGCTTCTGCTTACTGCAGAACTTACTCTTTTTGCATTTAGGCGAATGAATTTTGAAAAATGCCCAATATAATAATATGACGGAGTGTAAATTAGCTCTCCTGTTCTTGTATCAGCATGAATTGGCGCAAAGCAAAAATTACCCACATGGTTTGGTCCTCCGTTCTGGTCCAAAAGAATGTTCCAGTCTGTCCATCCGGCAGTTCCGTTATTAAAATCATTAATCATAGAGATTCCATATCTTTCTCCGTTACCCCAAAATTGATATTTTGCAGCATCAAATTTTTCTACACAACCTTCTGTAAACATCAAACCTTTATCAGGATATGCTTCGTTCACTTTTGCAACGTTATCAAACATTGATGCTCCTCCTGACCAGTTTTCGTACCAGTGAAATCCCATTCCCCAAACATATTTTGAAGCTTCCGGATCAGAGTAAATGACATTGGCTCTGTAATTCATTAAATCACGATTATGATCCCAGGCAATAATTTTTACATCTCCTAATTTTTCTTTTTTCAGTGTTGGGCCTAAAAAGTTTTTAATAAAATCCCTTTCGGCTTCTGCTGTGTAAATACAAGATTCCCAAGTTTGAACGGCCATTGGTTCATTTTGAGTAGAAGTACCCCAAACAGGAATTCCTTCTTTCTCATAGGCTTTTATAAATTTGGCATAAAAGTTTGCCCAGGTTTGATAATATTCCGGCAGTAATGTTCCGCCTTTCAGGACATTTCCGTTGCTTTTCATAAAAGCATTTGGAGACCATGGTGCCACATACGTCATTAATTTACCGCCTGCAGTCTGGATGGCCTGCTTAATCAACGGAATACGAAATTGTCTATCATGATCAATAGTAAACGTTTTTAAATCTTTATCTCCTTCTTCGATATAAGAATAGCTTCCACTGCTAAAATCAGAACTTTGTATCGTGGTTCTTAGCAATGAATAGCCTATACCTTTTTGTTTATCATAGTAGGCGTTTAAAAATTCTGTTTGTTTTTCTTTTGAAAGTTTAGCAAATATTTCGGCACTCGCATCTGTAATAGCTCCTCCAATTCCTATAAAAGTCTGAAACTTCTTTGCAGGTTCTACAAAAACAGAGCTCTCTATTTCCAGAGGTTGCTTAGCGGCTGTAAATGTTAGATGATCTGTAGATGTTAATCTTAAATTTGAATTTTCAGCTGTGGTGTAAACCGTTATCTTTTTTCCATTGGTTGTAAACTCTTTTTTTGTTTTGGGTTGTTGGGCAAAAGCCGCTAACGAAAACAAAAAACATAGCGCTTTTAAACTATTTTTCTTCATTCTTTTCTAATTTTTTTAAATTCTAAATTGAAACTCTTTGGTGAACTCTTCTCCACTAAAAAAGTTTCCGCCAGCTTGCTGATTTAAAAAATAGCCCATACTCATAATGATTATGGGCTATTTACAACCAAACTTAAACTTAACTTAAACTTTATTTTCCTCTGAATTCTACTTCAGTAATTTTAATTCCTGTTGGAGTAAATCCATTACCCCCACTTCTTATTACCAAATAGACTTTACCAGTTTCTGCAAATTTTACAACATTACTTACTTTTCCTGCAGCAGTGTTTTTAACACATCCGACAAGCGATAGTTTTCCTTCAAATGCAGCTTTTCCACAACCATCTCCAGAACTTAATCCCATAACTTTGTTATCTCCATATTCCACTCCTGAAGTTGGAACTGTTTTTCCAGCATATACTTCAAACCAAAAGTCTGGAGATCCGCTTGTTGCAGCTACAAACATATCTATTGTATATTCTTTATCTTTTACAACATCAATTGCCTGATAAATTCCTTCTTGATTCCATGTAGTTCCGCTTGCATTTATCGTTGCAAATCCAGGAGTAAATGTCCATGATGCCAATCCATTAGTATTAAGATGCAAGTTGGTCCATTCTGCCTGATCAGCAGCATTTAAGAAGCTGCTTCCTTTTACTAAATTTCCTTTTTCTGGATCGTTTGTTGCAACAACAAGATCCTGAGTAGTAGCATTAGTTTTTCCGCCGCGACCTACAGCAGTATGTACTATTTTATATGTTCCTTTATCCGGTAAAGAAATTTCCAATTCCATTTTTCCATAATACTCCACTTTACCTACTTTCCAATAAGAAGTCAGAACATTATTTTTAACTGGTTCCAGTAAGTATGTATTTACTTTCCCTGCTACAGGAATAATTGTAAATGAAGCATCAACATTTGGATCTTCCAGTCCGTTGCCAACTCCTGCTGTATCAGGCTCACAACTTACTATTATCGTACCTAATGTTGTCAGAGCCAACATTAGATATATACTCTTTTTAAAAATTATATTTAAACTCATATGATTTTTATTTAATTGTTATAATTAGGGTTTTGAACAATTTTAGTGTTTTCTAATTCTTTGAAAGGAATTGGCCAAATTTCGTTTTTGCCAGCCTGAAATCCTTTAGATGCCAATGCAGCAGCTGCTTTTCCTGTTCTCACTAAATCGAACCAACGGTGTCCTTCTCCAGCTAATTCTTTTCTTCTTTCTAATGCAATTGCATCCAAAGAAACCGGAGTAGATCCTAAACCTACACGTGCTCTTACAGCATCAAGTAATGCTTGCGCTCTTGCTCCTGTACCACCTAATGCTTCAGCTTCCATTAAATAAGTATCTGCTAAACGAATTGCATAAACATCTTGCTTATAATTTAAAGCTGTTGCTCCACTACCTGTAGAAGTATCTGAGTTTAAAGGCATAAATTTTCTAAGGAAATATCCTGTATCATCATAGTTAGGTGCCCAATCTGCTTGTCCAGCATCTTTCAATGCCTTCATGTCAAGAATAGTAGCATCAAAACGAGGATCTCCTTTTAGAACATCATATAAACTTTGTCTTACGGTATTAAAACTCCATCCTGAAACAAAATCCGGTGCAGTTGAATTAGTAGATCTGTTATATCCTCTAGGTCCTACCATAATACAAACAGAGTTCCCTTCATCTTTTCCACCGCCCCAGAAGCCCCAATCGGCATTACTTTTGTCTGTGTGAACGATTTCAATAATAGCTTCTGAGTTAAATTTGTTACTTACTTTCCATAAATCAGCAAAATTAGCTACCAATTTATATCCATACATACTTGTACCTCCCGGAGTTCCATTTACATCAGCAAATTCTGCTGCTGACAACGCATTTTTCCCTTCGTATAAATACACTTTTCCTAACAATGCTTTTGCTGCTCCCTGAGATAAACGACCAGCTTCCTCTGTCATATTTGTAATTTTAACAGGTAAACCCGGAATCGCTTCTTTCAAATCTTTTTCGATTTGTGCGTATATTGTTTCCGGAGCTGACTGAACTACATTAAATATATCCGCTGTTTTAATTGGCTCTAATATCAATGGGATATTTCTGAAAGTACGCACTAATTCAAAATAATAGTAAGCACGTAATGCTTTGGTTTCAGCAGCAAATCTTGCTTTTTTAGCTTCATCCATTGGTACTGCCGGTAATTTTTGAAGCAATACGTTTGCTCTAAAAATTCCCTGATAAAAATCTCCCCAAAAACTACCTGGAATTGTAGACTGGCTAAGCGAATAATCTGCAAATGCATGTATTCCTGCACCATCTGTAGCACCACCACCCGCTGCATTAAAATCATCTGAACCTGCATTTAACATACAGATCATATTTTCAAATCCTTTAGACTGCTTACCAATTATATCATAAACAGCTACTAATCCTGCATAGGCCTGGCTTTCATTTTGGTAATAATTAGCCTCTAGTGAAGTTCCTTTCGGCTCTACAGTTAAAAAATCCTCACTGCATGAAAGGGCAGTAAATAATGCTCCGCAAACAACAAGTGAATATTTTATATTTTTTAGTTTCATGATTCTTGTTTTTTATTAAAATTGTAAATTAACTCCCAACATTACAGTTCTAGCCTGAGGATAAATACCTCTATCTATACCCATAACATTTCCTGATGAACTATTTGCTCCAATTTCAGGATCATACCCAGTATACTTAGTAAAAGTGAATAGGTTCTCTCCAGTTAAATACACTCTTGTTTTGTCTAAACCAATTTGACTGATCGTTTTAATTGGCAATGAATAACCAAGCTGAATTGTTTTGATTCTTACGTAATCTCCTTTTTCAAGATAAAAATCAGATGGATTATTAAAGTTTTTGTTTGTATCATCAGATGTTAATCTTGGATAAGTATTTGATGTACCTTCTCCTGTCCAACGACCTAAAGCTTTTGTTTGGTAATTAGAGTTTTCAATATCTAACCTACGTAATCCCTGGAAGATTTTGTTTCCTGCAGCTCCCTGAGTAAAGATCATTAAATCGAAATTTTTGTAATCTACATTAACTGTAAATCCAAAAGTATATTTTGGTATTGGGCTACCCAGAAATTTTCTGTCATCTGCAGTAATCTGACCATCACCGTTAACATCTGTCCAACGGAAATCTCCCGGTTTAGCATCTGGTTGAATTAATCCTCCTGAAACATTTCTATACGCGTTAATTTCGCTTTGATTTTGGAAAATACCTGCTGTTTGAAATCCGTAGAAAGATCCGTAAGGTTGTCCTACTTGTGTTCTTGTAATATCATAAGTCATCGCTTTAAATTGTTCTCCGGATGCAAGGAAACCAACTCCACGTCCTAAAAACGTCACTTCATTTTTCAGGTAAGATACGTTTCCACTTAAACCAAGATTTACCTGTCCTAATTTTTTACGCCATCCTAATTCTAAATCGATACCTTTATTTTGCATGTCAGCAACGTTTCCTGTTGGATTTCCTGAACCAACATACCCTGGCAATGCAATTTCCTGTAGAATTCCTTTAGTTTTCTTAACGTACCAGTCAAAAGACACATTAAAATCAGAGAAAATTGTAGCATCAAAACCAATGTTAGTTTGGCTTGTTTCTTCCCATTTCAAATCTGGATTTGAAGGTGCATTCGGGCTATTACCAATAGTTACAGATCCAGATGTACCAATTGTATAGTTACGACCGTCTCCGATAGTTGCTAAATATTTAAAATCTCCAATATTATCATTACCAGTTACACCGTAACCTCCTCTGAATTTTAATTGGTTTACTACTTTATTCTCAATCCAAAATGCTTCTTTTGAAGGAACCCAACCTAATGAGAACGAAGGGAATGTTCCGTATTTATTGTTTGAACCAAATCTTGAAGATCCGTCTCTACGAATAATACCTGTTAATAAGTATTTTTCTTTGAAATCGTAAGTTAATCTTGAGAATAATGAAGTTACTCTATGCTCATTTCCTGTACTAGCGGTAGCATTAATTTGATCTTTTGGAAGGTCAAAGTTAAAAGATGCATCTGTATAACTATCTACTGGTAAGTTAGTATACGTAATTGTAGTACCACTATTTCTATTGTCTACATATGCTCCCTGACCAACTAATACACTAAAGTTATGATCACCTATACTTTTTGTATAAGAAGCAACATTCTCAATATTCCATCCAAAACCTTGGTTTGTATTTCTTGAAAGGTTATTAACCTGTGTAATATTTGTCGAGTTCAAATAAGAAACTGGTGTAAAGTTTTCATAACCCCAATACGCTAATTTACCTCCTACAGTAGTTCTAAATTTTAATCCTTTTATTGGCTCAATTTCTAAGTAAGCATTTCCAACAAAGTTGTCTGCCCAGTTGTAATTTCCTAATCTTGTTTGTGTATAAGCTAAAGGATTAGACATTTCCTGAGTCACCATAGTAGAAACACCATAAGGATTTCCGTTAGCATCTCTTAAAATACCTTTACCCTTACCATCAATACCTACAGAATAAGGCGCATTTGCAGCCATATTAGGATCTGTTACAATAGCAGGAGTAATTGGATCTAAGTTGATTGCAGAACTTAATGGTCCTCCAAATTCACTGTTTGTATTTCCTAATCCTACTGTTTTCTCTCTGGAAAAACCTAAAGTCTGACCAAAAGTCATCCATTTAGTTATTTTATGAGTAGAGTTTAAACGAATATTTTTTCTGTTGTAATGAGAAATATCTGTTGTTACAATACCTTCCTGATCTAAAAGACCGAAAGAAACATAAAAAGTAGAAACATCATTTCCTCCTGATAAGCTTAACTCTTGTCCAATACGTGCTGCACTGTTGTTAAAAATCTCTGATTGCCAATTTGTTCCCGTTCCATATGAACTAGGGTTTGCAAAAGGTAATTGAAAAGTATCAGTTGGAGATTTTTTAACATACCCGTTTGCATACTTTTCATTTCTTAAAGTAGCATATTCAGTAGCATTTAAAAGATCTAATTTTCTTGCAGGACCAGAAAAACCAGTATAACCATTATAGCTAACGCTCATTTTACCTGATTTCCCTTTTTTGGTAGTAACAATAATTACCCCCGCTGCTGCTCTCGCACCATAAATAGCTTGAGAAGCCGCATCTTTTAATACCTCCATAGAAGCAATATCAGACTGGTTCAAGTAACCTATTCCTCCCGCATCAACTACGACACCATCTATAACCCATAACGGATCGTTGTTTCCTAATGTAGTGATACCACGCACACGAATAGTAGAAGAAGCTCCCGGCTGTCCTGAACTTGCTGCAACTGTAACTCCTGAAACCCTTCCTTGCAAAGTTTGCTCAACTCTTGTTATTGGTAAGTTTTCGATATCCTGAGCTCTTACCTTAGAAATAGCTCCCGTAACAACCGTTTTCTTTTGAGTACCATATCCAACAACAACAACCTCATTAAGTGATTGTGATTCCGGCTTTAATTGAATTGACAATTTTGTTCTTCCGTTTATAGCTTCAGTAACTGTAGCATAACCTATAAAAGTAACCGTCAAAACACCATTTGAAGGAACTTGTAGTTGGAATTTTCCATCAAAATCGGATGCAGTTGACTTTGTAGTACCTTTTAATAGGATTGTTGCGCCTGGAACTGGCATTCCACTTTCATCATTTATTATTCCACTTACTGTGACATCCTGGGCCACAGCTATAACCGAGAATAACAAAGACGAAACACAAAAAATAAGTAATTTTGTTAATTTCATTTTTCTAAAAATTTTGGTTAATTAATTAGTAATTTGATGCAATAATAATGTTAATTTTTCACTACTCGCAACTAATTTTCACTACAAAAACACATCAAATCAAATTTTATTACATTACAAAAACACATCAAATTTTATATAAATTATTAATTATCAATTAATTAAAAATAAAATTTAAGATGTTATGAAAATGTTAATTGTAAAAATAAACACTACACTAGTATGATAATGCTTATTTTTATAAAAAAAAGAGCTTCCTACATCGTGATAGTAGAGAACAAATAAACATAAACCCCTAAAAAAGAAACACTTAACCAATAAAAAATTTAAAAAAACCAAAAACACATGCAATTGATAAAATCATATTTTATTATTACTTTTTTTACATTATTCTCAATTACAATTTTCGGGCAAGTTAAAAGTATTGGGCTTCCGGACGTAAGAAATTACAAGCGAAATGAATATAAAGGAGGAACGCAAAACTGGAATATTGGGCAGGATAAAAACGGAAATTTATATTTTGCCAATAATAATGGTCTTTTACAATTCGACGGATCCTCATGGCGAAAATACCCACTACCTAATCTAACTTCTGTTCGATGTTTAAAAATTGATAACTCAGGAAAAATTTTTGTTGGCGGTTATAATGAATTTGGTTTTTTTAAACCTGATAATAAAGGAAAACTAGAATACACTTCGCTCTCTAAAAAGGTGGATAAGAACAAAATCAAAATCATTGATTTTATCTGGAAAATTCACTCTCTAAACAATGAAACTATTTTTCAATCTTTCGCACGGGCCTATATCTTAAAAAACGGAAAACTATCCATCATAAAAGCTCCTAAAAGATTTCAATTTTCATTTGTAGTAAATAATAAACTTTATTTTCAGGATGTCGAAAAAGGAATTTTAGAATATCGAAATGACAAGTTATACCCACTTCCTAATACGACAGTCCTCAATAATACCGAGATATGGGGAATGTATTCTTTATCAAAGGACAAAACACTCATAATAACACTTGAAAAAGGATTATTTATTTACGAAAACAATACCATCAGACCGTGGGAAACTGAAGCGAATAATTTCGTTAGAAAAAACAACTCCCTGGGAGGTGCCATAATCAACAAAAACTTCATTGTTTTAAACTCTGTATTGGATGGCGTTATCATTTGTGATTTTAATGGTAAAATAATACAACATGTAAACAGAAAAAAAGGATTACAAAACAATACTGTCCTAACTTCTTTTATTGATAACAAGAACAATTTGTGGCTTGGGTTAGACAACGGTATAGCGTTTTTAAACGAAAGCTCTCCATTTACTTACTTTGGATTCAGTTATGACATTAGTACTGTATATGCTTCTGTAATTCATCAGGGAAACCTATACGTTGCGACAAACCAAGGCGTTTTTTACCATGCCTGGAATAATAGTTTTAAGGAAGATGTTTTTAAACTTGTTGAAGGAACGACCGCACAATCATGGAATGTTCAGGTAATAGAAAATGAGCTTGTTTGTTCTAATAACAGAGGAGCATTGGCAATACAAGGAGGAAAAGTAACGCGCATTATAGACTCTAAGGGGTATTTTGGCTTTAAAAGCATGCCCAATCATCCCGGCTTTTTTATTGGTTCCAACTATGACGGATTTGCTATTTTTCAAAAAACAGGAAATGGACTGGTATTCAAAAATCAAATTGCTGGTTTCGACAAATCATCTAATAGTTTTGAGCTTGATGAATCGTATTTATGGCTTAAAAAAGATGAATCCATCTACAAAATGCAGCTTAGCAATGATTTGACCAGATTTATCTCTATTAAAAAAATAGATCATTTATCTCCACAATATAAAAACATTGGCAGCCTTCAAAAAATTGATGGAAAAATCTACTTTCAGACTAACAATCACTTTTATAAATTCTCAAAAGAACAGGATTTGTTTTATGAAGACAAAAAACTGTCGGCATTATTCAAAAATATTCCTTCCATAAATGCTTTAAGCGAAGATTCACAATCGAATTTGTGGTACGCATTCAATGAATCTTTAGGAGTATTAATGAAACAAAATGATCAGTACAAAAATGTTGTTGCACCTTTCTCGAACTTAACCGGTAATCTCGTAAATAGTTATTTATCTGTAAACACAATCGATTCAAAAAATATTTTTATAGGACTAACAGATGGTTTAGCTCATTATGATTCTGAATTGCTCAACAATTTTGTAACCAAACCTAAAGCATTTATCAGAAGTTTTTCATTTCCCGGCGACACGATCGTTTTGGGAAACAATCAGCATAAAACCGAAAATATCCGTATTCCTTATTCTTCAAATCACGTGCGCTTTACATTTTCATCTCCCATATATGAAAATCTTGAAAATGTGGAATTCTCCTATCAATTAGAGCCTTTTGATGACAAATGGAGTAATTGGTCTACAATTTCTATTAAAGAATATACCAATTTAAGAGAAGGCGAATATACCATGAAGGTAAAAGTCAGAAACAGTTACGGAATTCAATCTGAACCCTCGACACTTTCTTTTATGGTCTCCCCTCCTTGGTACAGGCACTTTTTGGCTTTCATGTTTTATTTTGTACTAATTATGGTGGCGGTATATTTGATTTCTGCCAGGGTAAAAATGAAAATTCGAAAAAATAAATATTACGAAACTATCGAACAAAGAAGACTGTATCTTGAAAAAGAATCTAAAATAAGACAGGAACAATTTGATCTTGAAAAAGAAATTGAGAAGCTTAAAAACGATAAGCTTCAGATCAAAATATTAGCAAAAGATAAAGAACTAGTAAACAATTCTTTGCAGGTAGTAAAGAAAAACAAAATCCTAAACGGAATCATTCATAAACTTAAAGAAATTGACGTTGACGCGCTTGACGATTCGACAAAATTTCAGGTGAGTAAATTAAATAAAAGTATTGTAAAAGAAGTAAACACAGACAAAAGCTGGAAAGACTTAGAAAAACACATCAAAAACGTTCACTTTGAATTTTTGAAAAGATTAAAAGAAAAATACCCAACAATTTCGCCACGAGAACTGGATCTTTCTACTTATTTATTGATGAATATGTCAACAAAAGAGATCGCCGAAATTATGAATATTTCTACAGGTGGGGTAGAGTTAGCTCGTTATCGATTACGAAAAAAACTTGGCTTAAATAAAAAGGAAAACCTAATTGGTTTCTTAATGAGTATCTAAAAACAAAAAAGCCATTAGTCGCAACTGATGGCTTTTTGCTATTTAATATATTCCAGTGTTCGCTCTAACGCCATTCCTCTGGATCCTTTTACGAGAATCGTATTTTCGCTAAAATGTCTTGTTTTAAGAAACACTACAAAAGCATCGAAAGTCTCAAAAAACTGAATATTATCTTTATCAACCTTATGTTCATAAAATGACTTACCAATCAAATAACACTCAGATTCATTTTGATTTAATAAAGAATCTACAATCAACTTATGTTCTTGCGAACTCTCGTCTCCCAACTCAAACATATCGCCCAAAATCATCACTTTATTCTCATTCTCCAATTGTAGAAAATTAGTTATCGCGACAGCCATACTACTAGGATTAGCATTGTAAGCATCCAGAATAATCTGATTAGAATCTATCCTTAATAATTGTGATCTGTTATTTTCAGGTATGTAGGTTTCAATTGCCTGTTTCATATCCTTTTCGTCGACATTAAAATAATATCCAATCGCAATAGCCGCATTAATATTATTAGCATTATAAAGTCCAATTAAATGCGACTCTACACTAAAATTATTGTAATCTACAACAACAAAAGGATTGGCTTTGATATTTTTGATTTTTAAATCGGCTGTATCATTATTTAGTCCGAAAGTAAATGATTTTATTCCGGCAGATCTTTCGATCTGAATAGGATCTTCAAGATTCACAAAAACCAGTTTATCGTTTTTTGCAAGATATTGATACATCTCGCTTTTACCTTCAATTACACCCTGAACACCACCAAAACCTTCAAGATGCGCTTTCCCGAAATTGGTAATATAGCCGTAATCAGGCTGGGCAATTTCGCATAAAAACTCAATTTCTTTTTTGTGATTGGCTCCCATTTCAACAATACCTATTTCTGTTTCTTTATTAAAAGACAGCAAAGTCAAAGGAACACCAATATGATTGTTTAGATTACCTATTGTAGCTTTGGTTTTGTATTTCTTAGCAATAACAACATTAATCAGTTCTTTTGTCGTTGTTTTACCATTACTTCCCGTCAATGCTATTATAGGCAGTTTTAGATAAGAGCGGTGAAATTTTGCCAGTTCCTGCAAGGTTTCTAAGCTGTTTTCGACAAGAATTGTTCTCTCATCGATAACATAAGATGCATTATCGACAATTACAAATAACGCACCTAATTCCAGTGCTTTTGCAGCAAAAGTATTGGCGTCAAAATTTTCGCCTTTGATAGCAAAAAACATAGAATCCTTTTCAATTTTTCTTGTATCAATTGAAACCGATTTACATTGCAAAAACAAGTTATGAATGTCCTGAATATTCATTTATAGGATTATTTACATTTATAAAATAAGCAATAAAAAAATTCCAAATTCCAAAAGCTGAGTAATTCAGTTGGAATTTGGAATTTTTTTTATTGAATTTTCTAGAATTTAGTTTCTAGGCGATTTTCTTTTTTCAGCTTTTGCACCTACTCTAGACATAGCACATCTAAATCCGATGTAATCTGTTGCCATATCCTGAGGGAAATATCTTCTTTGAGCCGGATCTAACCAGTATGCTCTGTCTCTCCATGAACCACCTTTGTAAACTCTTACGTTATCATCGATAAGTGTAGTACGCTTACTAGAGTTGTCATATTTTCTAACCATTTGACCTAAACTGTCTGTTGTTACATTATGTTTAGGAGAGTTATACATTGACTGATCAGCTTTTGTTCCTCCATCGGGATCGCCAAAGTCAAAATATTTAGATGATTGTTTATCACCATCTCTATAGTTGATGTTATCACTTGTCGTGAAGTTTTGTCTTAGGTAAGTTTCATTTTCGTCAACCGGAACCTGAGCAATTTCTCCTGGCAAGTTTGTGGCAACTTTTTTACCGTTACTTAAAGTTTTGTATTGAATATTATCTTTAGTAATGATTTCAATTTTACCGTCTTTACCAATTTTGTTTTTAGCATATTGATTTCCTCTAAAGTAGTTAAAATCATTCGCTTCGTTATCGATAATAGGTCTGTAAACATCGGCAACCCATTCGGCTACGTTTCCAGCCATATCGTATAATCCAAAATCATTAGGCGCATAGCTTTTTACAGCATTTGTAATATCGGCACCATCATCAGACCAACCTGCAATTCCACCGTAGTCACCGTTTCCTTGTTTAAAGTTAGCCAATTGATCTCCTTTGTTTTTACGTTTAGATGAACGTGTATAATCTCCGGACCAAGGATATTTCTTTTGTCCTTTATATATATTGTATTCTCTTTGTCCAACATCAGCTGCAGCAGCATATTCCCATTCTGCCTCTGTAGGTAGTCTGTATTCTGGTAAGATGATACCTGAAGAACGTTGTGCATACACATTTTTTTCTTCCGGAACTACACCGTCTTTTCCTGCTTTAGGTCTTTTTCCGTTTGGATTTTTCTTTAAAACAAGTTCTTCGTTACCACCGTAAGTAGTACTTGGAGATGCAACATAAGCTTCTGTGTTGAAAATACTTTCAGCACTAACATCTTGTGTTTTAGCTCCTTTTTTAAGGTAACCATTTTTCTCTAAAACTGCCTCGTTTACACGGTCAGTTCTCCATTTAGCAAATTCAACAGCCTGAATCCAGTTAACACCAACTACAGGATAGTTTGCATAAGATGGATGTCTCAAGTAGTTATTAGTCATCGTTTCGTTGTATCCTAAACGATTTCTCCACACTAAAGTATCAGGAGATGCTCCTTCGTAAATATTTTTGTAATTTTCTTCTGTTGGAGGGAAAACTTTCTTTAACCACTCCAGGTATTCTAAGTACATACCATTCGTAACTTCGGTTTCATCCATATAGAATGACTGAACGTGCTGTTGGGTAGGTGTGTTATTCCAATCGTGCATAACATCATCTTGTACTTTACCCATAGTAAATGTACCTCCCTCAACAAAAACTAAACCAGGACCAGCCTGTTGTTTTTTCCCTGCATTTCTGGCAGCAGTTCCATTCTGACTATCTACATCCCAACCAGTTGCTCTGGAAGCGTGACTGGAACTCGATTTTTTGCTACAACTAGCCGTGCCCAACATCAATACCATTGACATCATTAATTGCAAGACTACAATTTTGTTTACTTTCATACTCATTCTT
>Ga0247815_10001908_pt1 | contig 15635 bp, 5 predicted proteins | sample UWRJL194509B1_FD_181014 | JGI IMG/M metagenome (GOLD analysis project Ga0247815, IMG submission 181014) | Plant litter microbial communities from Arlington Agricultural Research Station in Wisconsin, United States - UWRJ-L194-509B-1 | ecosystem: Environmental > Terrestrial > Plant litter >...
CAGACAGATGCGCAGGCGCAGGCGCTCGTACAGGCAAAGGCATTGGCAGCGGCACAAGCACGGGCGGCAGAGGCAACGGCAAAGGCAGAGGTATTGGCAGCGGCACAGGCACGGGCGGCAGAGGCAGAGGCAAAGGCAGATCACACCATAAGGCTCTGGGAGACACAATTGGGAGCAGCGGTTGGCGAGCCAATGCATGGCCACACCGGATGCGTCATGGCTGTGGTATTCTCCCACGATGGACGCAGGCTCGCATCGGCATCGGGTGACAAGACTGTGCGCATGTGGGACATCGCGAGGCAACGGGAATCAGCTGTTGGACCACTGCGCTGCCGAAGCGGAGCAAACGCTGTCGCATTTTCACCTGATGATGATCTCGTCGCCGCAGCAGACTGCAGTGGTCACATCTATCTGTGGCCGACTGATACGGGCAAACAAGGGCGCGATATGCTTCATGCAAACGACAAAAGACTCCGGTCCATTGGGTTCTCACCCGATGGCACACAAATCGTGTCCGGTGGGGACGACAATGCAGCGCGCATCTGGAACATTGCCGCGGGTCAGTGCATCCACGTTCTTCAAGGTCACACCGGCACCGTTTGGTCTGTAGTGTGGTCACTGGATGGACGTGTTATTGGCACAGGCTCCGATGACGCCACATTGCGCCTGTGGGACGCGTCGACAGGTGCGCAACTTGCAATCCTGCATGGACACGCCAAGGCTATTCACTCGGTGGCGTTCGCACACGACGGGCAGTTCATCATATCGGGCTCTGCGGACACCACGATCCGTGAGTGGGATGTCCGCGCTGCCTGCCAGATGCCCTCGGAACGCGGTAGCAATCCCGTTGCAGCACTCGCGTCTGCCACCCTCAAGGACGGCTGGCTGGTGGGATCGTCTGGCGAGCTCATCTTGTGGGTGCCAGCTGAGTATCGCACGTACCTTCAGATGATTCCCTGTACCCTTCGGATTGACCAAAGCCGCGTCGCCATTGGTGTAGGAGACAGTGGATTGTATGCTGGCTTGAAATGGGCCTCGTGCTGGCAAGGTTGAAGAATGTAGCGCCTCGATCAGAGCTCCCAAGTCGTGTTGACCATTCAAAATGTATAGTAGTTTTATTTCTCCAGTGGACATTGTCAACGTTTCTTTATTTCTGAGCATCCAGACTACAAACGTCGTGAACGGTTTCGCACCCGAGAACGCAAACCGCTCGACGATGTCGGTATTTGCCGAGCTTCAACCAAGTTTGACAGTGAGATTAGATAAGTGGGAGCCTGGATGCGAGGAACGCTGTAAGCCACTTACTGGTCACGCAGTAGGTTTAGTGTGCTTGGGGTGTGAAACAAATTCCCATCATTCCCCATAGACAGTGAAGTGAAAGCTCCCGGGCACGTAATGAATAAGCCTAGTAGGTCCTATCAATACAGATTAAGATTTGCCTCCTTCACTTGTCTTACCTAGAGTTCTTGATCTGCAGCATTGCATCTGAGACAGGCCATTTGCGTGAACACCGCACGCTCCAGAACCTGCGGGACCAGGATGCGGAGGAGTGCATCTGGAAGTTGATGCTCAAACAAAAGTGCTTATTGCGACAGGACACAAATAATCACCGACTAGAGATGTTATCCACGCTATGTATTGCGCGTAGAGAGCGTTCCTGGTATACATCCTCCCCGCGCTTTTCATCCTGCGCCGAGCTATCATGTAATGAGCGTCGAGACACCCGGGAAAACGTACTCGAACGTGGGCAGAAATTTTCGCTTAGTCTCAGAGTTGAGCAAGCGTCAGCAGCTCGTTCTAGGAAGCTTCGATCCAAGTAGAATTGGGATGGCGGGACGACCGAGCTCATGCAAGGCGCGAAGCAACTCACCTTGTATTACTGAACAAGATGGCAGATACGGAACGCGGTCATTGAAAGGCTAAAATTCACATCCTGTCGATATCGAGACATGCAATGAGGAACCAGATGGTCATCACTTGAAACTCTCAACGAGATGATGAGACAGTCCTCAGGCTGACCGCGGCGCGTGCACTACAGACATCCGTGCATCACCGCCTGCAACGCAACTGACAATAGAGCAACAAAGAGGGTCGACTTGAGGGTATCGTATTTTCCTCCCGTGGACAGAAGGAGGATCTCGGCAGCGTTGTTGGGACACGAAGATCACGTTCATCAAATGTGTTTGTTCTTGCGGTTGATCTCAAAGCAGTCGCGGTCAGAGGCGGCCGTGTCGAAGAGACTCCAGAGGTCCACGAATATCCCCTGCGCAAGACCGCGGCTGTTGAGGATGCGTAGAACCTCGTTACTCATCACATGCTTCATCAGCGCCGGCCCTACTTGATCCTCGTGCACATCGATACTCATCTCGTCATCTTCCGCCCGCCATCTTCTAACCATGAAGCTACAATCTTGCCGACTTTGCCACCGGCGACCAGATGCTGCTCGACGACGACGACCGTCGACCGCTGTTACCGCACTCCGACGGAAATGAAGACACCACACAAGATCGGTTCAAGTTACCTTCTTGATTAATGCGCCAATGCGGCCCTAAGCTCGTTGATGGGAGTGATAAGCCAGCGAGCCGGACGAGCGAGCGGCCTTCTTCTGTCCAACCTCAGTAGTACGGGGGCCCAGCGGTCCGTACCTAAGCCTAAGAAATGTCTGGTCCGTACCTAAGCCTAGGATTTGTGCACGCTGGGCAAACAATAGGAGACATTTTATCACTGAGAAAACATAGTGGCCTCCCTGGTTCGTACCAGCCAGTCCGGTTCGTACCAGCCATCGGGTCACTCCGATGACTTACCTCCTGTGGTGCGAACCAACCCGGCTGGTACGGACCAGCTTATAACTCGTAAAGTTGCGGGAATCCAGGTTCTGTCAGCTTGCATAGGGCCACCGACCATCAGTCTGGAAAAGCGAAACTAGAGTTATGTCAGTCAGTACTGAGGTATGCACTGGCATTTGTTTCCAACAGAAAGAGTCCACTCATATGTGTAAAATACTTATAAAACGAGCGTAGTAAATAGCTCTGCATTTACTTTCAACTAAGACATTCACTGGTTCGGACTCAGTCCATCGGTTCAGACTACGGTGTAACCGTTTGTCCTGCACGAATCCTAGGGCTAAGTCTGTACCAGAGGTCGGGTATTCCTAGGGCTAAGTACGGACCAAGAGGCCCCGGTACCTTTGCCAACCTGTTGTCGTACACTCGTCGTTATACAGATACAAGCATGTTTCGTCAATTCCAGTCCGCATACCTACCGACATACAGTCTCAGTAAGTATCCACTTGCCACCCACAAAGAACTCTGTAGCTTGTTTTTGCCGCCCGACCTGCTCAAACTATGAATTTATCGTCCCGGTAAGACTAGACCTGCCCAACGAGCAAGCGCGGGTGGCCAGTTCAGCACAGCGCCTAGTCGGACCCGATCCATACGTACCAAGGACAAGCCATACCCTTCTGTCTCACCACCCCATTCGGAGCCTACGCTTCCTGACCTTTTGAGTCTATAATGAGACCGCCAAAACATTGGGTTCGTGCCGTCAGCTAATGCCGGCAGTTGTCGCTCGCTGGAGAAGGGTAGCGGAGAAGCAAGTCGAAGTGCTACCGAGGAACGTTCAGTCACAGGAAATCTCTCGGCGCATAGGTTAATACGTACAGTATGACCAAGACCTAGTCGCGCGGGTTGCACCGCAACCATTGTAGATTGAGCGGGAAGAAACCGTCTTTGTCATTCCGCACAAATCGTTCGTCTTGTGAGAAAGAATACGACGCCGCACGTCCACTCCAACAAACGGTAAGGCTTCGAGAAGGTCGCATCATTGTTAGCGAATGTTTCCCAAGGGTAGAAGGATAAGTACCCACCTTTAAGGTTTGAAGTTCTATCCGCGATCGCCGTCCTCCACAAACCGCGTTCTCAGCGCACTGCTCGCGAGCTCGCGAAAAGAGTCCGGCACCTCCGCACCAATGCTGAGGCACATGCCGAAGATCGTAAAAAGCGAGCCCTTGACGAGAAGCACCGTCCAAGGTTCGTTCCTGCCAGCTTGATCGTCAGTCATCAGTCACAAAGCTGCCAAAGGGACATGCCACAAGCCCATAGATAGTCCCTGCTGGTGCAAAAGCGTCAATCCGGTCTTGTTAGAACATCTACGGCACTCTCATCAGCCAAGCCCTAACGTGGTAGGAAGAGAAGACTCACGCCGACGCGGTCGCCAACTGGACACTGTCACATTGCGCTCGCTAATCTTGTCAACTTGAGCACGCTAGATGACGTGTGAGGGACAACTGGCGGTGGCGAGGTGGCGAAGCGTAGCGGCGGGACGGTTGATGATAAGGTGGGATGGGGTTGGACTGGACAAGCCGCGGACGAGGAGCTGTAGAATCAGTGACGGGAGAGCGATAATCGAGGAGAGTGGATTGGGGAACAGGAGCGCAGGCGATGAGCACCGGCAAGAACGTCGCAGCCCGATCGGACGAGGATGCACATGCTCTCCGGAGTGACTGATGATTGACAGGAAGGCAGTTGACAGGCAGGATAGTTACTGGAGGCTGTAATGGCGACGATCAAGGAGCGGCAACTGGACGCGAGCGGAATGCGGAGAGTAATGTACCCAAAATGAGCAACGGTAGGAACAACGCGGCCCAAGCGAACGAGAACGCACCTGCTCAGACTTGGCCCGCCATTGAATACAATCTCCCGCCCAAGGTCCCAGTGTTGTCTAACGGCCCATGCTACGTCGGTACATACTCTTGAGTAGGGGTTTGAAACGGAGCGTCTTGAGGAGGGGCGTAGTTGACGAGCACGCGAAGCTCAGTAGAAAGTTCGAGCGTGCAGGGTTCCATCCGACGAATGTCGTCCAAGTTGCTCAATGATACTGGCGCAAGGGATAGGAGCCAAGGCTACAGGTATCGTAAGGAGTGGTGTTGGAACGGTCCCGCTGGACGAGGATGTGAAGTACATTGGCGCGGGCGAGTGCGAGCGTGGAGGTGACTCTGATGTCGCGGATGCGCCAGTAACGAGGACATTAGGTTATATTCAAGTGACGATGCAAGTTATGTTGGTACGAGAGCCGGTTTGAGCGTGCATTGAGGCCACGACAGGTAACGCTAACCTGCCCGGATTAACCGCGGCGAACCGACCTGAATATCGGGAGCGGGACACCATGCCGGCTGAGCTCGAGGCTCTTGTGGGTGAGCTTAACGAAAGACTCGATGATGTCTAGGGGTTGAGCCTCGAGCCATGTTGGAGAAGCACGGAAGATATGAGAGTGCTGTGGACGCTGAGCAGGTACAAGGAAGCAGAAACGCCAGTAATAGTACATGCCCGTCGATCAATTCACAGCGCGCAACGCAAAGACGAGGCCGCGTAGTTGCCAGAAAATCGTTGTGACAGATCATCACAAGACCCCTGTGCCTGCATCCTCCTGGCACATCGACCCAGGCCACTCGCACAATATTGGCCCGAAGCGTGCATATGCTCTACATTATTTCAATCGTTTTCGAGTAAAGATGAGAGATGGAAGAACAAGGTACTGACGAAGAAATGAACTCGCGAGGACAGGGAAGGCGAGGCCTCAACGGAGCGGAACCAGATTGAGAATAGAGACACCGGGCCGCACCGAACCGCGCGTTTCTTGACTTGCTCGTTGTCTCGTTTCCTTCGTCTCAACGCATCCTCCTCAAGCAAAAGGGGAACTCATCCTCGGTAAGTGATTCACCGCTCTTTCCATCAACTTCAGAGTACTCTCCTGGTTGCTTGCGTCTGGGGTCGAGGACTCGGAGGTGCTGTGTGTCCGCAAAGAATCAGTGCACAGTCGGCGTCAGCCACGATCGTCGTAGTCTACATGGTCATGCTAGGTCCCGTCAGATCACCCATCACTGTGACAGTCTGTCCCGCAGCTCGAAAGTTCCTCGTACTAGATAACCCGCCCTTAGTTACTCCCGCTTGTCATCACCACCGCGTGTCCATACATGTCAGACCGCCTAACCTTAACCAACATCTTCTCGTTGTCAGATCGTAATAGTGCTCTCTCTATTTGTGCCACTCATCGCGGCTAATCCCAGCCGTTCTCGCTGCTCTTGGCGCGGTCTCGCCAGAACTCTTCCAAACTGCGCGCGTTTGTTTCTCGATTATGAACTTCCCCGTAACCATGTTGGACTGCTATCCCGCATTGGTATTTCTCAGGTACCCGCTCGACTCACGCACCCGCCAATTGTGCAAGGCCGAGCGTGACTACGCGCCGTGTACTCGGCTGGTCCGCCCTTGTGTGCCTACATTCTTCTCAAGCCGCTCGTTCGACACAAACAAATGTATCTTCCATATTTGAGCATCTTGCTCGCGCGCATGCGCCACAAGTATGTCTGATTTACCAGTGTTCCTCCTGGGTCTCGTCATGCGGGTTGTGTCACAACCGACGAAGATTGAACGGGGGGAACACGTTCACATCACCAAGCGCTCAGGCTTAATGATGGTCACATCATCATTAGCATTGGTTTATGATGGGTAGCAGGACAAGTATCCACCTCTGAGAGTCGAAATTCTGCCTTTGTTCGCCGTCGTCCGCAGACCGCTTCCCGTCGGTCTACTGCTCGCAAAACAGGCACGGCAGATCTCAACCTGTCATATGCGCCTCTGCATCAATGCTGAGGCACATGCTAAAGCGGTGACGAGAAAGTTCTTGACGAGAAGCACTGTTGCAGGTTCGTTCCTGCCAGATTGAGCGTCAACAACCAGTCGCGAAGCTACCAAGAGAGACGTACCACAAACAAATAGATATCGTCCCATCTAAGATGCGCGCGCGTACTCGCTGCTGCGCCAGCCCGAGCCCAATCTTGCTTTCAACATCTGCGATACTCTCATCAGCCATGACCAAACGCGACAGGAAGAAGACGAAGACCCACGTCGACGAGTTTGCCACCTGGACGGTGGCACAAGTTGTCTATCTCGTCAGCTGAGACCCGCCAGCTGGGAAGCATGCCGATGACACGCGAGCGACCGTTGGCCTTGACAAGGTGAAGAAGCGTTACGACGAAGCAATCGATGATGAGGTGGGTTGGGGCTGGGCCGGACGAGCCGGAGACGAGAAGCTGTAGGTGCAATGACAAGAGAGCAGGAGATCAGGCGATGAGCACCGGAAAGAACAGTGCCGTCCGATCGGACAGTGATGAACCTGTTCTCTGGCGTGGCTGATAGGTAGGATGATTCCGGGAGGCCGTAAGCGAGATGTGCAAGGGGCGGAAACTGAAGGCGAAGGCGATGAGGAGAGGAGGGCACCGAAGATGAGCGTCGGCAGGAACGACCCAGTACAGATCAACGATCACTCACCTGCTCACCCTCGGCTCGACATCGAGAATGATCTCCCGTTCAAGACTCTAGTGCTGGCCATCATCCCAGCCTACGTTGTTGCATACTCTTAATTAGTGGTCTCATGGCGGGGCGTGTTGAGAAGGAGCACAGTTGACGCATACGCGAAGCTCGCCCGCGAGGTCGAACGCGCGTGGTAAAATCTTGAAAATGACATCCAAGTTGCTCAAGTCAGCTCCGATGACGTTGGCGCGAGGACCAGAGGACAAGGCGAGGAGCTCATTGTAAGAGGTGGTGTTGGGTTGGTCGCGCTGGACGAGAAGGATGTGGGGCGCACCAACGGCGGCGAGTGCGCAGGTTGTTCCGATGTCACGGGTTGTTCCTGTAATAAGGACGTTTAAGCTGGCGAGCGAGGATAAGTCTGACAGAGTAGTGCTGATGAAAGTGGGAAGTGGGAAGGGGATCTGCAATGAAGGTTCGAGATGCATTAATCGTGCGCGAGGGTAGGCGGACGAGAGGCATGCGGGGAAAGGAAGTGACTCTGTGGCTGAAACGCCGAACAACGCTCGGCCCAGCTAACCGTTCGCGTCGTGTTCTGATCACGCGACCACAAGGGGCGAGCCCGCGCGGACGGAAACAGAGTGGCACAGAGCAACCAGTGATAGACTTGCAACGATTCCACGCACACGTACCTAGTACACACGCCTCGCGTCGCTCGCGTCCACAGTATTCAAGTGATTCGTTGCCCTTGCAATGAACTCGTTGGATTCGGCGCTATGTGTGTTGTGACGACGACCAGCTAGTGGTTTTGCGCGACGTGCGTGAAACGTTCTGCGGCCGAGTATAATGGACGAAGGAGCGCTGGAGGGACTCAGCGCAGTCGACGAGCATCGGCAAGAGCGACGTGACCCGATCGGGCCAGGACGCACCAGCTCTTCGGACAGTGGTTGATGACTGCCTCGACGATGTTTAGTGGGCGGGCCAGCTAAAGGAGGCCGTAAAGACGATGACCGAGGGACGGCGGCTTAAGACGAGCGAAAGGAAGAGATGAAGCACCAAAGATGAGCGACGGCAGGTACGACGAGGATACGCACAACTCACGTATGCCGCACATGAATGATATCCGGAGTGTGGGTAAAAGGAGCGTATAGAGAAGGGGCCGGTTTTGAAGAGGGTTTCGGCGCGCGACGATGGAGAGGGACACCGGGCAAAGGCAAAAGGCAAAGGCCAGGGGTCACGCGGAACCAGACCGCCTAATCATGCCACCGGCCGATACCGAAAGGGCCGAGGCACGCCGCCAAAGAGCATGAAGCCGGTCAGTAGAACGCATTCGGATGTCAGATCGAGCGTGCACGGCTTGGAAGTCGCAATGTTGGGTCATGTTCATTGCAACCGGACCTTCTCTACTCCCGATCGGCACACATTCCCGTAGAGTCCTGAAACTCACCACTGAAGGCCCGTTAACGCGTGTACAAGGTGATCGTCCTTGCCTCTTGTCGTCTCGCGCCGTCATCATCACCTGCCATCGCCTGCGCACTCACAGCTGTTCCCCAACCTCAACATACTAGATGGATAAGATGAAGAGAAAATATCAACAAGCGAAGGGCAAAGTCAAAGATCTGCTGCGACCACCCTCGCACCAGAGTACGCCCGCAACCCCAGCACGGTCAGCTCGCAGTAGTCAGGATCCAGCGGCTACACATTACCAGGCAATATCAGCTACGTCTAGTACGGTAGTGCTCGCAAGCCAGGCGGCGGTCGCACCGACAGCGGACGCGACGCCAACCGCGGAAATTTCTGCGCTCGAGACGCCAGCGCCGAAACCATCGCCGCAGCCAGAACACACCCCAAACTATGCAGCAATCTATTTGGAGCCGGTTGTGAAGACGCAAGGAGATGAGCGGGGAGCGTTTGAAGTGGAAGAACTGAAGGAGAAACCCGAGGATGCGATAACCACTGGTTGGTCACTTCTCTGGCTCTGGCCTTGCACGATAATAGCTTACACTTTCCAGGCGTCAAAGAACGGCTTGCATCGCACACAAGCATCGCCAATCAGACTAGCAACATCAACTCCGTCATCGCCAACAGTTCGGTCATCCACAACACCAACACGACCTTGATCAATAACGTCGTCCAGACCGCTGATGAACAGGTTAGTAGCCCAATTCGAGCAGGCTGACAATATACTCACTCATAGTACAGGAGAAGGCCCTCGAGAAAATTACAGCTGGTATGATGCTATCTTGAGTTGATTGACGGGGATGGAGCTGACATTTCTCAGCGCTGAAAGAACGACATGTCCCGCAGGCGGTCTATGACGCACAGTTGAACTCTGGCTGCATGAAGCAAACACGTGTCCGCATCCTGAAAGAGACAGCGGAATGGATCAAAGATCCCGATTCGCTACAGATCTGCTGGATCACAGGAATGGCGGGCACAGGCAAGACCTCGATCGCAAAGACGGTCTGCGAGCAGGCCAGCGCAGACCCCGGGATCACTCTCGGTGGGAGCTTCTTCTGCTCGCGCTCAACTGGTTTGGCAGCGCAGCGCGACATCCGCTGCGTGATCCCAACTCTCACCCGGCTTCTCGCTCGGGATTCGGTTGACTTCCGCATTGCTCTGGCTGAGACTATTCACGACGAAGTCCAACACAAAGAAGTGACAGCACAGGTCGAGCACCTTCTTCGCACGCCTCTTTCATCCTTGAAAGACGTGCGTGTACCGATTCTATTTGTCATAGATGCTCTCGATGAGTGCGGTGGGGAGACCACCGACGGCATGCTTGACGATGCTCAGTGCCACGCAGTCGTCATGAACATGCTCGAGGCGCTCGCCAGTCTAACGCAGTCGGACCCCAAGCTTCCAGTCAAGTTCCTCGTCACATCACGACCTGAGGCTCAGATTCGAGACAGTTCGATTTCGAACGATAAGCTCAGCCAGATTCTGCGACTTCATACCGTAGATGTCACAGAGGTCAATGCGGACATCAGGCGATATATCACCGAAACAATCAGCACCAAACTCTCTGCCAAGCCGAAGCTCCTGGCGGGTATTACGGACACTGACATCGAGAATCTCGTCCAGCTCTGTGATGGCCTGTTCATAGTTGCCGCAACCGCCATTGCGCATACCTTTGCTGTGGGGTCTGCTGCTGCTGTCGCCAAGTTTAAGAGATTGCTCAACTCCTCTCGAAGCGGTCTCAATGACAGCGCCGCCGTCCCACTCGACCTTATGTATGCGATCATCTTGAACGACACAGCTAGGGAAGACGGGCCCGAGGCAATCGATCTCCCAGCACTGAAGCGTCTTCTGGCCTCGCTCCTCTCCGCCCGTACGACATTGTCCGTGATGGCGTTGGCAGACCTTTTGGAGCTGGAGCCGTATGATGTGAACGCGAGCCTGTCGCGACTACACGCGGTCGTGCATGTGCCTGAGGACGACGACATGCCCGGCCTGCGTACTGTGCACGCATCATTTGGTGACTACCTGTGCAGCCGTGCGCCCAGCAACATTCTCATCCAACAATCACTCGGCCATGATGCCTTGGCACACGGGTGTCTCAATGTAATGTCCAAACAGCTTCATTTCAACATCTCGCAGAGTAAATCTTCATACGAGCCAAACCCACCAACACAGCCAGAATACATCGCGCTCTCTCTACAGTACGCGTGTATGCAGTGGGTTTACCATGTTGCAGCACTGCGCGAGCCAGGAAATATTTACGACAAAATCAGCGCTGTATTCCGTCCGCGGCTGCTACCCTGGCTCGAAGTCATGTCCCTTCTGCATCAGGTCTGGCGCGCCGCAAAGATGCTTTTTATCGCAGCTGGGACGGTAGGCACTCGTGCGGATTCGGACCTAGCGCGATTTCTCCGTGATGCTAACCTCTTTGTGGCCTCATCTTACGAGGCAATCGAGCGGAGCGCACCGCACATTTACATCTCCGCCCTCCCGTTTGCAGACAGAAATTCGCTTGTTTGCCACGACTTTGCCCCATGTTGCACCGGCCTGATCACTGTGGATACATTTGGTATTGACCAGCATGGTGGCAGCGCTGTTATGACGCTCACGGGTCACGATAGCGCCGTTCGTTCGGTTTCGTATTCTTTTGACGGTCGCCTTCTGGCTTCTGGTTCTGACGATGGCACAGTCCGCATCTGGGACACACGGACGGGCGAGGAAGCAATGTCTCCAATGCGTAGCGGCGATGGAAAGGTCCTGTCAGTAGACGTTGCTCGCAACAGCAAGTGGGTTGCATCTGGCACCGAATCAGGCGCCGTGTGTGTTTGGAATGTCACGCCAGGTCAGGCGAGCCAGCGGAAGCTGATTGGGCATTCTCGCCCGGTGAATTCCGTGGCATCTTCTCCTGATAGTTGTCGCCTAGCATCGGCATCAGTGGACAAAGCCGTACGCCTCTGGACTGCCGAGACGGGGGAACTTCTTTGGGTTCTGAACGGTCACTCAGCTCGAGTCAATGGAGTCGTCTTCTGTCCAGATGGGAGGAATTGTGCATCGAGTTCTCGAGATCGAACAATCAGACAGTGGGATATCAACACAGGGCATTCTGTGGGTGAACCTCTGAATTTCAAAGTGCGAACCGATGACATGACTTGGAATGGAACTCCGTTTCACGCTCTTGATTGTTCGTCCGACGGCGAGATGCTTGCCGGAACTGCTTATGGCACCCTCAAACTCTGGAGCAAGACCGGGGAGAGGATCGCAAAGATACACACTGGAGAGTCGATCCACTCTGTCCGATTTTCGCCGGACGGTCGGTCATTGGTGACGGCGTGTGGCCAGGCTGTTCGACTTTGGACCCTGCAGCCGGATCCGCAGAATGCTTCCTGGGTCGATCTTGGCGGTCGCGGAGGCAAGGTTAACTGGGCTACCTTCTCACCGGACGGCCTGTACATCGCTTCGGCCTCTGATGACGGCACAATCAAGATCTGGAATGCAGTAAGCGGCCAATCGACGGTTCAGCCACTGCCTGCGCACGCAGGCGCAGTAAACTCGGTGGCGGTCTCGCATGACGGCGCTTTCATTGTCAGCGGCTCCAGCGACAAATTGGTGCGGGTGTGGAATGCACACACCGGGGCGGCAACGATTCCACCGTTGCGTGGGCACACAGAGTCGATAGAGTCTGTGGCAATATCGCCAGACGGACGCTTAATTGCATCGGCGTCATCGTTTGTTGGGGATGGCTCCATCCGGCTCTGGGACACGCAATCGGGAGCAGCGGTCGGCGGGCCGATGGGCAGTCCCACTGATTCTGTCGAAGCCGTGTCATTCTCGCACGATGGGCGTTGGCTCGCGTCGGGATCATGGAAAAAGACTGTATACATATGGGACGTTGCGACCCAAGCATTAGTTGTTGGTCCACTGCACTGCCAATGGGGAGTAAACACTGTCGCATTTTCGCCTGACGATCAACTTGTCGCCGCAGGAGACATGAGTGGTCGTATCTATCTCTGGCGGACAGATACCGGCAAACAAGCACACGAGCCGCTCCACGCAAATAACAACAGCCTGCGGTCCCTTGCATTCTCACCGGACGGCACGCACATCGTCTCCGGCGGGGAGGAGAATGCAGCACGCATCTGGAACATTGCCGCGGGTCAGCCCACCCGCATTCTTCAGGGTCACACGGAAACTGTTCTGTCTGTGGCGTGGTCCCTCGATGAACGCGTCATCGCGACAGGGTCATATGACGCTACAATACGCCTGTGGGACGCGATGACAGGTGCGCCGCTTACGACCTTGCATGGACACATCGCAGCCATTTTCTCGATAGAGTTCACGCGCAACGGGCAGTTCCTCGTATCGGGCTCTTCAGACACCACGATCCGCAAGTGGGATGTCCGCGCTGCCTGTCAGCTGCCCTCGGAACGCGGCAACAATCCCGTCGCTGCACTCGCGTCTGCCACCCTCAAGGACGGATGGCTGGTGGGATCATCTGGCGAGCTCATCTTGTGGGTGCCGGCCGAGTACCGCACATACCTTCAGCTGGATCCCTGTACTCTTCGGATTGACCGAAGCCGCCGCGCTGTTATTGGCGTGGGAGACAGTGGATTGCATGCCGGCTTGAGTTGGACCTCGTGCTGGAGAGGTTGATGAATGTGAACTTTCGCAATGTACAGTAGTTTCCTTGCTTCAGTGCACATTGTCAACGTTTCTTTATTTCTGAGCATCCAGACTACAAACGTCGTGAACAGTTTCGCACCCGAGAACGCAAAACCGCATCGACAATATCGGTATTCACCGAGATTCAACCAAGTTTGACAGCGAGATTAGATAGGCGGGAGCCTGGATGTCGCCAACTGGACACTGTCACATTGCGCTCGCTGATCTTGTCAACTTGAGCACGCCTGCTCAGAGGCACGCCAGATGACGTTTGAGTGACAACTGGCGGTGGCGAGGTGGCGAAGCGTAGCGGCAGGACGGTTGATGATAAAGTGGGATGGGGGTTGGACTGGACAAGCCCGGGACGAGGAGCTGTAGAATCAGTGACGGGAAAGCGATATTCGAGGAGAGCGGATTGAGGAACGGGAACGCAGGCGATGAGCACCGGCAAGAACGTCGCCGCCCGATCGGACGAGGACGCACATGCTCTCCGGAGTGACTGATGATTGGCTGGAAAGCAGTTGACAGGCAGGATAGTTACTGGAGGCTGTAATGGCGACGATCAAGGAGCGGCATCTGGACACGAGCGGAATGCGGAGAGTAATGTACCCAAAATGAGTAATGGTAGGAACAACGCGGCCCAAGCGAACGAGAACGCACCTGCTCAGACTTGGCCCGCCATTGAAAACAATCTCCCACCCAAGGTACCAGGGCTTTCTACCGGCCCATTCTACATCGGTGCATACTATTGAGTAGGGGTTTGAAACGGAGCGTCTTGAGGAGGGGCGTAGTTGATGAGTACGCGAAGCTCAGTAGAAAGTTCGAGCGTGCGGGGTTCCATCCTGCGAATATCGTTCACGTTGCTCAATGATACTGGCGCAAGGCGTAGGAGCCAAGGCTACGGGTTTATCGTATGGAGTGGTGATGGAACGTCCCGCTGAACAAGGATGGGAAGTACATTGGCGTGGGGGAGTGTGAGCGCGGAGGTGACTCTGATGTCGAGGTTGGCGCCTTTGATGAGGACACTGGTTTATATGCGAGTGACGATGCAAGTTATGTTGGTGCGAGAGCCGGTTTGAGCGTGCATTGAGGCCACGACAGGTAACGCTAACCTGCCCGGATTAACCGCGGCGAACCGACCTGAATATCGGGAGCGGGACACCATGCCGGCTGAGCTCGAGGCCCTTGTGGGTGAGCTTAACGAAAGACTCGATGATTTTTAGAGGTTGAGCTTCGAGCCATGTCAGAAAAGCGTGGAAGATATGGGAGTGCTGTGGACGCTGAGCAGGTACAAGGAAACAGAAACGTCAGTACGCGCCCGTCGATCAACTCACAGCGCGCAACGCAAAGCCGAGGCCGCGTAGTTGCTAGAAGATCATTGTGACAGATCATCGCAAGACGCCTGCGCTTGCGTCCTCCTGGCACATCGACCCAGGCCACTCACACATATCTTGGCCCGAAGCGTACATATGCTCTACATTATTTCAGTCGTTTTCGAGAAAAGAGGAGAGATGGAAGAACAAGGTACTGACGAAGAAACGAACTCGCGAGGACAGGGAAGAAGAAGCCTCAACGGAGCGGGACCAGATTGAGAATGGAGACACCGGGCCGCACCGAACCGCGATCTGGCAACACGCCGTTTCTTGACTTGCTCGTTGTCTCGTTTCCGTCGTCTTAACTCATCCGCCTCGAGCAACAGAGGACCTGGTCCTCGGAAAGTGACCTTACCGCTCTATACATCAACTTCAGAGTATTCTCCTGGTTGCTTGCGTATGTGGTCGAGGACGTGCTGCGCGCCCGCATATAATCAGTGCACAGTCGGCGTCAGACACAACCCACCTACTCTGCATGTTCTCGCGACAACCAATCAGCTCACCTGTCGTGGTGACAGGCTTCTCTATAGCTTGAATGTTGCCCGTTACTCGATAGCCTGTGTCGGTGCCACTCCCGCTTGTCATCATCCCCGCGTGTCTATCCCTGTCCAATCGCCCAACCTTAACCAACATCTTCTCGCTATTGAATTGGAATCGCGCCTTCTCTATTCGTGTCATTCATCGCGGTCGATTGCTGCCATTCTCGCTGCTCTTGGCGCAGTGCCACGAGCACTCCTGCACTCATCCAACATGCGCGCGTTCATTTCTTGATTGTAAACTTGCCACTAACCATATTGGACTGCTATCTCCCATTGGTATTTCTCAGGTACCCGCTCGA
>Ga0247815_10001909_pt1 | contig 15634 bp, 21 predicted proteins | sample UWRJL194509B1_FD_181014 | JGI IMG/M metagenome (GOLD analysis project Ga0247815, IMG submission 181014) | Plant litter microbial communities from Arlington Agricultural Research Station in Wisconsin, United States - UWRJ-L194-509B-1 | ecosystem: Environmental > Terrestrial > Plant litter >...
GTACTCATGCATTCCTTCATGAGAGCCTCGACGTACGGAAGATGTGGCTTGTCGTCAGTGCACGGCAAGCGGGCTCCACCAAGTAGCGAGTCGATCTCCGCTTGTGCCTTGCGCTGCACGTCGGGATTCCGGACCATGAGAAGTGCGAAGGTCGAAAGCGCCGCCACCGATGTGTCGGCCGTGCCGACATACATCGCCGCAGCGGTCCAGACCACGGCGTCTTCGTGCTTGTGTGCTGCACCGGGATCCGTTGGTGTGTTGGCGAGGTTGCGCGAGGTGTATGAAGGGACTGCGGTGCCGGACGCCATCTGTTCCTTAACGATCTGCAACGGCGCGCGCGTCATCTCATTCAGCTTGCGCCGCGAGTTGGCCGCCCAGGTTTTGAAACCCGCGCCAGGCATCCATGAAGGGACGTGCTTCACTAAAACTTCTGGTCAGCCTCACTCCGCTCCTTAGCAGGAACAAGAGAACTCACGGATCGGAAATGAATCGACCAACCAGCGGCCAGGCATGAAGGCCTCGTTGGCCAGAGCAATGGAGTCGCGGACGAGGTTGACGTAGTAGTCCTCTCCTTCGCGCACGTCGTGACCATACGCGACCTTCATCGAGATCCTCCCGGCGCAGATGCGGAAATGCTCCAAGAATCGCTCAGGCGAGTTGGCCATTCCGCGCACCATGCGCGCCGTCGCATCCTCCAGCGTTGGGCGATACTCGGAGACTGCGGTACGGCTGAGTGCGCCGTGGAGCAAGCGGGCGTAGCGCTTGTAGCGGGGACCGAAAGGACTGTTGAAAATAGTGCGGCTCCGGCCGACGAGGTCGCTATACATTGGCGTTTGCGGGCGATCGTTATACAACTCCGGACGGCCGGTGAACAACGCGCGTATTGTCTCTAGACTGTTGAGAATGACGATGTGCTGCGAGTAGTTGCGGAGGTGGAGGACGTCACCTGTGATGAGAAGTGTTGTCGTTAGGATCTGCAGATTGTCATGTTGACTCATCACGCACCGTAGGTCTTTGACCACTCAAAATACTGCCTCCCCGCAGGGCCTTCAGGTAATTGATGCGCATTTCCGGAGAAGAAGTGACCAGGGGGTCCTGAAGCCGACAGTGAGTACTTTTGCCACATCCGCAGCGTGTGGCTCAACGAACCTGGTGGCAAGCGTCGTGTCGACCGAGACTGGATGGCGACAATGACAGCAACGCAAAACAAGCCAAGTGCAATGGACCAGACGATATCAGAGTGGGTCGCCATGAGATGCGGTATTAAGGAGACACTGAGGTCGGCCATGGCGAATGTGAGGGAAGTGGTAAAGGGAATAGGGGGATCCCGCTCAAGTCATCCCGCAGCCCTGCTTTATACGCCACAGCGACAAGACGCACGTAATTCACTTGTATCAAATCCGCCAGGACAAGCAGCAGGCTGTGGAGATGACTCGTCGGTGCCGTGGCGATGTGGCGGGCACACTCCTAGGTCATTAGGCCAGTCATCATCATCCCGCGCCATCGTTGTCCAGACCGCTGTTATTCCAACCACGATCGCAAGGACCCGGCCTTCGATCATTTCCCGCTCAGGTACGTTGCAGTGTTGCGGGCTCGGTCGCCGCGGCCGCGTCGCAGCGGTTCATCGAGGAAGCGCCTGTGCCACCGCCTGTGCCGCGCCGAAAATCCCTATCATGATGCTGGCGCGAACGTGTTCGCCGGCCGATCCCGCGTCAGCATTCCATGCGCGAGGACGAATTGCTATCTTCGGAAGTGCGGGACAACGGATTATGCCTCCCTCATCGTACCTCGATGTCAAGGCAGCCGTTGTTGGCGTGGCCAAGGATAGGAAGCGGCATCGTTCTCCTGTTTCCGGACCCGACGGCACGCAGTGCTGCTTACTGCTGCGCCGTGGGTGGAGACAGCACAGCGCACCACCCGGAGTGTCTCATCCCGTGACGTTCCGGCGAGTCTCGAACGTGCTCGGAACCGTGCTGCGAATAAACCGGGTGTGGTGAGAAAGCGGCCGTCGGTGTGTCACTGATATCCGGGAGTGTAGATATCGGAAATATACGCACCGTGTCACGCGTCACACGTCATAACTCGGTTCATTTCGCACCCCGTGAACATCGGAGTTCCCTACAGTCACGTTGCATCCATACGTGTCAACCGGCGAACCACCGTCACAGAACGCGAACGTGATCAAGATTGTATGTTGCAGCCAGCGGCCAAGGTCCTAAGATCCGTTACATGCGTTGACAGCAAGGGCATGGGAGAAGAAGCAGCCGCGGCTACTAGCCTTCTGCGCTTCTCCCACTCTGGCCGTACACCGGGTCGGTCAATTCCGACACACCGGCTATTTTCCACAAAATGTCACTGTGTAAGAAACATAATTGAGCCTCCTAGCTTTCACTCTGGGGTCCAAGCAACTTCGCTTCTCGAATTTATCGCTCGTAGACCGTCAATCGCTGATCACCCACACCCGCTGCCATCAGTTGAACGACAAGGCTCGTCAATCAAGAGCTTCTCTCGCCGGTCTTTCGCGTTGGTACAAAGCTTCGTATTGTGCGATTGTGGTACCCCGGCCACCTTTACTCTTCGTCTCTTCGCCCCTGGAGGGAGAATTTCTTTACTTTCGCTTCCTCCTCGCCCTCCTCAACCATCTGATTTCACGACGTCGACCGTCACAAATTCTTCTCTTCCGTTCGCTCGTGATGTCTCTCATCCGCTCCCTCTCTCGTTCTTTTAGCCTCCCTGCCGATCCTACAGAGTGCGTTCTTGCATCTCAGACTTTCGTAGTTGTTTACTGTTCCAACAGCGCAGCAATTCATCGCCAGCTCTGCGAAAAGGTCATACCATGGTCCCGAAGCCCATTTGATGAGAAGATTACGGATGCCGAGGCCGAGAAGGCAGCTCTGCTGCTGGAGGAGTCTGAGGAGGACGATTGCAATGCCGAGGCAGTGCCTGGCTGGATCGAGCTGTTCTATGATCTTGCTTGGACCATGTCATTCAGGTGTGCACTGTTTAATTGTGCACGAGGTGCTGTACCACTAACATTGTGGTGCTCGTGACTAGCGGGCTGACGGGCGGTACCCCTATCAGAGACTCGCGGGTTTGTCAGGTTGCTCCATCACAGCACCAACACGCTGAAAACAAACATAAATTCTGCATTAACAGGCCATTCAGTCTTACATTGTCTTCTTTGCACTTGCTTGGTGGGGATGGGTTCAACAGGTTTCGTATGATACAAGAGTGAGCCAACAGGGACCACCTGGGATCGCCAGTAACCATTCGCACAGTACTACACCAATGACCACTTCCACCGAGTCATACTTGTGCTTCAGTTCTTGGCCTTTGTCTCTTTAGCCAGGTTCGTTACACGGGCGTTTTAGCTCTTATTGGCTGAGCAATAACTTCCTCCGTCGGTGCCACTGACAGTTACACGGAGGGTTTTGATATCTATCGAGGTGATACATGTGACATGACTCTCATAGATGTAATTCTCACCTAAATTCGCAGGGATCATTCACGATGACAGCATCGATCTGCCAGAACAACGCCTGTATGTTCCAACCTCTGCGATTAACGTAGGTGGCCTGTCCCCAGTATTCTCACAGCGCGTTACAATCCAGCGAAAATCGGTACTTGACCCGTGCATTTCAAGCGATTGCAATTGTGTTCGGAGTCACACGGTTTATGCTGGCTGTTCAGTACATTCGAGGTGTGTGCGTCCAGCCCGATCGTAGATCGTAGATTCACCATATCTTAGTGGCAATGTGCAAGCACAGCACACGCACAAAGAATCTCCTGGTTGTTATCACCAGTCTCATTGCATCTGGACTATTGTTCTTCATCTCCTTCTTCGTCATCCTCGCTGCCCCGCAAGATGGTAAGGATGCTCGAGGTGCAGTCTTGCATATCACCAAATTTGTCCTGTGGTTCGCCGCACTTGCCATTGAGATTGGCGTGTACCTTTATTCGGATGCGCCGTATGGGCTTCTGCGGGTTGCTCCCATGTCAGAGCGTTTGGGTTAGTTCATTGTGTAGTACGAGTCTGGAGCATCTACTGACCCCCCATGCAGGCGGCCTGACGACTATCGTTCTTGGAGAGAGTCTCAATGGCCTCATTGATCCTCTCACCGTTGTTGCAAAGTCGATCGGCTTCGGGATGCAGAGTGCTTTCCAGATCATCACTGTGGCACTGGCCGTGTTCCTGATATTTGTGCTGTACTTCGCGAGCTTCGACCTCAAAGCCGGAGCGACCTCTCTCCGGCAGAACCTGATTGTCTTCGGTCACTTTCCACTATTCATTTGCATCGTGCTCTGTGAGTAAAATTGGATCTTTGTGCTCGAGAGTTGCGACTGCTAAACAATTCCACTTCCAGTGATCGAGGATCGGTCCTGATCTGACCTTGACAATCGAATGCTTTTGCTGACTTGCCTTTTTCAGGCATGAAGGGTGTCATGACTCTCGTCGTGAGTGTCTCATTTGTGCGGTTCACACCCTGAAACTGCTCGCTGACGGTTAGTAGACGTTCCTCGCTCCTCTAATGACCTTCATCATGCGCTTGAAGAACCGCAAGAGCGTTGGTGACTTGGAGGTTCTTTATGGTGACCTCGGTCTCAACTTCCGCGAGACGTATTCCGTGATTCAGCAACTCGGCCATGGGCCACCAGGCACACAACTTGCCACTGATACTGAGCTCATTCGGCTCACGGTTTCCGGCATCAGTGCGATTGCGGAGGCAAGTTCTCTCTTAGTCGAAAGATGCTAGCTAAAACGCTATGTCTCGTAGCAATTTGGCGTCTTCAGCGATGAGACCAAGGACAGATGGGATAGCTATGTCCTGTCGCAGGAGCTGAATCAGGCGCTCCTTGATATGCAGGCGCCACGGCTGGCCAACGGCGACCCGCCATTGTTCAGCAGTCTCCTCGGAGATCTCGTCTACGAAGTCTCAAGCCCACTGAGATACATCTCAATCGTCGCAGCATGTTATTTGTTCTGTTTGATGTTGCTCATGCTCCTGAGAGCAACACAATTCTCCAAGTACTACTGGTGTTCAATGGGCTCGAGGGCTGTCATTGCAATCATCGTGCTTTCAACTGCGTTGTTGCACCGTGGCGATAGGCTGCTCGCTTTTGCGGTCAAGGGCGGCTTGTGAGTCGCCTTTTCGCCAGTCATCACCTGCAAGCTGACGCAATTATCTCAGCCTCCCTCTCATCGTCGGTCTCTTGGCATTTCAGTATTTGCTCGACTACGTAGGTTCTTCAGATTCTCTCCGCTTCTTATACTCAGGGTCTTCTTTAGGGCATCTACTGGCTCATGGAGAGGGGTTTTAAACGGCGGGGACTTCTCGAGAAGGCTCTCGCACCCCATGTTCATGTAAAAACCGTGTAGTTATCCCTGGTGCTACCACTATTATAAGCCCCCCCCCGGCCCGAGCAAAAGATTCGTCCGTTCAACCACAGATTGTTGGGTACTGACGCGTAGCCGGGTTTTGTGGGATCCAACCACCCGCAAGGCCTTTCTGGTAGCTCCATTCGTCCTGTGAGATGGCCGATCGATATTCGTCAGCGCCTTGCCCAACTATTCTTACCACATCAATACGCACGGTCTGTTCGGTCTTCCAGGTCCCTGCATGACAAAGCTTCGTCAGACCAGGCACCTCTAATTAATGATGAAACTCACAATATACCCAGCCACGCGCGTAGCGCTCGAAGGTGATTGTTTGCGCCTCAAACATCTGACGAAGGAATGTCTTGTAGCTTGCCGAGAACTTGCTTGTCGCACCGGTATATGGCCCGCAGTCGCCGGTCTTGGTGTATCCGCCGAAAGTTCCATCAAAGCGAGCACCATTGCCGCGACCGTTGAGATACTTGGCGCAATCCTAAGGGAACCAAATCACTCATCAGAGGCTGACAATGGCGGGTGGATAATACCGAACGTACGTTTCCTGCAGTAGTCCATTCGCCTATGACCGTCCACAGCGTCGTATAGTTGCCGAGTTGGCCGGAGTTTGAGCATGCATTCGTGATGTGAGCCGAGTCGCTACGTGTCCAGCCGTTGTTTGAGAACATTTGGTCTGTAACCAACCCGCGGAGGGATGAGATGAGGTCGCAGAAGCAGTTCGAGCCAAAACGAACAAATATGAGTATCCATGAGGACACCCTCACGGCCCGTGTCTTTCCCCATGAATCCGTTCCAGTACGAGCTGTGTTTTAATTTAGATTGAGAGCAGTGGCGAGATTGAGGCAAAAGCGAGATGACGTACAGAGCTTGGAAAGCAGTGTGAATCATGAGCACAGTGTTACCTTGCGTGCTGTTGCCATATGGGTAGCGGATGTTTCCGTAGCTATTGATAATTAGGCGCGAAATTGATTAGGGGAGGTGAGGAGGCGAGACGCAGAGGATAGGAGAGGTGCATAAGTACGGCCACAAACGCAGTGCCAGCGACCCGACCAACACATACCTGTCATACCAGAACTGCCGGGCTGCGGCAAGCAGTGCAGAACTCTTATGTCCAGCGGGCCTGGAGAGTGAAGGTTAACCAGTCAGCACTGAGAATCTTCCCCCGAAGGCACTAAACAGCAATGCGCTCACTCATTTAGCGCGGCGATGGTGGGAACCACATCGGTTTGTCCCGCAAACTGAGCAGCGAGTTTCTTGATGATTGCATTTGTGCGGTCAATGTTGCTCTGCGAGCTCGCCCACAGCGGCGGGTCACCGCGTCTGCCAGAGTTGTCGAAGCCGTTCTGGCTGCCAGGCGCGCCGTGAAGATCAATCTATCACCTCAATAAGTAAGTATATTCTGGCTATTGACAAAAGGGGCACAGGGAGGACGTACGATGACTTTCAGCCCCTGGTTCTTGGCCCACTGAACGGCTTTTGTGAGGTAGGGCAGTTGACCTTGACGATACGGCTCTCCACCCGAAATTTCGAAAGCCCAGAAGCCGATGGGTAAGCGCACATGGTTGAGCCTGAGCAGTTGCAGCAGTCGAGTACAGTTCATGGGCGACAAGGAAGGATTTAGCCGTCAGCACACCACTCCCAACACCAACCCAACCAAGAATAACAGAAATACGCACCCAGCAGCCTTTATCGCGATGAAGTCTTGCTCTGTGATGAAAGTGGCCCAATGGTTCGCGAGCACACTTGTCGCGGTGGCACTGTGTGACGACGTGAAGGAGGTTAGTGCATCTGAAAATGCACGAACACATTGAAACACGAATGCCATAACGACGCACGCAGGAACGTATTGACCGTAGGTATATTCTGCGCGGGACCGCAATGTCAATCAAAGCAACATTAGGGGCTGTGGATGGGTTTTAGGTGGCAGAACTCACCATCAACTACGCGGCTGTCACCCGTATTGTCGAAGATGGACGGTGTGATCCAGGGCTATGCAACGTTGAGTAGACTGATACAAAGGCTGTCCTCAATGGTGGAGGCACAAACCTCCAGCACGAGCCATCCACCTGCGAGCCAAGATAGAAGGCGTGTTAGCCACACAGATCGCGTATATGCCGACCCCAACCCCGACGCACCTAGATTGACGCCTCTTACTGTGGTATTGCCATAAGAGAAGCCAGGGGTGATGGCTGAGACCGCAGCGGGCAGGACGACGAGAGCTAGAGAGCGAAGGGTGACTGTCGAACGCATCGCGAGGTGAGCGCGTGGGAGGTGGGCGAATCGCGGCGCCCATCTGTGCTTCGCTGGCCTCATATAAGCCTGGCGACCCATTCAACCAAGCCTTTTGCGTGATCGGCAGAAGCACAGGGTGGGGTACCGCCGGGAATGATGGACCGCGTGTGCCGGGACCGCAGGGCACGGCGACTCGCAAGGTTGTCGGAAACAATACGTCTGGCGATTGTCCTCAACCAGTCACAGCAAGCGAATGTGAATGCAGCCGGCGAGTGTAAGGCGGACTGAATGGGTCAGCTGAACCCGCAAACGCGTGAGCCAAGAGTGTTCCAGATGTTCAAGAAGCCGGCGACGTGCACCAGACAACCTGAGCGACGCTCAAAGAGGTTGATTCACAAAATCGAGCAGACTGCTGGCGTGGGTGCATGGCAGAGAACTGGTCGTCGCGGTGCATCACACGTGACAGCACGGTGTTGGCGATCCAAGTGCTTCGTGCCTTCTGAACCTTCAGATCGTCCGGAAGCCGAGGCAGGTCACAGTCGGCACCCTCAAACAAACCACAGGGCCGACACGCTCGTTGTGTAGCATCTGAATTACGGCTTGAACTCTCGCAACGTGACAGTCAGGATATTGGGTGAACCGGCTTGCGGTCAACGAGGTCGACAAGCTCTCACTGTCACAGAGCTCGGTTCGTCTTGGTGAACCAGTGAAGATACAACACTCTGCGACGGGGTTTAGTCGACCATAAAGTGTTTAGCATGTCGAAGGAACGGAACCGATCACGGTAAGTCGTGGTCGCAGGCCAGACGTCGTCTTCTCTGATCAAGTGAGTGTCTTGAGGTGGCGCACCGACCGCCAGGTCTGAGAAGTACACGACCAGCCCTTGAAGTTGAGCTCGATTGAGCTCCACTTCAATCTGAGCATTCGTGGTGGCAGCGATCTAGGAGTGGGAAATCGTCCTCCCGTTGTAATCAACGCCGGCGCGAGATATTTAGCAAAAATAATAACGCTTTGGAGGTATAGAACGCGGTCGTGTGCATGATTGACTCCCGACGCGCAAAAAGCGGAGGAAGAGAGCAGTCTCGGACCGGAATGGAGCCGGGATCTCGCTCTTGCTCTCTTGCCGCCATGTCTTCCACAGTCTCGCCTTTCGCGCGTGTCACCAACGCCTATGAAGACGTTACCCGATTCGGTAGCAGGGATCAAACTGTGCGCATTGCTGATTTGAGCCTGTTGTAGCACGCTGACTGGGCAACGGCGCGCAGATTGAGGACATGTACAGCGTTCCGGAGAGCTTCCTCGAGATCGAAGTTCGCAATCCACAGACCCACGGTGAGTGGCCAAGCCTTAAACATCATCATCGAGCTTACAAATTGACCCAGGTTTCGGACGCAAGATGTACACTGACTACGAGATTCTGTGCAAGGTATGTCACGCCGTCGAGGCTCCCCGCTTATCAGTCCTATGGTTTGATCCTCATGTGCTTTGTGCACCAGACCAATATCCCGGCCTTTAAGCTGCGACACTCCCTTGTGCGCAGGCGCTACTCCGACTTTGAGGCCTTCCGCGATATTCTCGAGCGCGAGAGCACCCGCGTCAATATCCCAGCTCTGCCAGGCAAGGTCTTCACCAACCGCTTCTCCGACGAGGTCATCGAGTCCCGCCGCGAGGGTCTTGAGCGTTTCCTCACTGTCGTTGCTGGTCACCCGCTGCTTCAGGTAAGTCGTCTCCGCAGTCCGGGCGGCGCGGCAACTCGGGGCTGATGAATTCTTCCGGCGCTGGTCACCTCCGATACAACAGACAGGAAGCAAGGTCTTGTGTGCTTTCCTGCAGGACCCGTCCTGGGACAAGGCTCAGTGGCTCTAAGTGAGCTGCTACAGCAGTGGCCTCCTTATGACTCATCTCGTGGCGGGTGGCTGGTCCATCGGCGTTCTAGTTCCATCGCCTTCCTGTCTCAACGTTCCTTCGCATCACGACCAGCATCTGTCGCTCCTCACTCTCTGTTTGTTCACGCTTTCTTGCTTCATTGTGCGGTGTACGTTCACAGTTTCGCGGAATTCTATCTGGATTCAAACTTCTGGCGCCGCTGGATACACGTCACTGGGCTTGGCCTCGAGCGGCTGACATGAGCGCATCACAGGCACTGCACAGATCAACATGAACATATTCACGGTGGCTTTGCCTTCCCAACAAGCTACTGCACGAACCGTGTTTGAGGAGGATATACAGGAGGGGCAAGTACATGACGCTGCCTTCAGCGTGAATTAGTGACGCAATTATCGCAGACCGGAGATGAAGACCATGTGGCCTTGCTGTTATACAAACCAAATTCAAGCTCAAGTTCAAGTTCAGGTTCAGTCGCGCGCTTATTCAGCCAGGGGCCAGTCCATATACCACGCTGCAAGTCTGCCGGCGAGTTTAGAGCCCGTAATCTTGACAGATCAAATCTGCGGCCTTCTCGCCAATGCCATAGATCTGCACATGGAAGCTCAACACACAGCAAGGTTGCATGCACAGACTGAGACGTACCGTTCCCTGCGGGTGTGTCGCGAGTTGGATAGGGATGATGCTTGCATCTGCCACCCGTACGTTCTGCAGCCCGTACACCTTCAGCTTGGGGGACACTGCGCCACCATCGGCCTTAGGCAACATTGCCAGCGTGCCCATAGGATGTGCCGCCGTGAGATACGTCTCGCGAATCCAATCCGCAATCTGTGTGTCTGTTGCGTTTGCTGGGAGGACCGCGAGCCCAGGAATGGTCTCGGCGCCAACGCGTGTAGACATCGGCGCCGTCGTTGCAAGTCGTCGGGCAAACTTGACAGAGGCAACTTGGAGCTCGATGTCGAAGGGATCGGTGAAGAGATTGGGATTGACGATTGGTGGGACGAGGGGGTCGGTTGAGTTGATGTGAGTCCAGCCACGCGAGGACGGGTTGAGCAAAGTCGGTGTCGCACTCCAGGTGTTGGTCGATGGGATCTGACCGAAGGACGCAGGGCCGCCGAGGAATTCCTCCACCGGAGCTGTAGGTTACAGTTAGCACTGTTCTACAAGAAGATTGACAACGCACCACTCTTATTGACTATGAGGTTTGCCTGTAGGTTCAGAATCTTCTTCAATCCGCTAACGGACGAGAAACCACCGGCCGCGACTGTCGCAGCAGCTCGCGAGTTAACGGAACTCTTGAGCGCGTTGCCCATGACATCCGCCTTTGTGTTGCCAACAACCTGCTTCAGAGTGAGGAACGACGTCGATACAAACTGCAATAAGTTCGGTTGCGGAGGTAGGAACGGCGCGCCTGAGGCCGGCTGCCACTCGAAATTGACGAAAAATTGATCTTGCAGGCCCTTGCCAACGGAGGTGAGGTTTACCACAGGAGTAACGCCGGCTGCTGTGAGAATACTATCGAGATTGTCAGCGAATCTCGTTTGCCTTAGTCCATGAGATGTCTTACGTTGGGTCACCGACACCACTGAGCTCAAGGAAGGCTGGGCTCTGGGCGGGTATGTGAGCTCGCGTTCAAGTTATTTCTAATTCCAGCTCACCGCGTAAGTGCCTCCAGCCACGATAATCTCCTTGGCCACATTCACGGACAGAGTTGTGCCGCCTGCAGTGGGAATGAATTCGACCGCGTTTGCCTTGCGAGGCAACCCGCCGGCCGCATATTTCATTCGAGTGGCCAGGTGGCCTGTCAGGATGGTGAGATTTGCGTAGGTTGAGAGGAAAGGGTAAATGTAGGCCTCGGCAGCGTTGCTGTGAGCGGGTGAGCTATCACAACAATACTAGCTTCGGCAAAGAACATACCATCGCTTATTGTTCAATGACGTATCAGAGGTTGCGGGGAATATGGCGTACTGGAACAATCCAGCACCGTTCGGATTGCCCGTGCAAAAGTCGATGTTTGTGGGCAGAGGGCTGCCACCTAGGGCTGCGTTGTGGACCGTATCCTGATACTCGAACTGCAACGCCGTGCCATTCAGAGGCCGGGGCATTCCCGCGGAGACACGACCATGGAAGCCGTGCGCTGAAGCGTTGTAGACGAATCCCGCGGCAGCCTGCTGGGGTGTTGGCACCTTGAACTTCTCGGACTTGCGCATGTACCTGATGAGATCAGAGGACGTCAGCGAATCCTGCCTCAAACGAGCCGACTCCCTGTGCATCACGGTCGTGATCGGACACTGCCACCGCGGCAAGCAGAACCGTTTTGCCGTGATCGACACCGGCGGTTACGATGCCGCGAAGGATTCAGCAACGTACGATGAGAGAGACGCCCAGTTCCAGCCCGGGTTGCCCAGTTGCTCGAGCGCGTCGTACTGCGCGACTTGAGCGCGATCCCATTGCATTCCATTGATGGTAGACCCGCCGCCGAGAGTTTGTCCCCTGCGTAGACGAATCGCGGTGAGCCCGACTTCCGCCGATTCAACGGCACGTCACGACGCCAAACACGAGCGCGCTCGACACTCACCAGAGAATGAACAGCTGGCGTCCGCTAGCGTGTTGCGGGGCGGAGAAGAAGAGCTTAGCCAGCCCCGGGCTGAGGAAGGCACTGCCGGCACTGCGTGGGTGTGTGTAAGTTGCGAGTTCATGTGGACAAAGCGGTTACCGCGCGGCATGCGCAGTTCGCAACGACAGGCTCACTTTGCTGGATCTTCGACAATGGGATTACCACGTTGGTCTTCGCCGGCCTCGATAACTAAGATGCGGAGTCGCGGAGCGCGTTGGGCAAGGCGACTTGCAACGGTGAGACCTGCGGCAGCGTGAGCAGGTTCGTTCGATCCTCACCGTGTCGCCTACCTCCTGGTCCACTTCCTACAATGACAAAGTCATATGTTCCGCCCGCAATGCTCGCAGAGGAGTTGGTGATTGTGAGAGCTTGAGCGACGCTGGCGGCAGCAGCGACAAGAAAAGCGGTCCGCATCGCAAGAAGCTGTAGAGGGCGATGGCACGAAAGGGAGAAGCTGCGAATCAGCTTGGGGTGTGTGCTGGCGGAATCTCCAGCGTCTCTCAAGGCTTAGGAATATAAAAGAGTGCGGGATTTATTGTTTGCACACGTCCGGTACGGGCTCACAATCGCCATCAGCCGCCGATGTTCGAGGCCGCGCTTGAACATGAAGACGTTCCTGAACAGCTTGTCGTGTCAGGCGATCCCTGATCACCCCAAACTCGGTTTATGTCATTGTAAGCAAAGAGAAAGAACAACCATTTGTCGTGTTTGCACCGGTGTCTCGGTGGTCAGAATGAGGGGAGGAGGCACAAGGAAGGCACTGGTGGTCTCCGCCTGCCGTCTCCGCACGCAAAGCGGCGAGACAAGACCCAGCCTCGGTAAGCCCCAGGGTTTCGTACCTTGATCAGGCACTGAGAACTACTATCAGTATTCGATAGCCGCAAATCGCCGCTTTTGCGGTCCGAGAGAGGATAGATCATGCGCCGGATGATCATGAGCCTGACGGTGGTCCGGAGAATAATAGCCGACCCCTTGTCGTCATCAGGAACACCAGCAGAGCTCCCAGAGGATTCAAGAGGAGATTGCGCGGAAGCGAGCTGGTTTTGAGGGTGCAGGATATAATTTCTACCGCCACTTGTCGATAATTGCGGCCGCGGTGTTCGCGAACTCCGAGTCCACTTAACTACTCCAAGCAAGCCGAGCTGACCCCCGGACATCCGCGGTCAGCTCATTACATTCTAAGCGAGTAAATGAACCGCAGCAGGTCTCGCCATCATCACGTATTTTTGTTCCTACTGTTCGGCGCTGAAAACCAGTCCGGTTCACAAATGCTAAGCCCGCAGCAATTCGCTCTGCCGCCTTGAAGAGGTAACCAATCGTTCCGCCGAAATCAAATTGTTTCAGGCATGCAGTATTGCTGAACCTCCTTGAGAGCTGCTCAGCGGCAGTAGCAGGCCAAGAAGATGCCCGATGTCGATACCGATGCCGGCCAGCGCTGCAACGCGAGCCGTCCAGGGCTCGTCCCCGCAACATCACGGAGTCAAACGCCAAAGTTCACAGATCCTACTCGTGGATTCCTCCGGTGACAGGGCTCGCCATCGAATCAACGGACGTCTCAAGTCGCCGGTGATGGCGTCCTTGAATCGATGTCGACAGTTGAAATCGTTTGAGCTCCACACGCTGTTGACGTCGAGCAGCTGAATTGACGCTTCGGCAAACGGCTTCACTTTTTACCGAAGCCTACTGCGAGGCATTTAGCTCCCTTAGGTAGGCGGGACGACAATAGACTAGAACCAAAGGACCTTACTGTCGCCGTTGCTCCTCCAGCAGTAGTGTCGTTCCAAATATATTCACCTCCATAAAACAACAACGACAATCTCGCCACGCGTATACAGGTATCGTAAAGATGTCGTCTATACATTCGTGCTGCGGCGCTAGCTGGCAGCTGGGTTCGTCCCTGATCGCGGGGCGGCAGTCGGTTCCAACGCGCTGTCTCCGTTGCCAGCGGGCTCCGACACTGGTGGTTCTGAGCCTCCGCGGGGCGGAGAATCTGTCGCGGACGACGGTTCTGTCAACTCCGAGATCCTCGAGTCGTGAGTTGGTTCATAGGGATGAATCTGTGCATGCCGCCCTCCATGGTATGGATGTAAGTCTGGACTAATCGACTCGGGCGACGCGAACCGGATACTGGTCGTCCGTGGCCGAATAGGTGACGACGGTGGGCTGCTCGAGACTGTACCATAGATCTCGTTGCCCTCCGCCGACAGCAGCCGCGACATTGTCGGTTCTTCGCTTTCCCCATGGTCGTGATCGCTTGGTCTCGGCCGAAGTGAGCTCGCCGATGAGCTGAATACACTCGGCGCTCGACCATTTGCTACACCCGCCGCCTGAAGCTCTACACGGATGTCAGCTACCGTCTGGCCGTTAACTGTAGTGGCGCTATCGGCGCGGCTACTGCGACGCATTGTTGTCCTGCGGCGCGCGCGGATTAGGGTGCCGAGTGCTCCAGCGGTTCCGCGCAGGGCATCAATGCCTGGGTCCTCGCTAGCGGTTAACGCAAGGTCGCGCTCCTCGATCATTCCTTTCTCCGGGTCGGCAAGCCCGCGGTGCTCAGGCCTGAGCGGCATGACATCCTCATGTGCGACTTGCAGAAGTATCGACGTGCGTCTGTCGATGCCGCGGAGGCGGCGCGGATCGACACGCGACATTTGGAGGATAAAGATGCCAGTGCAGATGATGACGAAGGCGAGCGAAATGGTCACGATTTGGATCGCGCTTGCTTTGAGGCCTTGATACAGAATGACTGAAGTGACCAGGGTGCAGAACGTGACTGCGAATGTTGTTGTTAGCCGCGAGCTATACCAATAATAGGGGTAGGCATACACAGAACATAGTAAGTTGGCGTGACCATGGCCGTGTTACTATGAAAAACGTCAGCACTGAATGTCCTCGTGGGGATCCAGAGTAAACGCACAACAACGCAAGAGCCTGTTACACCAGCATCAGCGCCTGCAAGTCAACACAGCTACCAAGCACTCACCTTATTCAAGTAATAGATCTCAGTTAGCAACGTACAGGCCACGAATGCAATCAAGAAGTATATGAACCAGTTCTTAAACTGGCTTTGTCCGCGTATTGAGGTGAGGATGCACGCGCCGAGGCCCTGCGTACATGACACTGATAGCCCACCGATGAGACTGCACACAGCGATGTACCACAACATGCTCTTCGTGCCATATTTTGGTGCGACAAAGAAGATGATGCCGAGCGACGCAACGATTGTAACGCCAGCATACGAAAGGAAGCCTGGCGCGAGGAAGAGCTTCCTGAATTCGGCAATGGTGGTGACGCTTTGTTCCTCGGGTCCTGGGAGTGGATGGAATGGTCAGGGACCATTCGCGGCTCGCGATAAGCCGACAGACCATTCAGTGCAATGATAACGCTGCCCAAGATACACTGTCGATTGTGAGCTGAGAACGATAGCGGGTAAACGCAACACACCTGGGCACATCCGATCCAGCCAAAAATCGTTAACTTCTCCTTGAGGAACCAATGGGAGAGAATGGCGCTAA
>Ga0247815_10001910_pt1 | contig 15621 bp, 14 predicted proteins | sample UWRJL194509B1_FD_181014 | JGI IMG/M metagenome (GOLD analysis project Ga0247815, IMG submission 181014) | Plant litter microbial communities from Arlington Agricultural Research Station in Wisconsin, United States - UWRJ-L194-509B-1 | ecosystem: Environmental > Terrestrial > Plant litter >...
CCGGCACCTGCTCCAGTAGCAGCGCCAGTCGCCGCACCAGTCGCCGCGGCACTGCCAGCGTACCTGGACCCGAACAGCTCGATCTACAAAAACCGTAGCGTCTACTTCGACTTCGACAAATACACCTTCAAGCCAGAAGCCGACGCGCTGATCGCCGACCACGCCAAGTTCCTGGCCGCTAACCCGAACGTCGCCGTCAAAGTCGAAGGCAACACCGATGACCGCGGCAGCGCCGAGTACAACCTGGCCCTGGGCCAGAAGCGCGCTCAAGCCGTCGTCGCCGCACTGAAAGTGCAAGGCGTCAAAGAAGGTCAGCTGGAAGCCATCAGCTACGGTAAAGAGAAGCCAAAAGCCGCCGGCACCGACGACGACTCGCGCGCGCAGAACCGTCGCGCCGACCTGGCCTACCCAAGCAAGTAATTCGACGAGATCGAATATCGAACGCCCGGCCTTTGCGCCGGGCGTTTTTTTTGCGACTCTCCCCAAAGAGAGCGGTAAAAAGTTTCCGTAGTCGCTATGCTCGAAGTTTCCGTCCATTACCCGCAGAAGGAAGTTTCATGAAAAATCTCACCACCGCCGCCGGCGCCCCCGTCGTCGACAACCAAAACACCCAAACCGCCGGCCCGCACGGCCCGGTGCTGCTGCAGGACGTCTGGCACCTGGAGAAGCTGGCGCATTTCGCGCGTGAAGTGATCCCGGAACGCCGCATGCACGCCAAGGGTTCGGGCGCCTTCGGCACCTTCACCGTCACCCACGACATCACCAAATACACGCGCGCGGCGCTGTTCTCGGAAGTGGGCAAGAAAACCGACATCTTCATGCGCTTCTCGACCGTCGCCGGCGAGCGCGGCGCGGCCGACGCCGAACGCGACATCCGCGGCTTCGCCGTCAAGTTCTACACCGAGCAAGGCAACTGGGACGTGGTCGGCAACAACACGCCCGTGTTCTTCTTCCGCGACCCGCTCAAGTTCCCGGACCTGAACCACGCCGTCAAGCGCGACCCGCGCACCAACATGCGCAGCGCCGAGAACAACTGGGACTTCTGGACCCAGCTGCCGGAAGCGCTGCACCAGGTCACCATCGTCATGAGCGACCGCGGCATCCCCAAGGGCTTCCGCAACATGCACGGCTTCGGCAGCCACACCTTCAGCTTCATCAGCCCGACCAACGAGCGCTTCTGGGTCAAGTTCCACTTCGTCTGCCAGCAAGGCATCGACAACTTCAGCGACGCCGAAGCGGCGGCCGTGGTCGCCGGCGACCGTGAAAGCTCGCAGCGCGACCTGTTCGGCGCGATCGAAGCGAAAGACTTCCCGCGCTGGAAACTGGCGGTGCAGATCATGCCGGAAAACGAAGCGTCGAAGGTGCCGTACAACCCGTTCGACCTGACCAAGGTCTGGCCGCACAAGGACTATCCGCTGATCGACGTCGGCATGCTGGAGCTGAACCGCAACCCGGAGAATTACTTCGCCGAAGTCGAGCAGGCGGCGTTCTCGCCGGCCAACGTGGTGCCGGGCGTCAGCTTCTCGCCGGACAAGATGCTGCAATCGCGGCTGTTCTCCTACGGCGACGCGGCGCGCTACCGGCTGGGGGTCAACCACCACTCGATCCCGGTCAACGCGCCGAAATGCCCGTTCCACAGCTTCCACCGCGACGGCGCCATGCGGGTCGACGGCAACTACGGCGCCGCCACCTCGTACGAGCCGAACACGCGCGGCGAATGGCAGCAGCAACCGCAATTCGCCGAACCGCCACTGTCGCTGGAAGGCGCGGCCGGCCACTGGGATCACCGGGTCGACGGCGACTACTACTCGCAGCCGGGCAACCTGTTCCGCCTGCTGACGGAAGAGAAGAAACAGCTGCTGTTCGAAAACACGGCGCGCGCGATCCACGGCGTCTCGAAGCCGATCCAGCAACTGCACATCGAGCACTGTACGCTGGCCGATCCGGCCTACGGCGCCGGCGTGGCGGCGGCGATCGCCGCGCTGGAGGCGCAGCTTTGATGTAAATCAAACGCGGGGCAAGGGAGAAGGCTAACGTGGTGTTTTGGGAGGTGCCCATGCAAACGCTAATCAAACCCGATCCCCGCGCTCGAGCGGCCTACGACGACGACTTGGTGCTGTGGATAGACGGACAAATCCAACTACTGGTCGCAGCAAGATACTCCGAGCTTGACGTGGAGAATCTCGTCGGGGAGCTCGAGAGCATGAAACATAGCCAAGCGAAAGCGCTGAAAAATAGGCTGCGCGTAGTGATAATGCATTTACTAAAATGTCAATTTCAGCCGGATCATTATAAAGGTCGCTGGCATGGAACGCTGGCCGAACAGCGCATGCGATTGGACCAATTGCTGACCAACAGCCCTAGCCTGCGACGCAAGGTCGCCGAGTTCGCACAATACGGATATCCGGTGGCTGTCAAGAGAGCTGCTGGGGAGACGCATCTACCTGTCAGCGCCTTCCCGACCGAAAACCCTTACTCCGTCGAGCAGATACTGGATCAGGACTTCACGCCGTGACTTCGACCCCGGCGCGCTGCAACAGCAGCTCGCAGCGCTTGGACAGATGCTGGACTTGCAGCTGCTTGCCGGCGCGCGCGTAGCGCTCGCTCAGGCCGGACACAGCCACCACCGCAGAATGATCGGCCAGCCGCAGATGGCGACAATCCAGCACCACTTGCCGCGGATCGCCCTGCGGATCGAACAGATCGTTGAAGTGCGCGATCGACGCGAAGAACAGCGTGCCATGAGGCGTGTAATGCTTGACGCCCTTGGCATCCAACGCCACGTCGGCGCGGATCTCGCGGGCGTGACGCCAGGCGAAGCTCAGCGCCGCGATCACGATACCGCACAGCACCGCCACCGCCAGATCGGTCGCCACAGTAATGCCGGTCACCACCACGATCAGCAGCGCGTCATGCCGCGGCACCTTTCCCAGCACCCGCAACGAGCCCCAGGCGAAAGTCTGCTGCGCCACCACGAACATCACGCCCACCAGCGCCGCCAGCGGAATACGCTCGATCAACGGTGACAAAAACAGGATAAACAACAGGATCATGATCCCGCTGACCGCCCCCGACACCCGCGTGCGGCCGCCCGAGCTCAGGTTGATCATGGTCTGGCCGATCATCGCGCAGCCGCCCATGCCGCCGAACAAGCCCGACGCCACGTTCGCCGCGCCCAGCGCCACGCACTCGCGGTTCGGCAAGCCGCGCGTCTCGGTGATCTCATCGGTCAGGTTAAAGGTCAGCAGCGTCTCCAGCAGGCCGACCACCGCCATCAGCAGCGCGTACGGCAGCACGATATGCAGCGTCTCCATGGTGAACGGCACGGCGGGAATCGCAAACACCGGCAAGCCCCCGGCGATATGCGCCATATCGCCCAAGGTACGCACCGGCAACTTGAAGCCCTCAGACAGCAAACCGACACCGACGATCGCCACCAGCGCCGGCGGCACCGACCTGGTCAGGCGCGGCAGCAGATACACAACCAGCATGGTCAGCGCCACCAGCCCGCACATCCACAACATCGACGCGTCGCGCAACCACTGGCCATCCGCCTTAAAGTGCTGCAACTGCGACCACGCGATCACGATCGCCAGGCCGTTGACGAAGCCGAGCATCACCGGATGCGGTACCATGCTGACCAGCTTACCCATCCTCAACAGGCCGAACAGCAACATGATTAGGCCGCTCAACACCACCGTCGCCAGGAAATACTGCACGCCGTGCTGCGCCACCAGCGCCACGATCACCACCGCCATCGACCCGGCGGCGCCGGAAATCATGCCTGGTCGCCCGCCGAAAACAGCGGTCAAGGTGCAAATAAAGAAGGCGCCGTACAAGCCGATCAAGGGATTGAGGTGCGCGACCAGCGCGAAAGCGATGCACTCAGGAACCAGCGCGAACGACGTGGTCAAGCCGGCAAGCGCATTTTTAGAAAAATTGGATGACCACATAGAGAAGAAAACCGGCAGGGAGGAAGGCAAAAATGCAACAGCGCGCATATTTTACACCGCTGGGGCCGACTTCTGATGGTCTTGGGTGAAGTGCCGCACATTAAAACCCGGCAGAGCGGAGCAAAATGGCGAGGCATACCAATCAACCCATTGCCGCCTACGCCATGACTACTCTAATTTCCGCCAGCTACGCCCTGCAAAGACAGAAAATCGCCGTGGAGAGGACGCTGTATGCGCGTTCGGCTGAGGAGTCGCAGCTTGCGGCGCGCTGGGCCAATGCCTGGCACAGGCTGGTGCAACGCAAACTGGATCAAAATCTGGCCGCCCGCCCCGTCGTGGCCCGGGCGGAATTCAGCGGATTCCTGATTAATCCGCCGTCCCGCGTACTTCACTAATATTAAGCGGCGTAACGTTGTTCCACCGGAGCCGCGTTGCTGACGCGTGCTTGGTAGCAACTACCTGCGCGACGCACCATGCCATCCCGATCCAGCACTGTCACGAAACCGCGGCGGTAGGCGATCAAACCCTCCTCAGCCAGCTTGCCGGCCGCGCCGGTGATGCTCTCGCGGCGCACGCCCAGCATATTCGCGATCATCTCCTGGGTCACTTTCAGCTCGTTACCGGTTGAACGATCCAGACGTTCCAGCAACCAGCGGCACAGCTTCTGCTCGATGCTGGTATGACGGCTACCGGCGACGCTCTGGGCCAACTGGGCGAACATCGCGCTGGTGTAACGCATCAACTGCTGGGCCAACGGGCCGCCGGCATAGAACACCTCGCGCAACACGGCGGTACGCAAGCGATAACCGTAGCCGGCGGTCTGCACCACGGCCGAATAGCTGGCGCGCTCGGTAGGATACAGCGCCACGCCGACCACACCTTCACGGCCGACGACGGCGATCTCGGTGGTCGCGCCATCTTCCATCACATACTGCAGCGAAACGATGGCGTTGGTCGGGAAATAGGTGAACTCGACGTTATCGCCGTAATCGAACAAATGCTTACCTGCCGGCAACGTCACCAGCTCCAAATCACCGAACAGCGCCAGCAGATCGTCGCGGGACAAAGCGCGCAGCAAATCGTTCTGTTGAGCGCCGATCAGGCTGATGGTCTGTGGGGCTGGCGTGGTATGGATAGCGTTCATGGTTCACCTCAAGTGTCTGTTGATCCTTCGAATAATGTCGTGTGGATCGCGGCGGGCTTATCAATGCCTCACCGTTGATGACACTATATCCAGCCGCCAAAGTCAGCGGTATAGGAGCGTCCTGTAGTCAAATGTAGGCTGCGAGCATTGCAGAATGTCATCTTTGTCCTACGCACTCCGGGGTCAGAGCTAAAAACTGGACACGGCCTCGGCCGCAAAGTTGACACGTATATGAGCTAGCGCAATTTCGGCTATTCGCAACGGGCTAATGTCGTCGAATGGCACGCCCTCTCCGACTCGAATACGCAGGCGCTCTCTACCACGTCACCTCGCGAGGCGACCGCAGAGCGCTGATCTATTTGGACGATACCGACCGCGCGTTTTGGATACAGACAGTGGCCGAGGTATGCGCCCGCTTTGATTTCGTCGTACATAGCTTCTGCCAGATGGGTAATCACTATCATTTATTGATGGAAACAAATCAAGCCAACCTGTCAGAAGGCATGCACCAATTAAACGGAATATATTCGCAATATTTCAACCGCCGCCACAATATGGTTGGGCATGTATTCCAAGGGCGCTATAAAGCGATTCTGGTGCAAAAGGAGAGCTATCTGCTGGAACTGGTGCGCTACATCGTCCTCAACCCCGTGCGCGCGAACGTCGTCGCGCTGCCCGAGGACTGGATCTGGAGCAGCTATCGCTTGATGATTGGAACCACGCCACCGCCATCCTGGCTGAGCGTAGAATGGATACTCGAAAAATTCAACAGATCACAACCGGAAGCGATCCAAGCTTTCCGCGCATTCGTGCTAGCGGGCATAGGCAAGGAAAATCCGTTGGCTCAGGTTCACGGCCAACTGATTCTCGGCGACGAGGCATTCGTCGCGCGATTCCAGCCTTCACCCGCGATCATTGCGGCGACGGGCATCACACGCACGCATCGGAGCGCAGTCGCCCTGCCCCTGCAAGCCTATTTGGAAAAATATCTTGACCGCGACGAGGCCATCGCCAGAGCTCACGCCAGCGCTTCGTACACAATCGACGTCATCGCGCGGCACTTCGGCGTATCACATAAAACAGCAGCCCGCGCCATCAAGCGATGGCGCGGGCTGCTAAACGGCTGAGACCGTGTCCAGTTTTTAGCTCTGACCCCGGATTAGTAGGACATGCGGAGTTGCAGGTAGGCCAGGCGCGGGGCGGCGACCATGCGGCCGGCGTTGCCGTCGACGTTGCGCGTGTAGTAGCGCTTGTCGCTGAGGTTGTTGACGCCGGCCAGCACTTCGTAGCCCGGCTTGCCCTTCACTTTCCAGCCCAGCTGCGCGTTCCACAGGCGGAAGCCCGGAATCTGGCCGACGTTGCCGGCCGCCGCTTCGGCCACCGTGTTGGCGGTGTCCGAGTATTGCTTGGTTTGATGCGTGCTCGACAGGTTGGCGGTCCAGCCGCCCACCCGGTAGCGGGCGCCGACGGTGTCCGTGTTACGCGAGTAGAACGGGACGTCCTTGCCGGCCGTGGCGCCCGAATCCTGGATCGCCTTGGTGTAGGTGTAGTTGGCGTAGACATTCAGCCCGGCCAGCGCGCCGGCCTCGTCGAAGCTGTAGTCCAGCGCCGTTTCGACGCCATCGTGCTTAGTGGCGCCGATGTTCTGGAACGTCGCCGGCGTAATTCCCGGCACCTGCAGGATCTGGTTGTCGAACTTGAGCTTGAAGGCCGTCACTTCGGCACTCACCGCGCCGGTCTTCCAGCGCGCGCCCACTTCGGCCGTCTTGGCCAGTTCCGGCTTCAGCGGGTTGGTCGAGGTCTGCGAGTTCAGCTGCGTGTTCTGCACCGGGCCGAACGAGGTGGTGTAGTTGGCGAACACCGTCAGCGCTGGATTGATCAGGTACGCCACGTTCAGCGACGGCAATGCCTTGTTGTTGTCGGTGGTGAAGGTGGTCTTGCCGGCCAGGTCGTTGCGCTCCGACGAGATGCGCTCGTAGCGCACGCCCGGCGTGATGCGCCATTTGCCCAGCGCGATGCGGTCGTCGATGTAGGCCGAATGCGCGTCGGTGCTGTTGTCGAAGGTCGATATCGCGCCGTTGGCGCCGCTCGACACCGTCTGGATGTAGTTGTTGTCGTCGCCGCGCTCGGTCAGGTAGCGGTAGCCGACCGTGACGTCGTGCGTCATGCCGGCGGCGGCGAAGCGCTGCGTATAGCGCGGCTCGATGCCGGTCACTTCGTAGTTGCGCGGCTGCCAGGTGATCTGCGTCTTGGCCGCGTTGATCAGCGCGCTCTGGCGGAAGCTCTTGCTGTAGTAGGCCTTGACCTCGAATTCCTGCGTCGCCGACAACGTGTTCAGGTAGCCGACGTCGACGCCCTTGCGGTCGCCGCTCCAGAAATCGGTCGGGCGGGTGTTCTGGAACGGGTCGGCGTTGTATTGCGCGACCGTCAGGCCGCCCGGCGTGCGCGAGTTGACGTCGTAGTAGGACACTTTGCCGTAAACCTCGCTGCGGGCGTCGAGCTTGTAGCGGAACTTGGCGGCGAAGTCGTTGACCTTTTCGTCGCTGCCGGCGCGCCATTCGGAGCCGTCGATGCCCGAGTACATCAGCGCGATGCCCAGTCCGTTGTCCAGCGTGGTGCCGACGAAGGCGCTGTATTGCGTGTTGTGGCCGCCTTCGCCGAAGTGGTTGTAGCGCACCGAGGCGTCACCGCTCACGCCCGGGCCGTCGGGGATCGCGCGGCTGCGGAAGTTGATGATGCCGCCGACGTTCTGCGGGCCGTAGCGCACCGCGCCGCCGCCACGCACCACGTCGACCGATTCGATGTTGTTCAGGCTGACCGGCGCGAACGACAGCTGCGGCTGGCCGTACGGCGCCACCGCCAGCGGGATGCCGTCCAGCAGCACGGTCGAGCGTGGCGAGTAGCGCCCGGTCAGGCCGCGCACGCCGATGTTGAGCGAGATCGCGCTGCCGGCGGTGCCGGAGTTGTCGGTCGATTGCACGCCCGGGATGCGGCGCAGCATGTCGCCGATGTTGGCCGCGCCGGTGTCGTCGATCTCTTCCTTGCTCATCACGGTGCGCGCGCCGGCGAAGTTCTTGACGCTGTTCTGCAATCCCGAACCCAGCCAGCTGCCCGACACCTGGATCGATTCGATCGGCGCCTCCGCCTCCTGCGCGTGCAACGCGACCGGCGCGCTCAACAGCGCGATCGCCGCCGCCAGGGCGGTTGGTTTAAAGGGCACGGTGCGCGGGATGAAGTTGGACATGAAAATGAAAAGTTAAGGTGGTCGAATTTGCGAATGATAACACTTCTCATTCTCAATTTCCAGCCCGGGAGCCTCGCGCGCATTAAACATATATGTGTTATGCTTCTTTATATTCACCACCACCGAGATCCACGACCATGCTTAGCATTGAACACAAAGCCATCATCAGCGCCACCGTCCCTCTGTTGGAACAAGGCGGCGAAGCGTTGACCCGCCATTTCTACCTCAAACTGTTCAACGATCACCCCCACGTAAAACCGTTCTTCAACCAGGCAAACCAGGCCGACGGCAACCAGCAACGCGCGCTGGCCGACGCGGTGCTGAAGTACGCCCGCAACATCGACAAGCTGGAGCAACTCGGTCCGCTGGTGTCGACCATCATCAACAAGCACGTCTCGCTGCAGATCCAGCGCGAGCACTATCCGCTGGTCGGCGACTCGCTGCTGAAAGCGATTCGCGAAGTGCTGGGCGCCGACATCGCGACCGACGCGGTGATCGAAGCCTGGGGCGCGGCTTACGGCCAGCTGGCCGACATCCTGGCCGGCGCCGAAGAAAAAATCTACAGCGAAAACGAGCAGGCCGAAGGTGGCTGGCGCGGCGCGCGCGCCTTCAAGGTCATCGCCAAGACGGTGGAAAGCGACGAGATCACCTCCTTCGTCCTGCAACCGGCCGACGGCGGCAAGGTCGTCGCCCATCACGCCGGCCAGTACATCGGCCTGGTGGTGACGGTCGACGGCACCGAAGCGCGCCGCCAGTACTCGCTGTCGGCGGCCGGCAACGGCGTCAGCTACCGCATCAGCGTCAAGCGCGAGCCGGGCGGCCTGGTGTCGAACTTCCTGCACGACCAGGTGCATGTCGACGACAGCATCGACCTGTTCCCGCCATCGGGCGACTTCGTGCTCGGCGAGAGCGACAAGCCGCTGGTGCTGATCAGCGGCGGCGTCGGCATCACCCCGACGCTGGCGATGCTGACGGCGGCGCTGACCACCAATCGTCCGATCCACTTCATCCACGCGGCGCGCCACGCCGGCGTGCACGCCTTCCGCGACCACATCGACGCGCTGGCCGAGAAGCACCCGCAACTGCAGCGTTTCTACTGCTACGCGACACCGGACGCGGACGGCCCGCAGCCGCACGCCACCGGCTACCTGAATCCGCAAACGCTGTCGGCATGGATGCCGCAGACGCGCGACCTGGACGCCTACTTCCTCGGCCCTACGCCGTTCATGAAGGCGGTCAAGTCGCACCTGCTGGAGCTGGGCGTGCCGCAGGCGCAGACCTATTATGAATTCTTCGGCCCGGCCGAAGCGCTGGCCTGATGCATTTTTCAACTAAGTAAAGCCGGATATCTTCGTGTACGAGGGACGGCGGCGGTGCAATACTTTATGCATCGCCGTCCATACCCAAGGAAGACATGAAGCGCAGAACCCTGTTGAAACTGGCGGCCGGCAGCGCCGCCACCGCGGCGACGGCCACCTGGTCGCCGACCTCCTTCGCGGCCGCCGCGCCGCTCAAGGAGCTGCGGCTCGACTACGCCTACTATTCGCCGACTAGTCTGGTGCTGCGCCGCTTCGGCTGGCTGGAAGAGGAATTCAAGGCCGACGGCACGTCGGTGCGCTGGGTGCTCAGCGCGGGCAGCAACCGCGCGCTGGAATACCTGAACGCCAACAGCATCGACATCGGCTCCAGCGCGGGCCTGGCGGCGTTGCTGGCCAAGGCCAACGGCAATCCGATCAAGACCCCGTATATTTTCTCGCGTCCCGAATGGACCGCGCTGGTGGTGCGCAAGGATTCGAATATCCGCACGCTGGCGGATTTGAAGGGCAAAAAGATCGCCGCCACCAAAGGCACCGATCCTTATCTGTTCCTGCTTCGCTCCCTGCAGACCGTGGGCTTGAAGCGCGGCGATATCGAACATATCGGCTTGCAGCACGCCGACGGCCGCGCCGCGCTGGAACAAGGCAAGGTCGATGCGTGGGCGGGTCTCGATCCACACATGGCGGCCAGTGAGCTGGAAAGCGGTTCCCGACTCATCTATCGGAACGTCGCGTTCAACACCTATGGTTTCCTCAACGTGCGCGAAGAATTCCTCGCGACGCGTCCGACGGAAGTGGGCCGCGTGATCAAGGCGTATGAAAAAGCGCGCGCATGGATCCAGGCGAATCAAACCGAAGCCGCCAAGATCCTGTCCGAAGAGGCGAAAGTGTCGCTGCCGGTGGCGCTGTTACAGATCAAGCTGCGCAGCGACTTTAGCAATCCACAGCCGGGCGGCGAGCATGTGAAGGCTTTGCAGCTCGCCGCGCCTATCCTGCGCGATGAAGCGCTGGTCAAGCCGGGCACGGACCTGAATCGCGCGATCACCGATTTGGTCGATACCCGCTTCGCGCAGCCCTTCATCGCGCGCGGTTAGGAGCGCATCATGAACAGCCGGTCGGCCGCACGGGCGGGAGCCGCGACCGCGGTCGCTAATGCGGCCGCGCCGTCCGACGCGCACCTCGCACACGAGCAACGAGTCGCGCGCAAGGCCCCGCCGCCACACGAGGGCTCCGCAAGCGACATTCCACGAGCGGCGGCTGCACCGACGGTGGCCGCCGCGACAAGGTCTCCTGCTGCGGAAACGCCGCGCGACGCGCCGGCTGCTGCAACGCGCGTGGCGGGTCGTCAGCGTTGGCGGCGTGTGGCGCTTGGACTGCTGCTGCCGGTGACCGCGCTGGCCGTCACCGAAATCGCCGTGCGCAGCGGCGCGATTCCGTCGCACCTGCTGCCCGCGCCGACACAAATACTGGACACGCTGGTCGATCTCGGCGCGCACGGACTGCTGGGCCACATCGGCGCCAGCACCTTGCGCGTCGCCGCCGGCTTCAGCATCGGCGCGGTGCTGGCCGTGCTGCTTGGCGCCACGGTCGGCCTCAGTCGACGCGCCGAAGCCCTACTCGATCCGACCTTCCAGGCGCTGCGCGCCATCCCGTCCCTGGCCTGGGTGCCATTGCTGCTGCTCTGGCTCGGCATCGATGAAGCACCCAAACTGGTGTTGATCGCCATCGGCGCATTCTTCCCCATCTATATGGGCGTGGCCTCCGGCATACGCGGCGTGGACCGAAAACTGATCGAAGTCGCGCGCCTGTACCGGTTATCCAATATCGCCCTGACCAAACGCGTGCTGCTGCCGGCCGCCCTGCCCTCGATCCTGACCGGCCTGCGCAACGGCCTGAGTCTGGCGTGGATGTTCATGGTCGCGGCGGAACTGATCGCCGCCAGCCGCGGCCTGGGCTACCTGCTTTCAGACGGCCGCGAAACCAGCCGCGCCGACATCGTGCTGGCCGCGATCGCGCTGCTGGCCATCCTCGGAAAAATCAGCGACAGCCTGATGGCCGCGATCGAACAACGCTGCCTGGCCTGGCGCGACAGCTACGAAGGAACGCAAAGCCCATGACCATCGCCCTCGACATCCACATCGCCGAAAAGCGCTACGGCCAACGCATGGTGCTGCGCGACGTCAGCCTGCAACTGCAACAAGGGGAAGTGGTCAGCCTGATCGGCGCCAGCGGCTGCGGTAAAAGCAGCCTGCTGTCGATCGCCTCGGGACTGGACCGCGAGTTTCGCGGCCAGATAAAAATGGACGGCGCGCCGTTGCATGGCGTCAGCCGGGAAATCGGCTTCATCTTCCAGGAGCCACGCTTGTTCCCCTGGCTGACGGTGGCGCAGAATGTCGCCTTCGACAACGACAAAGACCCGCAACTGGTCAAGCGCCTGTTATCGGAAGTGGGTCTCGACGACCACGCCGCCGCGCTGCCCAAGCAGCTGTCCGGCGGCCAGGCGCAGCGCGCCGCCATCGCGCGCGGGCTGTTCACGCAACCGCGCGTGCTACTGCTGGACGAACCGTTTTCCGCCGTCGACGCCTTCACCCGCATGAAGCTACAGGACCTGCTGCTGCGCGTCGCCCACGAACACCGGCTGACGGTGCTACTGGTCACACATGACATCGACGAAGCGCTGTACCTGAGCGACCGCGTGGTCCTGCTGGACGGCACGGCCGCGCCGGCGCTGACGGAGTTCCACCCCGGCCCATCGCCACGCAAGCGCGGCGACGTGAGCGCGGCGGCATTGAAGGCCGCCATCCTCGACAGCCTTCACGTCTGACCTATCAAAACTTGGCGCGCACGCCGAACACCACGTTGCGGCCCGGCAGCGGCGAGATATCCTTCAGCACCGAAGTCGATACGCGGATCTCGTCGTTGGTCAGGTTCTTGGCCAGCATGAACCAGGTCAGGTCGTAGCCGCCGACCTTCTGCGTATACGAGACGTTGGCGTTGAGCTGATTGTAGCTCGGCGTATCCGAGGTCTCGAACGACGCCAAGCGGTCCTGCGACTGCGCGTGCACCAGCGACAGGCCGGCGCGCCATGCGCCCATCTTGTAGCCGGTGCTGGCGCCGACGCGGGTGGCCGGTTGCAGCGGCAGGCTGCCGCCGCGATCCAGCTTGCCGCGCGACGTGTCGGCGAAGACGCGGCCCGACCAGCCGGCGCCGGTCGGGTTGTATTCCAGCTCCGCCTCGGCGCCGTGGATGGTGGCATCGGCCTGCTCGAAGATGCGCTCGCGCAGTTCGTCGCCCGGATTGCCCTCTTCATCCAGCAGATTGCCGGTGATATGGCCGTAGATGAAGTCACTGACCTTGTTGCGGAACAGGTTGGCCTTCCAGCGCACCAGGCCAGTGGTCTTCTGCATGGTCAGCTCGATATTGCGCGAGGTCTCCTTCTTGAAATCGGCGTCGCCGATGTCGAAGGTGACGGTGGCGTCGTGCGGGCCGGCCGAATACAGTTCTTCGGTCGACGGCGCGCGCTGCGCGTAGGACAGCGTGGCGCCCAGCGCGTAGCCGGGAATGAACGGCCACATGGCGCCGACCGATCCGGATTGAAGGTTGAACGAGCGCTCGACGCCGGTCACCGGTTCGCGCTTGACGTGCTCCAATCGGCCGCCGGCGTTGAATCGCACCGGGCCGAAGTCGGTCTCCTCAACCAGGAAGGCGGCGTTCGACGTCGAGCGCGTGACCGGCACCGTATCTGGGCCGCCTTCACCGCTCAACGCCGAGAAGCGCGTGTTCTCGGTCTGCACGCCGAAGGTGCCGTGCCAACCGGCGACGCGCTTGTGAGTCAATTCGAAACGGGTCTCCAGCGAGTGGTTCTGGAAGATCACCTCCGACTCGTTCTGATCATTCAGTTCGGCGTGCTGGTAGTCGGTGTAGCCGGCCTTGAACTTGAAGGTTTCAAAGCCAGGGAACGGCGCCTTGACCAGGCTGTCGATGTCGTAGCGGGTCTGTTTCTGGTCGATCTTCGAGCCTTCGTCGCTCGGGATGCCGTAGACATTGGTCAGGTGCGATACCGACGCGCCGATGAAGCCCCAGTTGTCGACGAACGAGCCGCCCACGCCTGCGTTGCGTTCCTTGGTGTCCGAGTGCGGCAGGCGGCCGGAGGCCGAGTCGGGATCGTTCATCACGCGGTTGCCGGGGATTTTGTAGTCGCCGGCGTTGCGGGCGTTGCCGTCCACGTGCCAGGCGAATTTGCCGACCGAGCCGTCGACGGTGCCGGAGGCGTTGCGGCCGTCGTCGACCGAGCTGGCGCGCGCTTCGACCTGGCCGGTCACTTTCGGTTCCAGCGCGGTCGGGATGCGCTCGTTGACGACGTTGACCAAGCCGCCGATGGCGCCCGAGCCGTACAACAGCGCGGCCGGGCCGCGCAGGATTTCGATTTGTCGCGCCACCGCGCCTTCGGCCGCCACCGCGTGGTCGTTCGACAGGCCGGAGACGTCGGAGACGGCCATGCCGTTCTCCAGCATCTTGACCCGCGCGCCTTCCAGGCCGCGGATGATGGGGCGCGACGCGCCGGCGCCGAACGCCGATGCCGACACGCCCAGCTCCTGCGACAGCGTCTCGCCCAGCGAGCTGCCGGACTTGTCGCGCAGCTCGTCGCCGGCCAGTACCTTGGCCGGGGCCAGGATCTGGTCGTCGGCGCTGTTGCCGAAAGGCGTGGCCGTCACCATCACTTGCGGGACGACCGGATCGGTGGCTTGGGCGGCGGCCAAAGTGGAAAAGGCGGACAGGATCGCGCTGGCCAGCAGCGTGCGTTGGTTCTTCATTTGATACCTCTAGCGAAAATGGATGACAGGGCGCACCGCGGATCGACGGTGATCGCGGTGACGCTAAAACTCAAAAATCAGGACGGATTTCGGCTGTCAGGCCAGAGGGGGCGCGCGGGATTGGAAGAAGCAGGTGGTCCGCTCGCAGGCGGACAGCGTGGCCGGCACGAAGACCGGGCCGGCGGCGACGGTGGAAAGCGTCAGCGTCAGTGGGGAACTGGTGATGGCGGCGGCGATCTGCGCCAGCGAGACGCATTCCGCGCAAGCCTTGTGGGCGGCGGTGCGCTTGCGGTTCTCGTCGTGCTCTTCGTCGCTCCACTGCGCGGTGGCCCGCTCCGAAACGCCCCAGTGCGAATAAACGTGCGTTACCCCCAGTTGCTGCGTCAGCAGCAGCAACAGAGCGAGAAACACATGAATGATCGAACGGCGTTGCATCGGTGTTGGTCGGGCCGGGAAGATAGCAAGCCCATATTCTAACCTCAAGCGCTCCGGGAACGCCAGCGGCCGACGTGTTACCATAGCGGCGCTACCAGAAGAATCAGACCCAGACCAGATGCAAACAACCACCGTAGACCAGGCAGAATCGCTGATCCGAGCCACCGGCGCCCGCGTGACGCGCCAGCGCGTGACCGTGCTCGATTTTTTGCTCGGACAGGACAATTCGCTGACCCACCACGAAATCCAGGACCGCCTGTCGGACGAGGCGCTCGACCCGGTGACGCTGTACCGCGTGCTGGAATGGCTGACCGAGCATGAGCTGATCCACCGCATTCCCGGCGCCGACCAGGTGTGGCGCTTCAGCGCCGGCGCCGGCCACCACTCGCACGAACACGCGCACTTCCAGTGCACCAAGTGCGAGCAGGTCACCTGCTTCACCGAAGTCGAACTGCCGCGCAAGATCAAGCTGCCGGCCGGCTTCGAAAGCCAGGAGATGGACTTCCTCATCAAGGGCACCTGCCCTCACTGCGCCCGTAAAAAGTAAAATACCGGGGTAACCGCGGCTTAATGCAGTTAACTTGCATTAGAGATTGAATCCGCCTATGATGCAACTCGTTTGCAATAACCATAGCGAGATTCCCATGACCGTCCCCGATACCCGCCTGCCCGTCACCGTCCTCTCCGGCTTCCTCGGCGCCGGCAAGACCACGCT
>Ga0247815_10001912_pt1 | contig 15614 bp, 14 predicted proteins | sample UWRJL194509B1_FD_181014 | JGI IMG/M metagenome (GOLD analysis project Ga0247815, IMG submission 181014) | Plant litter microbial communities from Arlington Agricultural Research Station in Wisconsin, United States - UWRJ-L194-509B-1 | ecosystem: Environmental > Terrestrial > Plant litter >...
CTGACGGCCGGCCACGATATCAATCTTGCCGCGCAGGGCAACAGCTACGCCGGCGTCAAGGACGGCATCAAGCTGTTCGCCTACGGCAAGGCAACCAGCGCGCAGAAGCCGAACCAGGAAGTCGGCATCCGCCTGCACGCCGCCAGCGGCAAGGTCAGCATGCAAAGCCAGTCCGACGTGACCAAGCTGACGGCCGACAAGGCGCTCAACGTCGTCAGCGTCGCCAAGGGCATCAACATCTCCGGCAAGCAGCACGTGATGTTCAACGCCCAGGGCGCACACCTCAAGCTCGAAGGGGGCAACATCGAGCTGTACGGGCCGGGCAAGATCGACTTCAAGGCCAGCATGAAGGAGCTGGCCGGGCCGGTCAGCGTGCCAAATTTGGACATAGCGAACAAAGTCAGCGAGCTGAATATCAAACGAGATCTCGGGATTGAATATGTGGACGCGGACGGAAACGCGTTAACCAACGAGCCGATCGCGCTTCGCTTCTCAAGTGGCACGAGCAACAACGTAACACTCGACGGATCTGGCAAAGCAACAATTAAAGACGCCCCGCTCGGCCCATTTGGCGCCAAGCAGCCAACGCGCAAGTAGAAAGAATCAGGAATGAACGCTAAAACCCAAACCGCATCAACGGCGCAGGAAGTGTGTATCGACTTGCCGGGAGAGTCTGTCCAGTGTTGGCGCTCCAGCGACAACATCAAGGTCGTTTTGCGCAAGCATCGCGACGTGTTTTTTGATATTCATCTGACGCCGGGCGCGTTCTACACCATTCAATCCGAACAAGATTTCTATTGCCCTAGAGATAAAAAACTCACGAAACGAGTGACGTTTCAAGATGGCGAACGCCTCCACATATGGGTTGGGCGCGAGTTCAAGGGCGACCTGCTGCTCAAGTCAGGCAATAAACTTTTATCGACTTTCCAGCCAAACAAGCTCGATACGAAAACATACGGCAGCGATCCTAAAAGCAAACCCGAGCCACTGATGGTTATCTTGGGAAAAAAGGAACTTGCGGCCCCTTTGGCATGCACCCGGAGCGATCCCTTTGGAGTGTCGAACGCTCAAGGTATCTTCAAACCGATGTTCGATCCAAAGATGTTATTCTTAAAATCATATGGAACCGATTTTGACTATCAACATACTCAGCAGCAACCCGAAATTAAAGAATATGCTTGTATCGCAGAAGCTTTGGCTGCCGAAATTCAACCCCAAGTTAGAAAACAACTGGATACCGGGGTTACCGTTGAAGGCACTATCGACCAAGTGTTTGTGCAGCCTAAACCAGATGTAAAAAAATCCGATCTCTACGCGGCAATAGGGACGGCGGCAGGATACATATCCGGTAATGACACATTGACCGCCAACTGGTTTAAAGAAAGCGCAGGCTACCTCCAAGAGCACTGGAAGAAAATGGATAAAATTTTAATGCGGGTGCGAATTGAGAAAAAAGTAAATGGCATGTATCGGGTTCTATTCAAAGGTCGCCCTCTGACGCGGGTTGTTTCGCAGTTGCTTGGCGCGGCCGGCGTCGCAAAAGTCGCCCATCAACGAGTACCGCTGGGCTCGGCCTCCAGCGCTTTCATCGATGGGGGCTTTGGCAGAACAGGCAAAGCTGGATACGGAGGATTAAAACGGTTGATGTTCACCACCTCTGAGAACTTCCGTGGTGGTGTCAAGATTCAGATAATTGGCACTGTCATTGACCTGATTGGCGATGCCAACTCAGTTTATTTTGACGAAAAAGGGAGTAAAGACCTGTCGGAATTCCTGGGGCGGGCCGGTGTTTCGATTGCGAAAGCGGGAGCAACCGCAGCGCTCGGAAGCGCCTTCGCCGCCATTGGTGTCGCAGCAGCGACGTTCTTCATCGGCGCTGGCGCCCTGCCGGTAGTGCTCGCGGTAGGTGTCGTCATCGGCGGTTATATTCTGGCAGCAACCATCGTTGACAAGATCGATAGCTACTTCAGCATCAAGGACACCGTAGCGGATTGGGCACGATAAATGAATAAAGCGACCCTAAACTCTCTTGGCTTATCGTTGATGGTTCTGTTGATCAGTACGATTGGCGGCGCTTTAATAGCACAAAAAGTTGCGGCAGGTGATGCCGGCTATAGCTTTCTCGGTTTCGGCGGCACGGTCGCCGTCTTGATATTTCTTTCGCAATTACTCACTTTTTCCAATGCCAGAAAACAGCTCTTTTTCCAGCTGCTATTTCTAGGATTTTTTGGTTTTTCCATGGTTTGGTTTATGTTGTCTCTGTTCTTGCCAATATTTTGGATAATAGAAATTGATTTTCAGGTTAAGCTCATTTTAATTTTTATTTTCCTAACCATCATGTCATTCAACATTATTCTGGGATGGCGCACGCTAAATAAAAGATGGCTTGAAACGGGTTCCAAGGCATTTGAAATTGAGCTTAAGACCGCATCGGCCGGCCCAAACTGGAATAAAGTAGTCAGCGCCATGAAGATCACTCACAATATAGCCATTCCGGGCGTATCAGAAAAATTGGCTTCAATTTTATCGGTGATTTTGATATTGTCCATGATTGCAGGCCTTAATCTACGAACCGCATACCCGACGTTCAGCGTATTTGCATGGGGCATTCCGGCAGTTGTTTTGGCCTCCTATTTCATCCAAGTAAGCGGGTTTTATTTTGCGCAAGCGTTGCAGGTGCGAAAAATTGAAAAAACATCCAAGATAGTTCTTAGCTCGACAGATTAATACCTGTAAAAAAGAAAACGGTTGGATGTCGACACGCAAGACGGCCATTGCCAAAATATTTTTACAGACTGTTGCGCACCTTTTTGGGTGGTGCGCTTAATCCGGTTCAGATCACGGTCATACAATCTTTCGGCGTCGTCCTCGATTTCGTCAATTTTCTTGGCACCCACCGGCCTTGGCGCTGGCGTTTAGGCGCTCGGCGTGGTCAGCGTCGCCAAGGGCATCAACATCTCCGGCAAGCAGCACGTGATGTTCAACGCCCAAGGCGTGCATCTCAAGCTTGAGGGCGGCAACATCGAGTTGTACGGCCGGGCAAGATCTACTTGGAGGCCAGCATGAAGTAGCTGGCCGGGCCGGTCAGCGTACCAAATTTGGACATAGCGAACAAGGTCAGCGAGCTCAATATCAAACGAGATCTCGGGATTGAATATGTGGATGCCGACGGAAACGCGTTAACCAATGAACCGATCGCGCTCCGCGTTTCTAGTGGCGCGAGCAAAAACGTATCGCTTGGCGGATCTGGCAAAGCAATCATCAAAGACGCCCCGCTCGGTAGATTGGATCGATAGTTCGCTCGGCATCAAAGATAAAGTTGCAGGATGGTCCAAATAATGCAAAAAATAACCGGCGGCCTTCTCTTTATATCAGCACTAATATTATCCATTGGCACAATGGTAGGATGGATTCTGACACAAAAACTAGTTGACGCCAATTCCGGCGTTAGTTTTATCAAGTTTTCCATAGTACCGATCACCTTGATTTTTTTATCTCAAGCAATTATTTTTCAAAAAGCCTGTCACTACCTGTATTTTCAGTTAATCTTTTTGACACTCATGGGCTTTACCATGATGTGGTTGATGTCATGTCTTTTTCTTCCAGCGTTTTGGCTGAATACCATTTCAATAAAAATAAAAATACTGATGGCCATTATTTATATATATATAGCAATTGGAAATTTCTTTTTTTCATTAAAAGAATTTGACAAAAAATGGAGAGAATTTCAATTGAGTAAAAAATTAGAAAAATACATTCCTTACAAAAACACAACAAACTGGGGCGGATTGATGTCCGCATTGGAACTGCAAGGGAAACTATATATACTAGGAATTCCGAAATTTCTTACCAATGTAATCACCATTCTTATTATTCCGTGTATGCTATTAGGACTCAGTCTGCGCGGTTCCTATCCGGCATTTAGTGTGTTTGCTTGGGGGATACCTTCGGCGATCATCGCCGCATTTTTTCTGCAAATGGCCGGTTACAATTTTGCTCAGGCAAAGAAAATTTCAACCATTCAACGAGAAGAAAATTTGAAATTTCCATCTTCGGATTAATAGCTTTTCAAATAAGGCCATCTTGAAAGACGCTGATCGCAAAAATCGTTTTTTCTTCTTTAAAAGAAAAACCAATGATCCCGCTTGGCGACGGCAGGCAGCGATATTCGATCAATTCGTCGAAATTTACGGCCTTCAAGTACGTGAAGAACCTATTTCGCCAGGGGTCATGGAGACGAATTGGGAAATGTTCTTTCCAAAAGTTCTGAAAGCACAGCTACTTTACGAGCAAGCCTTGGAACGATTTCTCCAAGGAGACCGAACCGTCTTTTACCGTAACGCCCTCGACGACGCGACTGAGTTAGCCAACTTTTGGTATACCGAATTGGTTAATCATGGTATGCGGGAAGACCATTTCTGGAGCGGTAAATACGAGCAGAAGCTTACTGCTCTGATGCGCCTCTTTTTTGACGCGTCCGAACAACGCAGCTAGCAGGGAAAGAAAAACAATCGAAAAGTAAGCAAAGCGCAAAATCATGGGCACCTCGTCTGAAGAATTTATCCACTGAAATAGTCAAGGCGCCGTTTCTCTGACCGCCATCATGGCGTATGGTGACTTCTTCAACTGATTCGCGACTCGCCATTGCGCCGCAGTGATCATGTTCGCTTGTAGCGGATTTAGTCGCTAAGTTGACTCCCTGACATCGCGAACGTCGCAACCCTGATAAAATTTTGAAGAACTTGGTATAGCATTGCAGGAAATATCTTAGAAATTTATGAGCGCCAATAACTACGTTGTGATTGAGGGAGTTGTTGAAGATTTGGACGTATTTGACGTCCATGTACAATTTCTTAAAAATGCGAAGAAAAAGCAGCACACAGCAGGTATTGCCGCGACAATTCAAGCGGCGACTGCACAGCCAGGTTCTATTCACAGCGCTCAGGCCACCAACGATAGTGGGGACCCTGTGAAGGGTTTCCGCATGTCTCTGGGAAACCAAGCCGTTGCCGGTAACTTTTGGCAGACTACGTTTCGAAACGGTGACTGGGTTCAGGCGATCGGAGAAATGCAGGGAGGCGTATTTAAAGCCATCGCGGTGGTCTCGCCTGCGGCTGGAACTATCTGGATGCAGCCTCACTGTGAGCGCGGTACACTTGCAAAAAAAAGGCATCTGATCAAATATTCAATAGTTTTTGCCTTGGCGGTCTTTATAATCGAAGCATTTTTGCTGAGAAATGTTGAGATTCCTATTTGGCTATTGTTTTTAACATCCATAGTTGCTGTAGCCACCATACTAGTGGTGACCGTGGGCATGAGCTGGAAAGATTTCATGGGATTCGCAATGGAGCTGGACAAAGTGGGCAATGCTTTAAAAGTGAAAAATCCTGAGGAAATGGATTTGATTCTCTCCACCAAGAAGCTTCGCAAACAAGGTAAACCGGATTTGCCCATGGGAGTTTTCTACCTTTAGAGGGGCCGGCTTGACAGCTAGAGTTCTCGCCAATCCAATATGAGAAAAAATGCGCGATGGGTTTCTTGCAGGCTAGTGCTTACAATTTTGCTCAAGCCCTGGGGGTAAGGCTCCTTCAACGACAATGCGGCACTATATTTAAATCAGTCGTTTGGAGCGGGAGTAAACCAAAAGCCAAAAAAGAAAGCGATCCAGATGAATTAATGTGCGCTCGCTTTCGCAGCGAGTACAAGCCGTTGCGCACCTTTCTGATGGTTCGCTTAATTGTAGTAGTTCCGATCTGATCTGACAGTAAGACCTTGCCAAAGGGTGGGGTTACCCGGTTTGATAGAGGTGCGAATCTTTATTAAACCAGCGCGCAAGCGCCAAGGAGTAACCCCATGAGGAGTGTTCCTCAAAGCGTCATCAAACACAAGGTCGGCTTGCTAAATTTGGCAACCGAACTGGGTAACGTGTCCCGTGCCTACAAGGTGATGGGCTTTTCGCGAGACACGTTTTACCGCTATCAATCTGCCGTCGGGCCGGCGGTGTCGATGCCTTGATTGATGCCAATCGCAAAAAACCGAACCTGAAGAACCGCGTGGAAGACGCCACGGAGAGCGCCGTTGTGGCCTTCTGTCTGGAGCAACCGGCTTTCGGCCAGGTCCGAGCTTCCAACGAGCTGCGCAAGCGTGGCATCTTCATCTCTCCATCCGGCGTTCGGTCGGTGTGGCTACGCCATGATCTAGAATCGTTTAAGAAGCTTGACGGCGCTGGAGCGCCACGTTGTAGTCCTTGGCCCCTTGCCAACTTACCCCGGCGTGATTTTTAGGTTTACGCTTACGCAAAAATAATTTCTGTTGATTGATCCGAGGTAACCCCACTGAAGCCATGAATAAATCGTACTCGGCGTAGGTTACTGGATACTTTCCCATCGAAAAGTCAGAAAGCCGTACCTCGTGCAGCGGCTTCGAATCGAGATTCGCGTCAAATGGCAGGCCGCCGGAATTGACCGTCGCACCCCAATCCCCCATCTGAAATGCCCCTCCCGCAAGCTTAATCGAATTGTTTTTACTGCTGGCGACAAGGGCCTGTATCTGAACAGGGGGGGCTTTGGCATCCCGCTCATTACCATCTGGCAATATCTCGATGCTGGCCGCATTGGCATTAATCGCTTGGACGGACACTTGCATCATAAGCAAAAGGATTGCTGCAAAAGGCAAACGTAGAAGCATCGGTAGCCCGAATAGAAGGAATTGGCTAAGTATCTCACCGAAACAATCGACGCACTGTTCAGTATAACTCCGTCCCGAACCGGCCACGCCGATGGCTGCTGACCTGCTGCTCGTACTGATGACCAATCCCAGCAGCGAGTTGCGCCCCTTCTCAACTCACTTTGGCGCTCTGGGCTGGTTGACAACACAACGGAACGCGTTTTCTGACGTGGCCGAATACTTGGTATAAGGTATTTCCCGGTTTGGGCCGCCGCGCTGTTGGGAGCGTAGCGTCCAAGTACCTGTTTCCTCCTCAACCGGCCGGTGCCAACGCTGAAAGGTCATTTGAAGGCTGCCGAAGTCTCCGCGCACTACCCGTCCTGGGCCATCGCCAGGTCCCGACGGATTATGACGCGGTGATTTTGAATAATAATCGGCACCATACCAATCATTCGTCCACTCGTGCGTACCTGCTCCAAAGTCATGAAAACCAGCCGGATTGGGTGGAAATTTACCTACCTCCGTCAAACCACCCGCCTCTTCCCGCTGTTGGTAAGACGGTACATTTCGACCATCGTCCTTGGTGCCATCATCGGTCGGAAAAAGATTACGCTTTCCGCCGCTTCTCGCTGCGTACTCCCACTGCGCCTCCGTAGGCAAATCGACAGGCAAACCCGACAGCTTGGCAATCCACTGACAGTAATCTTTCGCTCCCTGCCAATTGACCCCGGCAGGATTATTAGGCTTGCGGAAGCTCCGATAAAAGGTCTTTTGGTTGACACGAGGCAGACTCTTCGTAGCAACATAGAGATCGAATTCCGCATAGGTCACCGGAAATTTACTCATTGAATAACCACTGAGTTCAACCTTATGAGCAGGCTTGGAATCAGGACTGCCCTCGAAGGGTAGTCCCCCGGAATTCACCTGTGATCCCCAATCTCCCATCTCGAACGCGCCGCCAGGCAATGTAATCATGTTCCTTTTGGTCTGCGCAATGAGCTCATTTAATCTCGCGCTGGTTGGAACTGGATCACGCACGTTTCCGTCGGCTAGCGTTTCTGGCTCAGCCGCGCTTGACGACTCGGACCGCCCAGCTGCGGTCAACTCGGGCTGGACGACAAACAACATACTTAGAGATAGCAGAGGTATCAATTTCATTGGTAACTTAGTAAAAAAGACGGTGGCCCATGGGAGTATTTTTAGAACAACTGGATGGAATCAAGACTCCTCGCCAGTTCCAGCCCACCCAGCTATACTATTGACTTAGGCAGTAAAAACCGTGAATGTGAGAGAAAATGCATAGCGCAACATATAAGTCCTTACTACTTTCCATTTGCATTCTATCGATAAGCGTAGTCGCAGGCTTTTTACTTTCTCGAAAAATCCTCCCCTACGAGCCCAGCCTTGAATTGTTAAAAATAGAGATATTTGTCGCCGCCACAATTTTCCTCCTACAAATTTCCTTGTATTCCAAAGCAAAGACCCATTTATTTTATCAATTACTTTTTAATGGATGCTTTGGTTTTTCATTAATATTGATGTTGGTTAGCCTGTTCCTGCCACTGCTTTGGGTGAAACACATAGGAATAGGCTGGAAATTCTTTATCGCCTCAATTTTTATTGCAGTTGCAATTTTTAATGTGTTATTAGCTTTTCGTTTATACGAAAAAAGGTGGGTTGAATTTGGGCGTAGCGAATTTGATCTTTTGTTCAAGAAAAGTAATGACCTGATCGACTGGAACCATATACAGCGAGTAACAAACGTTCCCATCAGCATATTATTCCCAGGAATCCGTCAGGTTTGGTCAGACATACTTACTCTGGTTATGTTCGCGCTGCTATTTCTAGGTTGCGCCTTGAGAGGCCCATATCCAGTATTCGGAATGGCAACATGGGCGTTGCCTTTTTTCCTGTGCGCGATAGGTTTCTTGCAAGCATGTGCTTACAATTTTGCTCAAGCACTGAGGGTAAGGCTACTTCAACAACAATCCGGCACTATATTTAAATCAGTCGTTTGGAGCGGACGTAGACCAAAAGCCAAAAAAAGAAATCGATCCAGATGAATTAATTGTGCGCTCGCTTTTTCAGCGGTTACAGACCGTTGCGCACTTTTTTGGTGGTACGCTTAATCCAGTTGAGACCACGGTCATACAATCTTTCGGCGCCGTCCTCAATTTCATCAATTTTCTTGGCGCCGGCGGCGGCGGCGTTCCTGCCGGCCTTGGCGGTGGCGTTGTAGGCGTCGCCGACGGCGTTGGCGGCAGCGTTGGCTTTGTTACGGGCATATGCCGCCGCTTCCTGCGCCTTGTGCTGGGCGGCCTCGGCCGCGTCGTGCGCGGCTTTCGCGGTGGCGTCATAGGCGCGCTTAGCTGCGGCGGCGGCTTCATCCGCTTTTTGCCGTGCGTATTTCGCGGCTTCCTCGGCCTTGCGTTGCGCGTATGCCGCCGCTTCTTCGGCTTTGCGTTGCGCGTACGCGGCCGCTTCCTCCGCCTTGCGCTGGGCTGCGGCGGCGGTGTCCTTGGCCGCCTTGGTGGTGGCGTCCACCGCTTCGCCAACTTCTTTTTTGCCGGATTCGTAGGCGTCGCCGACGGTTTTACTCACCTCGTCGCTCTTGATGCTGACCCAGTTGCCCCATTCGGTCCAGATGCTGACGTTCGATTCCCATACACCGCGCGGCTTGAAGTAGCTGAACGGCTCGATGTTGCCGATGAAGTCGACTTTCGAATCGTGCACGAACTCCGACACGAAGTTCACTAGGCCGGCGCTGGCCGGTTTGTCCCAGGCGGATAGCTGCCAGTCTTCAGGCTTGATGTATTGCGCGTAGCTATTTACCGCGTCGCCGCCGATGCGCACCCACTCCCCCGCTTTGGCGACCTTGCGATAACGCTCCACCTCCCACGCCATGCCCTTCGGCCCTAGCGATTTGAAGGTGCTGTCGGCCCGGCTGCGGTCGCCCGGCGTTTCGATGCCCCGGCGATGGATGGTGCCGCTCGCGCTGTACAAAACCTCCAGGTGGCGTTTCATCTGGTTTTCGACGGTGCCGCTCATGGCGCCGCAAGCCGCGATGTAGTCGTGATAGGCGTCTTCGGTCTCCTTCTTACATTCGAAGCGATCCGCGAAAAGTCCGGACATCGTCTCTTCAATCTCTTTATAGCTCTTCATCCTGACGCCCTTGGCCACGGCCTCGCGCATCATGTCGCGCATCGGAATGCGCGAATAGTTATTGTTGATCTTCTGATCTTTCTCGGCATAGCCGCCGCCGACGTCGGAGTGGACGCCGGGATAGACGTTCTCGACCCATTCTCCGGCGAGCTTTCCATTTTTCCTGATGAGATCGACCGGGAACGCGACGCGCACCTCGTGCGCCGCCACAAAATGGACGCAGCGCTCAATCAACGGCGAAACCACCAGTTCGCGAGTAAGGAAGGGCAGCTGGACGTTTTGCGCCGGAAGGCCGAAAGAGGCGACCGTATCGAACACGCCAAGGAAGCTGGTGCGCATCGGATAGTTTTCGAGCAACAAGCCGGATCCATCCTTCTTGCACTTGTTGATGATGCGGTTGGAAAACGCGCGGGCCAGGGCCGCGCCGCGCGAAAAGCCGAAGAACGACATGTCGATCACTTTGATCAGGCGATGTTTCGCCAACGCCTCGTGGACTTGCGCCATGCCCTTGCTGCTGCCCTCGGCGGCGTATTTCTCCACCTCCAGGCCCTGCGCCTTCGCTTGCGTCAACAGCGCGTCGAACAGCCGCTGATTGACCGCGTCGTCGCCATGCCGAAGCCGGCGCTCGCCGCCGCCGCCGAAGCCCATGCCTTCGATGTTATCTTCTATCCAGATCCCAGCCGAATCGAGCCAGTTGCCGGCCGTACCGTTGAACTCGGTGCCGACACCCGCCAGGTAGACTGGATACACATTGGCTTGCTGGCGCATCGCCATCAGCAGCCGCGCCACATTGCTCCACTTTGGCGGCTTCGCGTCCGCCTTCAGATTGTTGCCGGTACCGTCGAAAAACACACTGATGTGCACCACGTCGCGGCAGTCCTGGAACGGACCCGCCGGCTCGTCGGGAACATCCCGGCAGGCGGCCTCTAACGCTGGTATGGCTTCATTTCCCATGCCGCCCGTCCATTTTCGCGACTTCCTTTTCACCGCGCGCGCTGACCTGCGGGAAGTGTACCGAGGTGATCAGTTCCACCGTGTCATCCGCGTAGATATGGACGGACAGGAACTTGGCGCCGGGGACGATCTGGTTCCGCGTCAGCTCCAGCGTGTTCTTGTTTTGCACCGTCTCGCCGTTGCGTGGCTTGCCTTTGGGGCCGTCAAGCTTCCAGCTGACAATCTTCGGGCCCAGCTCGAATTCGACGCCGGTGGTCGTGGTTTTGCCGGTTTCAGGGTAGGCGCCCGACACCTCGTAGCCCATGCCATCGACGCTGACCGCGAAGATTGGTCGATCCAGGTAGTTAAACAACACCATATCCAGTACCACACGCATATCTTTGGCCTCGCAAGCATTAAGTAAAAGAAAACCGCCGGCGGCGAGCAAGATACTGCGTCGCTTGGGCCGCGCCAGGTTCGCGAAATTTTTTTTCACCATATTATTCATCCAATGTTCCTGACTTATTGACGTCCCATCTACGATGGCATCAACTCCATCGCCGCGGAAAACCTCAACTCGCGGTTTTTCACACGCGTCAACAGCGCGACGATGCCGCCGTCCTGGTTCAAGCGCGCGCCATAGATCAGCGAGACGCAAACATAGTTCACCAGATCCTTCATGGTCTCCAGGCCGATCTCGCGAGCGCCGCTCAGGGCCCGCGACACGTAGCCGTAACGCTCATTGGCCGGGATATCGTTCAATAAAAAAGGCTGGTTCAAATCGACGTAATACAGCACATGGTCGGGCATGCTTGCCTCGACCAATTCATCGACCTGATGCTGCGCCAGCTTCAACGGCTTGATCAGGCGCACCGTCGGCGTCTGCACTTCGATGGCGACGCTGTGCATGGCGCCGTCGCGGTCCCAGTACCACCATCCGCTCAAGCCGCCGTACAGCATGGCGCGCTGTTCATCATCGAGCACCGGGCCCTTGATATGCAAGGTCGCGTCGTCCCGCTGCCCGATTAAGGTGCCCAGGATCGCCGGATCCCAGAAGGCGAAGAACATCTCGGTGTCGTCGGGCAAGCGGATCTCGGCGAACTGCTTCAACTGGTCGAACAAGGCGTCGAACGGCAACTGGCTGGCCACCACGGTCACGCAAGGCTGGCGCGCCCCCATGCGCGCGATCCATTCCCAGCCGGCGCCACCGCGCACGGGGCTGGACATCGCGACCAGATGCGGCGATTTTTCCGCCAGCGGGCTGCCTTGCGTGGCGCCGAGTAGGCTGCGCGCCTGGCCGCTGGAGTCGGTCAACGCTCCGGGCAAGGCCTTGCTCTGCGCGCTGTCGGCGATGGCGTACCAATGCCATAGCGGATGTTGCTGCGCCACTAGCGCCAGCGTCTCAAGATCAGGCATTTTTTCCATGCCTATGCCCCCTTGTTGATGAACGCGGTGCGCTGCGCGGCCCGCTTGGCCAGGCATTCGATGCACACCGACTGCGGAAGAATCGGCAGCTTGTAATTGACCTCCTGGCCGCCCGCGAAACTTTTCTTGCCGGCGTGGATGGTGATCTTGCCGGGGCACTGGATGGTGATGTTGCCGCCGGTGATAGTGATGTTGGCGCCGCCCGCCGTCGACAGGCTGATGCTCTTGGCCGCCGCCCAGTCGATGTGGGCGTTGGCGCTGATGATGTCGACCTGGTCGCGCGCCTGCACGTTGAGCACGTCGGCCTGGGCCTGGAAGTCGATGGCGTCCTTGGCCGCGACCAGCTGCAGGCCGATGTTGTTCTCGCCGGCCTTGACCGCGCCGCCCAGCATGCCGATGGCCTGGCCGCTGTGGATGCGCAACTGGCCGCCGGTGGCGAACTGGGTGTCCTGCCCGCTCATCAGCGTGATGGTCTCGCCGTTGGCCAGTTGCAGGTTCTGCCCGGCCAGCACGCCGAGCCCGGCCTTGGCGGCGATGGCGATGATGGCGCCGCTGCTGTGCGGCAGCTTGTCGTCGGCCGGGGCGATCGGCTTGCCGGGCGCTTCACCCTGCGCGGCCTCGACGCTGTCCTGGCTGAGCATGCCAGAGGCGGCGGTCAGCAGCGCCTTCAGCGGCGCCGATTTGTCGTCGAGCTTGCTGTTGTCGGTCTTGGCCGCGCCCAGGTGGCTGGCGTACGCCACCGTCTCGTGGGTCTTGGCGGCGGCGCTGAAGGTCTCCCCCAGCGTGACCGCCTGCTTGAGCAGCGCCATGCCGGCGGTGTTGTCGCCGGCCGGCTCGCGCGCGTCGGCGTCGTGGCTGAGCTTGTAGCTCGACACCAGCAGGCCGGCGCCGGCACGCACCGCGCCGTAGCCATCGGTGCGCAGCTCGGCGCCGGTGCCGCGCAGGCTGCCGCGATAGTTGTCGGCGGCGTGGATCAGGTGGCCCAAATTGAGCTCGCTGGCGGCGTGGCTGCTCTTCAGCTGGATGCGGCCCTGGCTGTCGGTGTCGTCGAACAGCAATTGGTTGTAGCCGCCGCCGCCGAACTCCTTGCTGCGGATGCCCCATTGCGCGGCGCTGTTGCGGTGGCCGGCGCTGTCGGCGGCGGCGCCGTGCCACAGCGGGCTGTTGCCGCCGGCCAGGTTGCCCTGCCCGGAAACGCCGTGGTCGTGCGCCGACTGGAACACGGCGGTATCACCGTCGCGTTCGCTTTTGCCGCCCGGCGTCGGCGCTAGGCCGCCCTCGCCCTGGCCGTTGTACAAGGCGCCGACGATGACCGGGCGGTCGATATCGTTTTCGAGGAATTGCACCAGCACCTCCTGGCCGATGCGCGGCAGGAACTGGCTGCCCATGCCGCCGCCGGCCGAGCGTTGCGCCACCCGCACCCAGCAGGTGGCGGCGGCGTCCTGCTGCCAATGGAAGCGGATCCGCACCCGGCCCAGCTTGTCGCAATAGATCTCGTCGGCGCCGTTAGCGCTGCTGCCGCCGTCGGCCCCCACCACGATCGCGCTCTGGCTGCCGCGCGCGGTCGGTTTCGGATGGTGGCGCAGGCCGTTCTCGCCCACCACCGGGCGCCACGGCGTGTCGGCGGCTATCGCTTCGAAATGGTTGGCGTAGCCGCTGTCGCTGGCCTGGGCGATGACGGCGGCGAAATTCTCGGGTTGCAGCGCCACCGATTCCTCCAGCAATTCCGGAATCGGGCCGAACAGCTCCGCCAAGCCTTGTTGCGCCGGCGTCGGCAGGTTGTTGACGCCGACGCTGACCACGCGCAGCACCACGTAAGCGGACTCGGCCTCGCCGCCGGCCAGCGGCCCTTGCGTCAGCGTGAAGCGGGTGCCGGCGCGCAGCGTGCGCACGGTCGAGCGGCCGTCCCACAGGTGGCGCCGCGCCTCGTTGGCCTCCATCTGCAGCAGCGCGTAGCGGCGGGCTTGATCGCCATCGGCGAAGAAATACTGGCCGGGCGTGTCGTAGCTTTCCAGCATAGGCGCGTTGGCGCCGCCGACCGGCTGGTTGGTCGGCACGCTGGCGCTGACGGCTTTCTTGGCCTTGTAATCGTAGCTGAGCACGGTGCTCAGGCCGGCCCGCAGGCTGCGGTGGGCGCGCAGCGCCTGGATGGTGTCGGCCGACTCGCCGACGCGCGCGCCGTGGAAACGAATGCCGCCGCCGGCCGCGCTGCTGGCGTCTTCGGGCGTGGCACTGACTTCGCCGCTGTTGGCGAACAACACCAGGCAATGGCCGTCGTCCTTGTCCTCGACGCGCCACGACAGGCCCTCCTCGGTCAGCAATCGGGTGACGAAGTCGAAGTCCGATTCGCGGTATTGGCAGCAATAGCTGCGCGCGCCGGCGGCGGCCATGAACGGCGCCGTCTCGTCGCTCCAGCGCCACACCGCCAGCGGCGCGTGATCCTGGAACACCGCTTCGACGATCTCGATCACGGTCTTGTCTTGCCAGACGCGGCTGTTACGGGTTTGGCTCAGGCGCCACAGCCACGGCGTCAGGCGCAGCCGGTAGCGCGCCAGGCCGCCGAAGCTGCCCAGCATCGCCGCTTCGCTGATCAGCCCATGGAAGCTGGTGCGGCTGCCGTCGGCCAAGCTGACCTCCAATGTGGCCGGCTTGCCCAGCAACGGCGCCAACGCGATCGAGGCGTTGGTCGACAACAGGATCACGTCGCGCGCGCCGAGCGCCTGCAGGCCGTCGTCGGCGGCGAACGCTTCGACCAACAAGCCGCCGGCGCCGAGGTCGCCACCGTCGAGCTTGAGTTCATACAGCCGGGTGACGCTGGCGAACGCGCCCAGCGCGCCCATCACTTGCTCGACGATGGCGAGGCTCATTTTTTCACCTTGCACTCGCCGGCCTGGCTGCGGCCGTCGCACACACGTTCGCGACACTGCTCGGCTTTGGACTTGACGAGTTTTTTACACTGCGCCAGTTGCTCCTTCAGGCTCAGCCTGACTTTCTTCGGCGCCTCGGCCGGTTCCAGCGACTGCGTGTGCGCCACCAGCGCCGACAGCAAGGCGATGTCGTTTTCCTGTTCCGGCGTGGTTTTCGGTTCGCGCGCCACGGTGATGTCGGATTTCGCGGCCGGCTTGGGCTTGGCCTTCTCCACCCGCTTGACGGTGTCGGCATGGGCCGGCCGGGGCGCGCTTTTCGGCGCGGCTTTAGCGACCGGCGCCGCCGGCGTGCTTTCCAGCGCCTTGCTCAATTCATCATGATCGGACTTGGCCGGCGCGGTGTTGGCGCTCAACATGTCGCTCAGCGACTCCTGGTTTTCCGGCGCGGCCTGCGCGGCCCGGTCTTCATTGATGGTGGCGGCCGGCGCGGCGGCAAGCACCTCGTCCGCCGAGACTTCGGCCGGCGACGCTGCGGTCGCGGCGGCGGCCGGCGTGACGGTG
>Ga0247815_10001915_pt1 | contig 15598 bp, 18 predicted proteins | sample UWRJL194509B1_FD_181014 | JGI IMG/M metagenome (GOLD analysis project Ga0247815, IMG submission 181014) | Plant litter microbial communities from Arlington Agricultural Research Station in Wisconsin, United States - UWRJ-L194-509B-1 | ecosystem: Environmental > Terrestrial > Plant litter >...
AAGCATAATTCTGACGCTCCTAACCACTCAGGATTGATAACCGTGACTACCCCGGAGGCCCGAGTGTGTACTTTGTCGAGGGGAGCACTGCTGTCGTCGCCGTGTTTGGCAACATCATCTACATCATCAACACATGGCTCCAGGATGGTCTCCTGGTGCGTATCTAACGTCGAGCCTCTCATTCTCATTCTCATCTACGTGTCCTTACAGCTTTACCGCTTCTGGATCATCTTTGGAAAGCGCGTTTGGACCATCATTTTCCCCGCCCTCATCTTCCTCACTTCCGTCTCTCTCGCTATCGTACTGTCCGTCATGTTGGCGCAGCCGCAGATGACTATCTGGTCGACGCTTGCATTTCCCATCTTCACCTCCTACTGGTGCATTTCGATAGGCTTCAACGTCCTGCTTACGGTCGCCATCGTCAGTCGGCTCCTCGTCATGCGCAACAAGATCGGCAAGGCAATTGCAGGCCCGTACGCGAGCATCAGTGCCATGCTCATTGAGAGCGCATCTATGTATACCATCTTCGGCACCATCTTCATCGTAACGTACGCGCTCGCCAGCCCTGTTCAAAACATCATCCTGCCAACGCTGGCGCAGGTCCAGGTGCGTCTTTGTTCTGGCGATGTGTTTTTCACGAAACTGACATTTCATCATTTAGTCTATCGCTCCGTTGCTCATTATCATGCGTGTCGCTCAGGGCCACGCCTGGACGGCCGAGACACACGCACGCATGCGCCAGTCGACCAACTTCGGCTTCTCGTCTGGTGGCCGCAGCGGTCAGCGCACCGGCCAGAGCGATACCTACGCCATGTCCAACCCTGGCTACGATCAGAAGAGCTCGTACCCTGGTAACCTTACCCGCAGCACTGGAGGTGTCTCCACCCGCGTCGAGACTGTCACATGGCAAGACGACGGCGTCATTGAACACAAGCCTCAGCATGTCGTGTAGAGCTGTTTTCCGAGTTGCGAGCTTCTGGGTTTGGACACCTGCCCCTTTCTTTGATTCGCTACGCTCATTTTACGTCTCGTATTGATCTGTTGTTGTGTCTCTGGTTGTTGTACCTGTACACACCCGCACGCGCTCATCCCTTGCATATCATTCCCTGGGCTGCAGACTGTTGCTGTTGTTGTAATCTCGCTTACCAATGCACTCGTCTTATGACGATGTTGATATGCTGCCACACGTTCTGGGAGGAGAGTGCACGCGCCTGTGGACACTGTTGAAAGCTGCCCGTGCGGCGAACCCTTGCAGACGCGCGAACACCTGATTCAACATTGCTCGCAATATGAGGCGGCACGACACCACCTGCACACGTCCGGACGGGGGGCTGCACTCTCAACAGTGCTTGGCACGAAGAACGGCATCGCAAAACTCGCCGACTCCCTCAGGGCCTCAGGCGCCTTGACGAAGACTGGTGTGCCGCGCGACACAGGCGTCGCACCCCTTTTCTCAGACGAACCCAGCGACGACGAGGGAGAGGAGAAGGAAGAGAAGGAAGAGAAGGAAGAGGAGGAGGAAGAGGAGGAGGGAGAGGCGTAGTGGATCACACGAGCGGGCCATGCCTGCGCACACCGAAGGCCACCAGGCCGCAACACGCACACACTACAGACATGCAAGGAGACGGACATCGAATTAGCACCAGACGGACTCGCACACACGAATAACCCCCGCCAATGCCGCTTTTGTATCTCTTTTTATTGATGTATGGGGCGGATAGCGCCTATGGGCTCGCTGCCTACCGCGCGAATAGAAATCGGAGTTAAGAAGAAGAAGACACTGTTGAAAGCTGCGCTGGATGAGAGATCTACGCCTTGTTGATGAGCTACTTGAAACCTCGGGTTCGGCAGGTAGAGCTCTCTCTCGGGACATGAGGGTCGGTGATTATTCCATAGGGCTTGAACAATGTTCTCCGAGTCCTCGTGGGCCGTGGCTGCCTGCCGTCGAGGGTGATGGATGAAGAACTCCAACGGCACCCATGTTCCAACGAACAGGTTTCGATATGCACATCATAACGAAGTTCCGGGTAGACCAGCCTGAACTACTCAACGACATTATCTATTATGTTCTAGAGTTGTCTATGCGATGACACCTCCGACTCGCGGATCTCCCGCTGAAACCCAATGAGTTGTATACATCTCTGTGGCCCAACGCTGAAAAATAGGGACATTGAGATATCGTATCTCTGCTAGGGAGGCGTAAATATCAGTTAGAGTCTAACAACCGGAAGCCTGCGGACCTTGATGTTACACTCCAACTTCCGTCCCAAGTGCCCACTCCATGTCGTGCTCGAACCCCTCCTCTGGAACTCCTCCCATCGCGTCATACACGTTGACGTGGACGCTGCCATACTGGGTGCGTTGTGCGACTGTAAATGCCTCCTTGAGTCTACTGTCTGCAGTGGATGTTGAGGTTGAGCGCCAAATGATGGTGCCCAGTGCAGGCTGAGTGTGCAGGAGTGCGTGAACTTCGACGTCCGGCCTTGGCATGACCAAGGTTATTGGCGCAGAAAGTGAAAGCGGGAGGTCGTCGATGAAAAGGGCGCGCAAGTTTGGCAGGGGTTTAACGAGTACCAGCTGTGGGAAACCAGGCCGTGTGTCAGTGTGATGATGCAGGAACAAGAAGACCCTCGTACCGAGCTGGTGTTATGGCCTGCCAAGTACAACGTCTCGACGCTACTGGGTATCGCGAACGCCCCTTGCATGTCAGCAGCGACCGCCCCACACGTAATCCCGAGGGCTCGCAGTGTCTTTGCACCACCTAGTATCCTCGAGACGTTCGGCAGCGCCTCAGATGAATCGCCCAACACACAGGCACGGCGCAGATTAGGATAGCAGTGATCCAACCAGAGGGCAAAGAGTTCATCTGCAGCGGCGGGTATGCCCACAAGTCGAAGGTGTTCGAGTGTACGTCGGACATCGTACTTGTTCACCATGTGAGAGACAGCCTCGATAACCACCGGATGAAGGAAGACATCTGGGGTGGCGCGTACGGCGAGTGAGCAAAGTCGGGTTGCTTCGGTGAAGATGTTGGCCAAGAGATTTGGTGCAAGATTTGAGTGGATGTCGAGATGAGTGAGTTGAGCGAGAATGGGCACTGGGATGTCGGGGATGACTAACGCCGCGAGGCTGAGTTCTCGGAGAGTTTCAGCGTTCGTCTCGAACGCTGTAACCAGTGCCTTGCAACTGGTTTCCGCGCGGAGTACAAGCTTCTGCAGTCCTTGCAGCAACCCAAGGTGGTGTTGCTCGATCATTCCGCCGACGTGAACGAAGGTGTCGAGGTTGGTGCATGAGGAGCGTAGGGTGGTGAATAGGCGTTTCGGCATAACCAGAGTAGAGAGTGGACTGCAACGCCATTCGACGGAGCGAAGATTTGGTAAGTTTGCAAGTGCGTGACCGATCAGAGTATCTGAGATACAACATTAGTCATCCAATCATGTGTGAAGAGGTGATTGGTCGTACACCAGCGCTCCTTGTCCACGAGGCCACCATCCCCAAAATGAATGCGCAGGTGTGCGATGGCGGATGCAAACGTCTGCCGTACGTTGTCCACACTTGTATCGCCGTGTTGGTCGTGCGTCCGCCGGAGCGCTGCTATATTCTCTAGGATCTCTCGCGCACGTTGCTCCCGAATCCTTCTAAGCGGTCCAGCAGCTGGACCTGCCAATTGCAAGTCGAGAGTTGTATACAGAGATGGTAGCACGAGGAGGTGGAATGCTCGTGAAGCTTGGAGTAGCTTTCCCTGTGTTGAAGGGTTGAGATACGAGGTGACAATGAGGTGCCAAATGTCTAGGGGGAGGTCGCGCAGAACGCTCATGTTCGTGTTGCTCGTGTTGGTCGCCATGTCGCGGTCTTGAGACGAGGTGGGAGTAGACTGAAAGCGAAACGTGGAGGTGTTATCTAGGACAGGTCCTTGGGTCGTTGGGCAGAGGAAAAGATGGAGAGCGAAAACAGCGCAGGCGCTGTTTATGTGGGCACTAAGTGGCCTGATGCCGTGTCGGCGGGATACAAGCGAGCCGAGCCGCCAATGCCTGGGGCGCTGTCGCCGGTCGCTGAAGTAATGGGGCAAGTGGGACGAGTAAACACCCGCGACACGGGGTGGGCGGCCCGCGGTGCTGCCGAGCCGGTTGCGACAGACTCTTGACCCCGCCCTTGCAGATCCTGATGGCGCTGCTCTGGGTCAAACAGTGCCCGCGCAACTGCCGATGCGTGGCGCCGAGCCAAAGACGCGGATTATGAGAGGCTAAAACGGACAACACGTGGGCCGATCTGAGTAACCAAGCACACCCAAACGCCTTTATTAGCGGCAGCGTGTCGTCAGGTCGAAACAGCTAAGCGAGACCAATCTCGCACGACACAATCCATGATCTTGGACCGGCAGGAATGGGATAGAATCAATCAGACCCGATCCATGCATGGCCTCGAAACACGATGCAGAAAATATTTTGAAGCAGGAGCCGGCCACAGAAAGCCGTCTCAAGAGATGCATGGGTCGCAACGAGGAATTGTGGCCAATTTTGGAAAGTTGTGCTTGAAGGGCGCGTAAGTGGCCATTTATATCGGTTGAATGTCGAGGTGAAGATGCGTTAAAACTCCGCGCTGCTTCTCGTTCTCCTCATGCCCCGGTGCTCGTTCTACAGGTTTAAACACTTTTCCTGCTGTTATTCAACGAAAAATGTAATTTAATCACAATCCCGTCTGCCCGACCTTCTTCACCAGCCTGTGAGCTTACTGCGCACGGACCTCCTGACCTCCTGAGGTGCTTTTGCTGCGGTATCGCAAGCAATATCCACCCACCTTCTCTGTCACATCATGATGTGCCCTTTCTGGCGCGTCACCCTGTCATCCGGCGTGAGTGCTCCGGTGGCGGTTCTGTCAATTACAGTGATGCCCCCTGAGGTTCTTGCTGATCTCAAACCGCATCGGTCGATCTCTGTGGGTACAGTCTGTTCTTTGCCCTCCTTCCATTCACTGCTCTCTTCGAACGCTCGCATTTGCTTTCACTCAAAGGCGCTCATTTCTTTCGATTGCTTTAACTTTTGCTTTCACTGTTTTCATTTTGCTTCTTCTTGACCCAGCCGCTCCTTATACATCATCATGACCACCACCACAGCGACCGTAACAGCACCAATCCACGCTCAGCGCACTCTTCCCTCCTCTCCTCCACCATACGTTTCGCCTACTCGCGCGCGCTCAATCTCGCCTGTCCCTGTACCCGTTGAACTGCACCTTGACACTACGCCATCCCCGCCACGAAGCAATCGTACGTCATGGGCAGGCACCGAGTCCGACATCACTTCCGCCTCGCACTCTGGAATCATGTCGCCGAACGCTGGACTCGTCGATATCTCGCTTATCTCGCCTGCAGCGGGAAGCACGGTCATAAAGAGTCCAGCGCAGAGGCTCAAGAACGATCCTATCGCTGCGCTACTGTATCTTCGCAAGGTAGTCACCGTGACTACAGCTGAGAAGGAAAAGAGCGTGCAGAGCGCGAGGAGGAACTCGAGTGCTAGCGAGAGTAGCATGGTCGTCGGCGAGGAGGAGAAGATCAAGGAATGCGATGTGGCGGAGCAGTGGACTGTAGCGCCAAGGGCGAGCGATCGACGCAAGCTCTCCGCGAGCAGACAGCGCGACATTGAGGCACAGAGGGGCACTGAACAGCTCGCTCGGTACGCAAAGTTTGACATTCCGTGTTGGCTGGAACTAACACAAAAGCGTAGCCGTCGTCCAATGATGATTGCAGCGATCATCTTCCTCGCCCTGATAATCCTCGCCGGCATAACGCTTGGGATTTATCTTGGCGTTCGCAATGGGTTCGACTGAACCACGTATCTCATTCTCATTATTACCGCGTGCAGCTCCTCGTGGCCACCACATTCACTTGTTTCTCGCTGTATGGTCGCCGGCCCCAGTGGTTGAGCGCATTGTCCGTGAACTTATTCACCACACTTCAACTTGTAACTCTCTTTACTGTATTTTCATCTGTAGCCAGTCATTTGTATCCATATTTGTTTAGTTATGAGCTAAGAAGCTTTTATACTGCCGTATATGTCTTTCTGCCTGAGCAGCTTCGCGAGGTCTTAGGTCTCTGATACCTTCCCTCGAGTGCCGAGCCGATCTCGCACCCGTACTTGTACTCGCACTGGCACTGGCTTGACCCTGAGCTCCTCAATGAATATTTCATTTCCAATTACGATTGAGTGTGAGGTGGCGGGATGATTGCATAGGGGCTACTGGGCGGGACCCAACCTCGCCCAAAGGGCTCGTCGGAGTTTCGAGCGCGTCTTGTCGTCACTTTTTTCGGCCAATTCTGGACTCAGCCTATGCTACCAAGAGCACACCACCACGCTTTCGCGCAACTGTACATCTGTGGCTGAGCTCTCACGAGCGTTTTAACTATCGTGGTCACTGGTCATTCAAAGCAGGGATGGCACAGAACCGCTCGTACTTCTATGCGCATCTGCCAGGGCCCAGCCATGCGTGGCTTCGCGCATAATTCATGACGGCCACTCTTGTGAACTTGGCGCGGCCTAGGTTCAGACTTGTAGTGGTTGATCTTGAGTATGTGGCGCTCATCGTCTCTGCCGCACGCGCCATCGCGTGACTCGTCATCCTGTCCCTTAAGGTTTTCTTATACGTTCTGAGCAAAGATATCTCCTCGCCCTATGTGCGTTTAAGGTATGATTAGCATTCACTTCTCAGAACGTACCGCGCTGACTATCGTCTCATGAAGACATCGCGCTTGGGCAATTCGCCGGCAGCTCCTAGGTGCATAGCTACGAGGCCACAACACGCTTAATACGCAACAGCGCAGCGATCGCTGTTTGTAACTTCCATGTCGATCGCCCGGTCCTGCTGCTGCTGTCGTCCTCCAGGTCGCGCGCCATACACGACAACCAAGAGTCCTACGCACCTCCTCACCGCCCGATCCTTCGTGGACCAAACTACAAGAATGAGCTCGCCGCCTTCCCTACCAGCGCGACCGACTGGGTCGAGCTCGCCAACTCCTCGTACGACAAGCACATGCGCAACTTCAGCTTCATTTCAGCCCACAGCAACGAGACGTTTTCGTTCTACGGCTTTCTTTCACAAGCTACTGATTAACTGTGTATAAACGTGCTAGAGGAGATCTAGCTCATCTCGCAGTTGACAATTGACACACTCCCTATGTGGATGGACGTGGTCGATTCGAACGGGACGCCGTTTGCGCTCAGGCGCGAGTCGATTATATACACTGGACTGACCGAAGAAGCCGACGGACGAGGACGCCAGGAACGAGGGTCATCTCCTCAAGCCGAAGGGCAAGTGCAACCCGGACCTCAAGCGCATGTCGCTCGACATCGTACGCGACCTACCCCGCGCGACGGGCCTCGACGCGAAGGTCGTCTCGCTTCTGAAACGCGTTGCGGATCCAAACGAGACGGTCTATCGCACACTGGTCTATGCGACTCCCAACCGTACACCCGCCACAACGTCGGATTCGTGCAGGCACTCGGCAAGGCGGTTGGTGAGATTGAGAGTGTATACGGCACAAAAGCGCGCCTGACTAGCTCAAGCAGACCTGTGGCTCATCTGTGCGTGTCGAGGAGATCGTCAAATGCACGGCCGAGGGATGTGAACGGATGTACTTCAATTTGGATGCGCAGATTGATGTGACGCAGGTCGAGTTGGTCGAGAGGTCTCACTCCGCTGACACGGCACTCGCCCAATCCCTGGCACGGGAGTTACGCACAAGTTGCGCCCTTTCTGCTTGTCGCTTGACTGCACTTTGTATCCAAACTACCTCGTGGCGTGTATTGGTTCCACACCCACTCCCTAATTCAACTTTCATTCCCCGTTGCACATACAGTCTGAAGCCTGACAATTAAAGGTCTCGGTCATGATAATCCCTTCCGTGCCTCATCAGAAGGTCGTATCAAGTGCTCTCGGTCGGGCGTCGTAGACCGCCTGGTACATCTGGCTTTCACCACGTTCACATCTCGCAGGGTCACTACCGCGATGAAGTTCGTCAAATTGATTTTGCCGCCCGTTCGTTCATTACCGCCATATCTGTGACTGATTCCACAGCCCGGGCACGAGCCGTTATTTGTGTCTCTGTTCGACCGGCCAAACTCCACACGCAACACGAGGTGGAGGCCCAAGGGCGGCCCAGCAAGTCAACATCTTGTCCTCTCGCCATCGTCATGACCTGGCCACTTGGGTTCATTGCACCGTTATTCGTCTTTGCCGCGTTGATCGGCTTTCTCGTGAAAGCGAGACGTCGCGTTCCATCTCCCATTCAGAGCCGTAGCGAATCGCGCGATGATGAACACCCATTAGCTCCGCGGACAGCACCAGAGCCTATCATCCAAGCTGTACCGGAGACTACTGGTGTGCAATCAGTGTTCGAAAAACTTCGGGTCGCGGTGGAGAGGCGTGACGCGAACCTCTTCGAGCCGCTTCACGTCGCGCTCGTTCACCTGATTGAGGCTGGTGGTTCTCACAAGGTGCACACGCACTCTATCCCGTGCCGCCCTATATACTCACGCTTATTCAAATCAGGATTGCCTCGATATCAATAAGAAGTTCACCGTGCTCGAGAGCAAACTTCCTGGTTTCAAGGCTGTTGCGCGCTTGTGCGCCGACAACGTCACCGACAAGCACCTTCTGAATCTAATCAAGGCTATTTGCGTGTGAGTAGTACTGTTTTGACTCTTACCTGCTACTGATTCCATATCAGGGTGGTCCTGCGCATCTGGGATGTTCTTCTCACCGGTGCCCAAGGTGTCACGAGCGGGCAGCTCCTCCAGCCAACTTCAGAGTTTGGCAATATAAAAGACCTGCTCGAGTTACTTGGACTACTTCTGGATATTTTTGAGGTATTGATTTTCGATTTTCCTGGGAGCGTCCTGACGAGACTGACTGCTGCGACCAGTCTGCCGACAAAGAAGATGCCGACAAACGATTGATCGGTGCACTCCATGTATTCAGGCTCATATTCTGTTCAAAAAGAGTCGCTAACTCCCTCTAGGAGCTATCCTCTCGTCCGTTGAAAGATCCAACCAATGTTTGTTCACTGGTTCGTATTTAAGCTTTCCGTCGCTTTTCGCGGTGCGCTCAGTCTATCGCAGGCGAACATCGTCAACAATAACGGCAACTACAACGTTGGAGATGGCCCTGTGACAAACAACAACTGGGCTATCAACATTATTCAGACGGCTAAGGACCAAGTTCGTATATTGCTTGCGATTGCTGCAACCGTGCTCATGCGCTTTTTAATAGTCAGTTCTCGAGAAAGTCACTGCTTGTAAGATTGCTTTCAGCTTTTTTAACATAAAATTAGCTGAAAACTGGCAGCTCTGAAGGAACAACATGTTCCGCAGGCGGCCTATGACGCGCGATTGATCCCGAGCTGTATGAACACAACGCGCAGCAAACTCCTGAGCGAGATCAAGACTTGGATCAAGAACCCTGCGGACCATCGGATCTGCTGGATCACCGGGAAGGCGGGTGCCGGTAAGACTACAATAGCGAAGACCATCTGCGAATGGTGTAGTGCAGAGAGTGGCATCATGCTCGGTGGCAGCTTCTTTTGCTCGCGTACTGGTATAGCTGCCTTGCGCAACATCCGTCGCGTGATTCCAACTTTAGCCCAGCTTTTAGCACGCCAATTACCAGAGTTCAGCCGTGCTCTCGCTAACGAGATTGCTCGCGATCAGGACGCCCGGCACAAGGAGGGCAAGCCACAGGTGGAACGACTTCTCTGTACGCCACTCCTAGCTCTCAAGAACTCGCAGAAACACGTTGTACTGGTAATCGATGCACTGGATGAGTGTGGTGATAACGCCTCCGGTTTGGACGAGGAGAGCAATGGGATTGTCTCCCAGATGCTAGAATCACTGGTGACTTTTTCATCATCCTCCGTCAACTTGCCCGTTAGTTTCCTGGTTACGTCACGTCCAGAAACGCAAATCCGTGACACTTCCGTGTCTGATGCCGCATTCAGTCACATCCTGCGACTTCAGGCCTTTAGCGAGGATGAGGTCAATGAGGTCAACGCGGACATCAGCCAGTATATCACCGAAACCATTCGGACGAGACTCTCTGGCAAGCGGAACCTCCAAGACATTATCACAAAAAACGAAGTCAGGTGTCTCGTTGAGCTTTGTGATGGTCTATTCGTATTCGCAGCAACCGCCCTCAAGTATACTTTTGGCGCGGGGGATAACGCCGCTGTCGCAAGGTTCAAAGAGTTGCTCAATAGCTCTCGTAGCGGTCTCAACGCCACAGCTGCCGCTCCCCTTGATCGCATGTACCAACTTATCCTAGCGAACGCGGCGGATGCGGATGATCATGGGTCCACCGGGCGTATGGCTACGCTACGGATCCTTGCATCAGTTCTCTCTGCCCGGATGACCCTGTCTGTCGCAGCGTTGGCTGGTCTGTTGGGATTGCAACCGTATCAGGTGCACGCGAGCCTGTCTCGTCTGCACGCCGTGATTAACTTGCCTGAAGATGACGACGTGCCCGGTCTGTGTACTGTGCATGCGTCTTTTGGGGACTACCTATTTGATCGCGCGCCTGAAGACTTTATTATCCCCCGATTACTCGGTCACGAAATCCTTGCCCGCGGTTGTCTACGATTCATGGGCGAGCACTTTCGTGTAAATGTTCCGCAGGTCCTCTCTTCGGACGATCCTAACCCGATGACCCAGCCGGACAGTACTGCACTCTCCCTCCGATATGCATGCTTGCACTGGGCTGATCACGTCTCCTCATCACACGAGTCAAAGCCTATCGAGCCGCAGACCTTACAGCGAGTCTTTGCATCAGTTCTCTTTGCCCGGACGAAGTTGTCTGTTAGAGCGTTGGCAGATCTTTTGAACATGAATACGTGCGACGTTCGCACGAGTCTGCTCCATCAACGTGCTCTAGTCCACGTGCCTGAGGATGACGACACGCCTGGTATATCCACTATACGTGTCCCATTCGGTGAGCATCCGCTTGATCAGACACCTCACCACATTCAGGTCATCCAATCAATCGGCCACAACGCGCTTGCGCGCGGGTGTCTCGACGTAATGAGCCGGCGGCTTCGTTTCAACATCTCGAGGAGCCGCTCGTCGTACGAGCCCAACCGGACGACAAAGCCAGAGAGCATAACACTTGCTCTTGAGTACGCATGTCTGCATTGGGCATACCATGCTGCTGCTTTGCTCAATGCAAGTGACCTTGACGAAGAGATCAGCATTGTCTTCCGTCCGCGGTTCTTGGCATGGCTTGAGGTGATGTCTCTTTTGCGTCGAGTCGAGCATGCCACCAGAATGCTGCATAGTGTAGCTGCAACAGTCGCTAACGCGGAGCTCGCGCAATTCCTTCGTGATGCTCAGGCTTTTGTCACTTCAACTCACGAGGCAATCGAACGGAGCGCTTCCCACATCTACCTCTCGGCCCTTCCTTTTGCAGACAAGAACTCGGTTGTATATCAGGACTTTGTCCCGCGGTGCGCCGGCCTGGTCACCGTCAATACATTCGGCATTGGTCAACATGATGGAGAAAGCCCTGTGATGACTCTCGCGGGTCACCATGGCGCCGTGAGCTCTGTATCTTACTCTTCTGATGGTCTATTCCTCGCTTCAGGCTCCGAAGACGGCTCGGTCCGTATCGGTCGCCTTCTCTCCGGACGGACTGTACGTCGCTTCGGCCTCTGATGACGCCACAATCAGGATCAGGAGTGCTGTCAGCGGCCAATCCGCAGTTCAGCCATTGTTTGCACACGACAGTGTAGTACGCTCGGTGGCTGTTTCGCATGATAGCGCTTTTATTGTCAGTGGCTCCGATGACAAATTGGTGCGGGTGTGGAATGCGCGCACCGGCGGGTCAACGATTCCGCCGTTGTGCATGCACAGAAGGTCGGTATCATCTGTTTCGATCTCACCAGACGGACGCATGATTGCATCGGTGTTGGTGGAGCCAGAGCCAGAGCCAGAGCCAGAGCCAGTAGGCGCGGGGGGTTGGACGTCGCAACAGGTGCGGGCGCAGGCGGAGGCCGAGGCGAAGGTGCAGACGGATTACACCATACGGCTGTGGGACATACATTCGGGAGCAGCGCTTGGCGAGCCAATGCGTGGCCACAGCGGTCACGTCCAGGCCGTTTCATTTTCGTACGATGGGCGTTGGCTCGCATCGGCATCGGGTGACAAGACTGTGCGTGTGTGGGACGTTGCGACACAGCAACAATCAGCTGTTGGCCCACTGCGCTGCCAAAGGGGAGCAAACACTGTGATATTTTCGCCTGAAGATGGTCTTGTCGCCGCGGGAGACGACAGTGGTCGTATCTATCTCTGGCGGACAGATACAGGCGAACAAGCGCACGAGCCGCTCCATGCGAAAGACAATGTGAAAGACAAGAGAGTTTGGTCCGTTGCATTCTCACCGGAAGGCACGCGAATTTTGTCCGGCGGCGAGGACAATGTAGCGCGCATTTGGGACATTGCCGCGGGTCAGTGCATCCTCGTTCTTCAGGGTCACACAGACTCTGTTCAGTCTGTTGCTTGGTCCTCCGATGAACATGTCATCGGCACAGGGTCCGGAGACGCCACATTGCGCCTGTGGGACGCGAGTACAGGCGCGCCACTTGCGACGCTCCGTGGTCACGTCGAGGACGTTACATCGGTAGCGTTCACGCGCGATGCCAAGTTCATTGTATCAGGCTCCAAAGACAGCACGATCCGCAAGTGGGATGTCCGCGCGGCCTGCCAACTGCCTGCGGAACGCCACAACAATCCCGTTGCGGCACTCGCGTCTGCAACGCTCAAGGACGGATGGCTGGTAGGATCATCCGGCGAGCTCATCCTCTGGGTGCCGGCCGAGTACCGCTCTTGCCTAGCCGTATTACCCTGTACGCTTAGGATTTGCAAGAGTAGTGTGGTCATTGGGGTGGAGGATGGAGATCTGCATGCTGGTGAGAACTGGACCTCATGCTGGGGAGGCTGAATGATGTAGTCCTTCAACCAGAGGCTACACTGTCCGTTACCATGTATAATGACTTTTTTGCCTTAGAATTTACGGCCGATACTGTCCGTTGCGTGAGCGAGTAGAGGCCAGCTAGGACAGAATCTTGCTAATGCTACTTGACGCGTCGCCTTCAGCGGATGTGACAGCTAAGACTAACTTGCGAGCAAAGCTTAAGGATGTCGCAAAGATGCTTAGTTTGGCAGTATAAAGACAGGTGGTGTTTCAAGGGTGACAATGAGAGCGGATAAAGGACTGCTTGGATGGAGGTTCGCACCTTGCCGATAGAGGGTGATCGGAGTTTCAAGCGCGTCTTGTCCTCATCTTCCTCCGCCGTTCTGGACACTGCCTGGGCTACCAAGACCATGCCACCACGCATAACAGCAGCTGTGGAAGCAGCTAGCTACCCACGGGCGTTGGAACTATCGTGGTCACTGGGTAGTTGAACCAGGGATGGCCAACGACCACGCGTACTCCCTTGGACCTCTATCAAGAACGCGCGTCTCCGCGCATCACTTCAGATGGCCATTATTGTGAACTTCTTGCGTTTTGGGGGCAGGCTTGCAGCGTTTGAACTTGAGTAAGCGTTGCGACTGGCGTTCATCGTCTCCCCGTTACATGCGCCATCGCCTGACTCGTCATTCACTTCCCCAAAGACTTTTCGACACATCCCTTAACTGGGTACAGTATCACCTTACGTGCGCTCAGGGTATGGTTGGCCTTCACATCTCAAAACGTACAGTCGCGCTTACCCCAGCCTCAAGCAGACGTCGCGCTTGGGCAATTCGCCGGTAGCCCTAGGTGCACAGTTAAGGCGCGGGTCTCGACTTCACAGCACTTTCAGTACGTTCAATAGCCCAGCGGCCACCATTTAGAAGCACCATCTCGACCGACCGGTTCTCCTGCCGTCGCCAGACCCGAGTCGCAATGTGCGGCGCGCAACACTTGTTGCCAGCACAAACACAACGCGTTTCGGCCTGCATGCCCAGAGATCCTGCGGCCTTGGGAATCCCCCGGATCATGTCCAGATCCGGATTGGCCACCCCGGCGCGCCGTGACTACGTTCCTCGCGCTAACAACATCTGGTGGCCAGGCGTTTGACTCGATCTGACTGGGTCCTACACCACCCCCGGTCTGCTATAAAGCACGCGCAGAATTCGTTCCCAGCATTCCACACAGACATTCATCGTCACCGCCATGGGTCGCCAGCACGATCTCCTCATCATCACCGATGCCACGGGCAGCATGTCCACCTACCTCGCCGCGCTGCGCCAGAGCATCCCAGAGATCTTCGCGCTCTCGCGGCTTGCGGGCATCTTCGAGCGCGTCGGTATGATTGCGTACCGCGATTATGACTGTGACAACCAGCCTGTGTTGGAGTGGTCTGGATGGGACAAGAGCGTCGACGAGATGCTCGACTTTGCTACCAGCCTGCAGACTGACGGCAACGGCGACACCGATGAAGCAGGTGCGCGATGACTTTGTCTCTTCACCCGCGCACATCTACTGACCCTGCACGTTCAGCCAAGACCGCCCTTATCCGTGCACTCGAGGTCGTGGACCCCGACAAGGACACAGTCGTACTCTTCTATACCGATGCCCCTCCTCACCACCCGATCTTCCGTGGACCCAACAACAAGACCGAACGCGCCGCCTTCCTCGCTGGCGAGACTGACTGGGTCAAGCTCGCCAACTCCGCGTACGACAAGCACATGCGCATCTTCAGCTTCATCTCGGCCCACCGCAACGAAACGCTCTCGTTCTACGGTTACCTGTCGCAGGCTACCGGTGGACTGTGTATGACCGTGCGCGAGGAGACCCAGCGCATCTCGCGGTTGACAATTGACACGCTCCTGACGTGGATGGGTGCGGTCGAGCCGAACGCGACGCCGTTTGCGCACACCGGTGAAGCGATTACGTACGCCGTGTCACCGCTGGACGCGCCGAAGAAGCCGACGGACGAGGACGCCGGGAATGAAGGCTACCTTCCCAAGTCGAACGGCAAGCGCGACCCGGACCTCAAGCGCGTGCCGCTCGACATTGTACGCGATTTACCCCGCGCGACAGAACTTGACTCGAAGGTCGTCTCGCTCCCGAAGCGCTTTGCGGACCAGACTGAGGTCGCCTACCGTACACTCGTCTACTCGACACTCAACCGCATCATCCGCCACAACGTCGCGTCTCTGACGTACAACGCCGTCTTTGGTCAGCTCTGGCGTGCGGTGTGTCGCGAGCAGACCGAGGAGAAGGAGGAAATTGTACAGGCGTTCGGCAAGGCGGTCGGCGACATCAAGAACGCAGACCAGCGCAAGAGCATGACGGATTGGCTCGAACAGAGCTACGACTCGTCTGTTGAAGTCGAGGAGATTGTGAAGAGCGCCACTGAGGGGTGTCAGTGGATGTACCTCGATTTGGATGCGCAGGTCGACATGACGAGGGTCGAGTTGCTCGAGGCGTCGCGTTCGTTCCACCGTGGTGTACTCAAGAAGCTCGCGTCGATCTTCACTCACGTCAAGGTATGCCTTGCTTCTCATCCTGAGCGAGACACATGCTAACAGTCGTTGCAGATCCTCGAGCCTGACGTCGTTCTCACCGAGCACCAGCG
>Ga0247815_10001916_pt1 | contig 15594 bp, 12 predicted proteins | sample UWRJL194509B1_FD_181014 | JGI IMG/M metagenome (GOLD analysis project Ga0247815, IMG submission 181014) | Plant litter microbial communities from Arlington Agricultural Research Station in Wisconsin, United States - UWRJ-L194-509B-1 | ecosystem: Environmental > Terrestrial > Plant litter >...
CTCCCTGTGTACAAACCATTGTCCGCTGCTTGTTTTTTTTCCTGTGCTGCCGCCGTTCCTCCGCCGATTCCCGCGACCCAAGTCTCGAACGCTCTTAGTGATATGGACATCTATACACACACACACGCATGACGGGGGTGTAGGGGACTCCCAAGTTCCAAAATGGAATATAGACGTACGTCGACGCAGACGTAGCGTTCATTGTAGAGCTCCGGATGAACGTGACCGACCAACCAATTGCGACCGGTAGAGCACTGACGCTGAAGTGGCTTGTGCGTCGAGCCGCGAGCTTCTCAAGATGTTTTTCGACAGGCTTGTGTGTATACGTGGACAGAGGCGGGGTGCTGCGCCGCTGCGGGACAGCGCGGGGCCTGTCGTGGACATGGGTCGCGAGGGAGTGTTCTGCTCGGCCTGGGCCACTCAGCACCCTCCCTCGTGCGCCGCAGGGCTGTGCACTGTTGTAGCGGTGCCGACGGACTGACGGCCGGCATGCTTGCAGCTCACTGTAAACTTCAAGCACAACAGCTGCTGCCAAACGGCAGAGCTCGACGCGAACCCACCCTGTCTTCGCTCGGCGGCCCGGCCGAGAGCGACGGGTGCGCATGCGCGCCCCCGGGGGGTGGTACCCTGCGCGTCACCGTCTAAACTGGCACGTCCCAACATTCAAGCCGCACAGCGGCAGCGCCCTCGATTCGGCCGCGGTGCGTGCGCTTATTAGGAGATGAAGAAGATTAGCTGCCGTCTTGCCTTGCCGCGCCGCGATTGTCACTGTGACTCTTAGGGACGCATGTGGCGCGTGCGGAGGGGGTCGGCACCGCAAGGACAGACCTACGAAAGGACATGGTGCCCTCCAGCATCGAGCCAAAGTCACCTGCTTTCAACCAATCCGTGCCGCCAGCCTCGTTGGCTGAGTCTCGCATGCCGTCTGCCGCGCGCACGGACATACACCGTGCTCGGCGGTTGAAACTCTAAAGTTCGAACTGATGAACGCATTCTGCCGGCCGCCAGAGACGTGGGCGGAACACACGCATCTCAGGAACATACACCGCCTGCCGCCCCCCAAAATCATTTCATCGGCTTCTTGTACACCGTGGCAATTGTAGTGACGATATGCGGCTCTGCCGTGGGGCGAGGCTTTTGTGATTGCATCGCGGCAGGCCACACATTCGGCTTTGGGGTTGGGATGATGGGTCCCAGAGACCCCTGATGCCGCACGGCATCGCTCAAAGTGGAACTGCAAGCGGCCGGAGAGAAGCGAAGAAGCAACGATCGAGCCAACTGCGAAATTGCGCCGTGCCGCATCGTTTGGCAGCTGGATTGGAGGGTGCCAGGGAGGAGGACCACGTCGGGTCCTAGCCGACCTGGACACCCTCCACAGACGCTGGGCGCGCTGTCCACCCCCCTGTCAAACGACAAACTAGACAGACGTGTGGTGGCTGCACTGAACCTGGGACGCAATCTGACATGGGTGTCGACTTGGTGTCAAAACGATAAATCGCCATCTGCGATGCATGTGAAAGACGCGCCGGTATACTGGCGTATCAACCGTCAGGGATGATCAATGATGAGCCCGCAACAGATCGCCCCGCCACGAGATCGTTGTGTGACCCCGCACGAGCCCTGCCTGCAGTCATCGGCATTTCGGGACGATCAGAGACTGAATTGTAGCGGCATTCTCGGGCAAGTCGAAACTGCACCCGGATGGAAGGCTCGCCGTCCGCGAATCAGCGACTTCGTGTGGAATTGTATTGGTGACGCATTCGTGGTGTCCTTCGTATGGAATGGGTGAAGAGGCGCTGACGCTATCGACGAACCGGCACGGAGAGGTGGGTGGTCGCGGAGCATACATTCGGGGCCAGAAGTCCAGCAGCGTGTGGTGTTACGAGTTGACACAGGTGATCTCGCCTCCCTGGGGTGGGACTCGGGAACGAGTCCCCCATCTGTCAATCCAGCCCTGGGACTCATCTTTTAGTCAACGATGACCAGCTGATAGGGTCTTGTCGCTTATCAGCCTGTGAGACAGGTACGCAGGTGACTATGCCACATCGCGTCTCGGCTAAATTGTCATCTTCTACGTAAAGAACGAGCACGTACCATGCCCGAGTGGCAGGTGAGATCTGCGCGCAAGCGCTGCGACCCCTTTCACGGGCTGTCAATAACCTCACACATGATCACTTCACCGCAGACTGGCAAAAGGGTGGGCGAGGGTTCTGTTGTCTGCAGAGGCGCGGTGTGCACGAGGTCTCCCGATTGTGCGATAGCCGACGACGTGAGAACTGGAGCAGGCTGCAGTTCATTCGCACAAGATTGCATCCTATTTCGCCGTCATCATCGTCCGGCAGCTTAGGACTTGTGATGCGGTGGCTGGAACGCGAATAGCGTTGGGGTCTAGGCTGTCTCATCGAACTCGTCCGCGATACGTCGGACACGTTGTGATGCGCTCTCAACCGCCAGAACTGCGTGAGCGCATCGTGGACTGGGGAATCAGATCCCATAGGCGCGGAGTGTCCCATGTGTTGTGGAGCGCGACGGGAAGCTTGTTGTCGCGATTTAACTCTGAGGGCGAACTCGAAAGGAGCGAAATGAACTCATTACGCCTCGTGTGATGCATTAACGGGTAGCCTGTGAAGCGAGATAAAATCGGTATAATTGGGAGCGATACAGAATTTAGCGAAGCCGGTTCTTTGGCGCAGGTACAAAGTCAGACTTTGGCGGGTCGGAATCGCGGGCCGTAGCGTTTTGCCTCGGCTCGAGCTATAGAGTGAATTCACAGAGAAATGCGAGCACATTTAGAGTAGCTGCGTGAGACGAGAGAGAGCTGAGACGGTGCTTGCTCTCGAGGAGGAGGGGTGGGTTTAGGGCGCAACCAGGCCAAACTTGTTGCAAGCCGATGAACCGGAACCGACTTTGCCGCTGTCATTTTCATTCACCGTTGCGGTCACTGTCAATTTTGCCTCACCGCGTCGCGAGCCCTTCTGCACCCTGCCAGGGCCACTCGGTGCGAAATGGAGGTGCATTTGTGGATCACAATAGTGTTGCGCGCCGAGTTGTTAGACCAAGCTGCACTATGCACATTTTCATCGATCTCGGGGTGCTGCGCTCAGCAGAAACACGTTCGTGGCATACCAGGGCCAACTCATGGAGCGCCCCATAATTTTACCTTTGAGGTTCAACTCGAGTAACGTTGGCGTGTGGTACCTCCAAGCAATCGGCACCCGGTTTGTCGGCTCGACGGTGTGTTAGGCAAGGACCCACAACCCCCCCCCTTTTTTTTCACGCCCAATGATAACTCAAAGCGCTGCTGGCGAAAGCAGTGCATACGTGTTGAGAATTACAGTGTGCGCGTTGTGAAATTGCTGACGAGACATAACCAAGCGCATCAACGGCGTTGTCCTAAAGCACCATCCTCCCGAGGCACCGAACACGCAGCCTGAGTCTTGGAGATGACATTCTCCGGCTTGCTTGTGGAGAATAGTAGCTGGTGAGGTATGACTCTGGCGCGAAGTCTAGCACGGCACCACCCATCCTCAACCATATCCTGACCGAGCTTTGTCTTGCAATCATGAAACTTAAGCTTAGCTAGAAATTGATTTTCTCTTTGACACTTCTGCTTTGGCACGTGTTAGAGGTTGGCGCAAACTGTACGAATTTTGAATCTTCTACCTGGTGTCGACTGAATACTGGCACCGTCTTGGGACGCGATGTTAAACCCGCAAGTAGCCTCTGAAAGCTGTTAAGGGCTGGTAATTTACATCAACTCGCTTATTATCTTGGACTGTGACCGGGCCACGATGGTTCGACGCTCAATACACCGGACGCGACCTGGAAGCCTACCCACCATGCTTGTGGCTCGCGACATCGATTTTATTAGTTGCGGAGTAGGTATGCAGGTACTCCGGCGGAGTTATTTCAACCGCGGTAAAATATCGTGACACCCCATGCTTGCTTTGTCGTTCAATAATGCCTCTATCCAAGGGTGTCGACGATGGCGCCGGCGCACGTCCCGAGGCATGATGCAACATAAAATAAGACCCACTGTACGAAGACCTCGCATCGCATATGATCACAACGCGTCATTCTGAAATCTGCAATGACGTTAGATGTTGGACCTCGGCAGGAGCATATGCGGCGGATGTGCGCATACTTGTATGTAAACTCGACTTAACATGTTTATCTATCAATTCATTGATTTTTCCAGATACAAATAGTAGTAACCTGGCCATCCTACGCAATTTAAAATGCCCCATCATCGATCATCTCCCATTTGCGGCTGGGAGTGGGGGCCTACCAGCATAAACAAAAGAACGTTCGCACCCCATGCACCGATGGTCAGTAATGCAGCCCCCCTATGAGCTTAAATCACTGAAGCCCGCAGCTCCTGCTGAAAATGACAATGAAATTGAGTGGTTGTACAGTAGCGTCATTAGCGAGCAGCCCGCTCATCTTACTCCGTCGCGCAAAATATTTCTTAAGGATGGGGCAGTTCGGGGATGCGTGTGAACGTCAGAGGGTATTCCCGCAGCGAGCCCGACACATTTAGGAGCGAACAATAAGCGGAGTGCTCAGTATGATGGCGGTAGACAATTGCGGCATAGCTAATCGGAGCTCCGAGGCCCGAGCGGCCCGAGCGGCGCTCCTAAAGGGGCTCGTCCTCGGAACGAGCTCGCGATTTACGGCTACTACGAAATCGAGTTGTTTTGGAATTCAGGGCTAATAATTTCCGCCCAGGCCCTTTCATTTTCTACATTGTACGTGAAGTAGCTCCTGGAGGAATTCGGCAGTCCGTCTGCCCTGCCATCTTTCCTTTGAGACAAACCGGTGTCGGCACCGCAAGTAGTCATTGGAGTGTTCCCTGCGACTGGCACGTTATATGGGGTCGAAGACCCCTGAGTTCGCCTGCTTACTTTGCCCGAGTACAGACTTCATGCTCATGCTTCCTCGCTCTCACGCCATTGCTTATATGTCCACATGCACTAGCACTAGCTATAGCCCCTAAGGACCTCAAATACATTGGGCTCACTTGAATGTAATCTCGAGACTTCCACTTGCAGGTTGCTGCAGTTCAGTCCTTTCGCCTCGTGGTTGAGGGCAACGGACTTTGAAACGTCTGTTGTCTGCGGCAAGTCATTGCCCAGCAGGGCATTGACTAAACCTGCGCGACGACGTCAAAATGGGCTAAGTGCGTGAGTGCTCTCCCGAAAGGCAACGAATCTGAATATGGTTGTTGTTCTGGGCTTCGACCCAGTGTCTGTTGAGCGCGTCAAAGGTCCGCGCAACGCCGCCGGGGCTGCCAACTCTCACGCCAGAGGCGCTCACTAAAGAAAATGGGTTGTGATGGTAACTATTTGCTTTGCTCACTGACCCCACCCGACGAGATCTGAACTTGTGCTAACCTTCTCACGCAATATTTGCGCTTGAGACCGCGATGCGCAATGTATGTTTGCGTTTTGTTGCCTGCAGACATTTTAAGGCAATATTTCGCTGTAATTGTCGCGCGAGACTCTGTGTTTAATCACGGAGCGTTTGGCCTGCGATCAGCTGGTGTATTTTCCTGGTGTGCCTTGGTAATGGTTCTTTATCTTGTTGTTTGAAACCCCCATTGACAGGAAACGGTCACCACAACTGATCATTCAAGATCGGTAGTACATGTCAGACATAAAATCAAACAAACAAGGCTAGTTTATGGCTGCAATTGATGTGCGACGAGCTGAATCGCAAAGGAACCTAAATGGGGTCGAACGAGCGATGTGACTGGAAGCAGTGCTCTGCACAGAAAAGCGGTCGGATAAGACGTGTAGAGTGATGGGTCGGCATTACGAGGTATGAAGTCAGCGAAAAAGGCCTCAGACCGGTGGCTGGCCCGAGAAGCGTGGGAAACAGTCGTCGAGCAGGAGGGTAACCAGCGCGCGGGACCAAATTTCCAGGTTCCCATCACCCCCACCTCACCCCACCCCCACTCTCCCGCGGACACCAGGGTTCAGCTTATGTACACGCACGCACACCGCGGGAAGCTCGGATTCTACCCTCGCAGCTGGTCTGTGCAGCTTCGCACCGCAGCATCGCCGAGCAGGTGGAGAGAAGTGATGGAGCCGAGAGCTGCCGACCTTCCACGGTCCCTTCCTCAAACGCGTACCTCGCGTGCCGTGGGATTGATTATGACATACAGAGGCCCCCCGGCACAAGGGTCGGCGGCCTGTTTGTCAATCAAGCGGCCGAGGTGGCATGTCAAAAGAACGGCGGAGGTGCCGTGCGACCCCCATCAGGTCTGCGCCACAAGGTGCTAGAATGCTTCCGTCTTCAACATGTTTTCCGCAGAAATTGATCGCGGATGTACGCCCTTCCAGGCGGCCTCAGCCATTACGGGTCTGGGCCAGCCGCTGTTCTCAGCAGAAGCTCGTTGTTAGTTTACGTGTACAGAGGGGCAAGCTCGGCGCGTCGATTCCTTGTTGCACTGCAGGCGCCTCTAGCGGGAAGCTGACTCGGGGATGCGGAGCGCTGCAGGGTTGAGGTTGGAGGATTCGGAGGAGGAATCGGCATTTGGAGGTGCTGTCAGGGTCGGTGCACGACTTGGATGACTCGGAGTTGAGCGACCGTCCCCCGCGTGTATTTGGTCACGACGCAAAGAGGTTCTAACTGCAGCATATCGTGCCGAGATATCCCGCGGCTCCCGACGGATTTAACCCTGACACCCGCGATTAACGATTAGCGGCCGATCCTGCTGATTGGGATCGACGTGCCTGTTGATGCTTCAAACGTCACGTCAGTCACGCTCCGGCGCTTCATGTTTATAAAGCGGCGCACGTTCTTCCGCCGCTGCCAGCACAACCACCATGCTAGATCCGTCAGGCCTAGTTGCACAACTATTACTGCATAAATGGGCTGGGTTGTCAACGGTCTGTACCAAGCCCGTTGATGAGTGTCACGTTGGTTGCTTGCACACTAATACAATCAAGCTGTTTTACTTCGGACATTTACTAGTCTCTCGCGCATGATTGATTGTGATGTGTGTTTTTATCGACGTACTGCTCACGACGCGTCGCGGGAAGACACGGTCGCCGCCGGCACTGCCCGAACTCCAGCCTTGCCCTTCAAGTCCGTGAGATGCGGACGCCATGCTCAGATTTGCAAATTCACGAATACTATGCAAGCTTGCGCATATTTACCGCATTGATAACATCAGAACTCGCATTTCCAGGCAGCTTGATGAGCCACATCTGGACCGCATGTTGGCTGCAGCGTTCGCCACACCTCATTACGGGCGTGTAGCGCAGTTGGTAGCGCGCCTGTTTAGCATACAGGAGGTCTGGAGTTCAAATCTCCACTCGTCCAGGTCGTATTTTGTCTGCTTTTGCGTTGTTGGGAAAAGTTGGGAATTGAACCCAAAACCCTTTGAGCCGGGCATGCGGGGTCTTGGGTTCAATTCCCGACTTTTCCCAACAACGCAAAATCAGGCGGAATACGACCTGGACGAGGGGATATTTGGACTCCAGACCTCAAGCCGGAGCGATCGGTTCAAACCTGGTTTGGACCGATTGAGAGGTGGGCAGTCATGCGCGGCAGGTTTGAATCGATCACGAGGCGAGCACAAGCGTCCCAGCACCCTGCTACGCAGGTCGGGATTGATTCTGAGGCGAGTCCAAACCTGCGCGGCAGGTTTGCGGCCCTGCAAAGGAGCACCTTGCCGCCACCGGTCACTGGCCGCCGCGCCATCCCTCCGTCTACGCGCCGTCGTACCATCACTTTTGTGTATCTGTCTCCCCAATTTTGCTCGCGCATCGCCCCGCCCATCTCATGATAACACGCATTTGGTTGTGAGAGAATCTGCTCTCGCTGCGACGATCGCTCGTCGTGGGGCTGCCAGGTTTCGAGTTGACAGCCCAACGTCACGACCACGCCGCCATAGATCGGCAGGACCTTTATAAGCTCGCTTCAACACTTCTCGCTCGTCTGCCTCTCGCTTTTACCCAGATACCCGACATGCCGCTTGACCCGGTGCAGGCGAGGTTGCTCGTCGAGATCCTCAGCACCGCAAACGACGTCCAAGACCCCAATGCCATCATCGACTGCATCGCCGTGGGGATAAATCATGCCGCACCATTGCCCGCCAGTATCGACGCCGGTGGCCGACGCATGAGTGCCATATTTGAAGAGCTGCACACCGTCATGGTCCAAAATCCCGATCTTGAGCGAGTCATCCAGCGTTTTCCCAGTCTTCCCATGACCACAAACAATCGCTCGGAATCTTGCAACCACAAAACCGGGGGCGCTGCGGCGTTCTACCAGCGCTTGCTGATTGGGATGTCGGCATGGTGAACGAGCATAAAGCGTTTGTAAAACGCTGCAGCGCGCCCGGTCTTGTAATTATAAGAGTCTGAGCAATCATTGGTCGTCAAGGGAAGACTAGCGAAGCGTTGAATGTCGCGCTCGAGATCCGGGTTCTGGAGCATGATGGTGTGCGACGCTTCAAATACGGCGCCAACGCGTCGGCCACCGGCGTCGATATTCGTGGGCAACGGGGCTGCATGGTTGGTTCCCGCGGTGATACGATCGATGATTGCATTGGGGTCTTGCACATCGTTGGCGGGGCTGAGGATGTCGGCGAGCAGCCTCGCCTGCGCCGCGTCAAGTGGTTGAGCCTGGTAGTCCCGATAGCACACGCTGGAGACCATTTTAAGTAGCTATTCTAATTGAATGCTGCCTCGAACATGCATTGTCTTGTTGGGCTGTTCAGCGGGATACGGGCGGACGGGCGGGCGGGTTTCAACTTCCAGCTGCACGCACGCTGGAGGTCATCTCTTCCCTTTTATTATGTTCCCTTCTCCCTCTTGATGATCTATGGCACTAAAATACTAATAATAGAGCAATCGACTAGTACAAGTCCCAAAAGGAATCTGTTCACTCGGAGCCTCGGCTAGTTCCGGTCACGACTTTGGACCTCCGTGTGCACAATTCTACGAGAGAACTGCAGATCGAGGGTGAGATGTGATTTTACTATGATGAATACGTGTAAATGAGTGTGTAGGACTGAAATCCGATTCGCATAAGCTGTAACGAGTGAGTTGGCAACTTTGCTCGTGCCCTCATGGCAACTCGCGAGATCTTCTACCACACCTCAATGCAACATGCCAAACCTCTATAATATTCTCAAAACATATAAAACATATTTGCATCGTACTTGAGCAGCAAAAGTGCACAGGGTAAGGTGTTGGTATCTCGATAGACGTTGCGGTATCGGCCGACTCCGGTTTTGACCGCGGGACCACCACTCAAGTCATTCCACCGCCGCCGCAACAAAATCTGAACCTCCGAGGCATGGAAAAAACTAATGGACGAGTTGGGAATTGAACCCAAGACCTCCTGTATGCTAAACAGGCGCGCTACCAACTGCGCTACACGCCCAGGATGAAGAAGGAAGCAGCAGGTTAATCATGATGGCCTATCTGGCGAGTTATTAGCGACACCTAGCCGCTGACTCCCTCGGTTCTCTCAAACGTACCGATCCCTATTTTCAAGTTACTATTGTACAGGATCGGCAATAGCAATCTCTCAAGATATCCCGTGATTAAGTAGTGCTGCCCTGGTTGCAATATTGATGGACCGAGCCTGAGTGCGGCCGCCGAACACATGCGGCCGCCTCTTTTGCTCATCCTGTCGTCGGCCGATGGATTGCAGCAAAGCGGTCTTGCACTACATTCACGTATTTTCTGTATCTCTGGCGGGGGAGGCGGCCTCGGGCGGCTTCGGGTTCGCGCGCCGCGGTTGAACATTGGCTTTGACATGCGTGCGTGGCCTGGTGCCGGTGTATCGCGTCAGCCACCCTCTCGGATTTTCACCTGTCCGCCGATGCCACACGGCTCTTCATCTAGAGTTCAAAAATGGATTCGTAACGCCGGAGCTACCGTTGCTTCTCTGCCTCCTTGTATCTGCTGTGACCTCCCTGCTTGTTGAATTGTGCACGGCCTGGATCGTTCCTGCCGTGAACCCATTTCCGCTTTCGCATCGCGTAGCTCTGATTCTCGCAGCGTGCCGCAACACGTACGGCGCCCGTGACCCGTGTGGCCGGCACTGTAGCGGCAGCACCTTTTGCTCTCCCATACCAGTGGTAGCGGCGCTGAGCCTGCAATCTCACTGTTGATGGCTACCACGGTCATCACACTATCAAGCAATTCAATTCACGCCATGGCGTCTCCAACTATCATGCAGAGCGAAGGAGAAGATCGGCGTCGTGCGTGCAAGAGCAAGCTCCGGGTGAAGTTGGAGGTACGCCTTCTTATCACTTTGACGAGTAGCGTGCTTATAGCCACTGTGTAGGAGCGACGCACGGAGAGAAAACGTACAATCGAGAAACTGGCAGACGTATTCGCCCCACACAGGCGCAGGTCGCTGGCACTCTCCGAGCCATCTTCCTCCCCATTACCCAGCCCAGCCCAGCCTGCACTGGCACTACCCACGACCCCGCGGACTCCTCGCGAGCGAGACGGCCTAGTAGCAAGATGCAAGCGCAGGTTATCGAGTGACGCTGCTGTCTCTAGCGCGAGCCAAGACTCATCCGCCACCGCTCCAGAGACGTCGCTCGACACCGGAAGTTCATCGTCCACTGCAACACTGGTTCCCACGATCGAGTCAGCCCTTGGCGACGTATCGCCCCAGGCTACCTCCGATGTCACCTCTGTGCCCGCAGGCAAGCGCGCGGCCACCACACAGCTTGCAGCCACGCCTCCCTCAGCTGCAGCGTCACAATCTTCACGCGACCAGCTACGACAAGAGCGTACAGATCACGAGCTTTTCACCAACGAGTTCCTTGCTATTGTTGCCATCGCCCTTGCTGTCTCGCAGGTTGCGCTTCTCCTCCAACTCAAAGGCGTTTGCCCATTGTCATAGGAGTCACTCGGTCTCGCCGTATTGGCATGGACATCCTCGGACCTTCAGATGTCTTCGGTGCTGGCGCCGGCAGCTGCCACCACGGTAGCAGAGTGAATAACCTCGACGAATTGGTCAGACTGGTGCTGCCTGCCCGGTGGCGGGTGGCCGATGACATGCGAGGATGACACTCATTTACTTTATGCTCATTACCGCGGAGATCTACCCGGCATCCACGGCCTAGTTTCGAATCATGGTGGCAATCCGTGACTCATCAGTTTCCCGCTCGGGTTCGGCATGCGCGTGTTGTCCTGCCTGGCCTCTCCTCGTGCTCGTTGTATCAGTCCCCTATTTGCGCTCTATTGTTGTGTCTCCAACTGTCATTTCACACTCTTAAACTCCGTTTGTATAGATAATATCCCATCACTGGAGCATCTGCATGTACTTGTAGCAATAGAAGCTGATCGCACTCAATTGAACGACCGTAGAACCAACCGGCACACAAGCCCTCAGACCCATCCATCTGTTTGCCTGAATTCAGAGCTGCTCAGGATATTGACGATCTCGGCATTTTCAAGTAAAACGAGCGTAGCAATGGATCACACAGACCCAATTACTATTCTGCCGATTCTCACCAGCCAGGTCATGCAAAGAATCAGCTGAACAAGTATCATACGCATGCTAACTCTGGAACAGTCATGCTGATGACGTGAACGAGTTTCTCGCAAGCATGTGCCCACGCGTGCTCTCTCGCGTTGTAGGATCGAGTTTCGCTCGTCAACATCGACCTATCGATATCGCTCAGCGAAATTTACCGCGTGCAAATTTTTGCGAAATGTTATACGTCAAATATCTATCGCACGGATGATGACAAGTGCTGGGTTGCCCAAAGCTTCTTCCGCTTAGTTGCCAATGATGAACCTCATATCTGACCCGCCACTCAACGGCTCGCATTGTCTGCGACAATGAAGCAACTTTATAAATCATGGAAGTTTATGTAGACAATCCTTGCCGCTTGACAGGTGTTCGAAACAGTCAGATAACTCAACCGTAGCGTCTTCGTCCAATCATCTCGTGCTACGCGCTTTTGCGAGCGTTTCAGCGACAATCAGAGGTCCAGTTGCAGTTCTCGATGATGGCTGCGGAGATACAGATAAACCGGCAACCCATAGAGCCGTATGAGTTTATGTGGAAACTCGGTATATGAAGAGTTTGGAAGTCTCATACTCTGAACGATGTGCCGCCAAGACGTATTCTCAGATCGACATTCCCAGTAAAGGCCTCTGGCTGCTACAAGGTAAGATTGATGATAGAAATACACGGGCGCGACAGAGTCATACAATCCCTAAACTTCGGAGCTGAGCGGCGAGTTAACGAACGATACGAGCAAGACACGGGATTGAGGGCCGACGAGCGACAGTAGCTATCAGTGAGACAGCAGTTAGACGGTGAGGTTTCGTTGGTAGTTAATGCGAAGCCAAGAGACCGAGGGAACAGGTGACGAATACATAGCGATATGTCAGCAGGATGCAAAGTTCTACGAGGACGCAGCAGTAGTCGGGGTAAGGGGCGCAGGTGCAGCTAGCACTGATTTAGTGGCTGGGGTGGTGACCGTTAGCGGCTTGGATGGCTGGCCCTTTGCTGGGGTCTTGGATACGGGCTTTTTCGGAGGCGGTCGCGACCCACCCGCCACACCCGGGACGCCATGGAACGGAAGGTATGACCATGCCACGGGCTTTCCATCGGGTCCCACAGGTAACGGCGACCCGCCATAAGGGAATACACCATTGACGCGGCCACCATCCTTCGGCGGTGGCAGGAAGGGGAATATTGGTCTGCCGTCTTTGTCAACGGGAGGAAGCGGGTACGGGAAACCAGGCGGCAAGAAAGGCAGAGGTTTGCCATCCGAGCCTAAAGGAGGAGGCTGGAGCGAGTAGGGTAACGGCAGCGGCTTGCCGTCTGGACCAAGCGGCGGAGGTGGAAGAGAATAAGGTAAATGTATAGGTTTGCCGTCTTTGTCGAGCATCGGTGGCGGAAACGGGTACAACGGCGGTGCAGAAGAATTGAAGTATGGGTAACCGGGTGGCGGAATTGCATAGGGTTGAGGGGTCGCGGTGGGTGGTTTCGGCGCACGTGCCTTCTTCGATGTCTTGATGCCGCCAGCGGCTGCCGCACCGGAGACCTCGACGAAAGTAAACTCCGGGGCCTGCTGCGATGCTAAAGCGCGTTGAGGGACACGAGAAGCGTGACCATTCGTGCTTGGGCGGGCAGCTAGCGGGTGGATTGGCGGTTGCACTGCGTCAGCAGCAGGGCGGGGTGGCTGCGGCGGGTGAGCTGGAAGGGTCGCCATCTGGCTGGGGGTGACGCGAAGTTTAAGCAGCGATTGAGAAGGCGTAATCAGCACAGGCAGATTGCTCCCTGTCTGTGCTGATGTAGACGCTACCGGAGCCGAGGACGAAGATGCTGTCATGAATCGTCAGCCAAACTCGACTGAACACAGTGACGAGCCAGAACACACCATCTGAAATCGCGGTATCCTCCTTCCACACCACACTCCCAAACTTGTACATTTTCCTCGTATCGCCCTCCCACATCACCTCTACGCCATTCTGCTCGTCCACAACCCTCGCAAGCGTGACCTCGTAAATGCCCGAGGCAGTCCTTACACGGATCCTTGCGCCGGGCACGAGAAGCGCCCTTCGCTCATCGTCGCGGCGGCTTTTGCGGTCCGCCTTTGCCGCGTCGTTGTGGGTGCCGCAAAACACTTCCACGTGATCCTTGTGGATTGTCGATACCACCGTGTCGCCGGCATTCCCCATGACTAGCACAACGGACTTCTCGAGCTCGCCGATGTAGGTGTAGCTAACACCAGATGTGAGTGGGTTAGCCACGGGCATCGGTGGAGCTGTCGACGATGAAGACGTTGTATGATCAGCTGATGCGATGGTGCTTGATTCGGCAGCGGTGTTGGACATCGAGGGTGCCAGGAGATCGGCTGGCGATATGGTCAATGGCGCGGCAGCGCTTGTAGACGAAGACTGTGCCAGTGATTCGGCAGGTGCGATCGTCAAGGGTGGAGTGGTGGAGGTGGCGGCATCCACAGGGTCCCAGATGTCGCGGTCGAGCCCCGCAGCACGACGCGCGCAGCTAACATGGAACGCCTTCGGGCACTTCCCGCGGGCGCATTGTATTGGTGCGCCGTGCGCTCGCGTGCGCGGTGTCGTGCAGAGTTGACAACGCTACCAAATCATTAGTCACAGCGCATGACGGTAAAAAGGCAAAGCCTACCAAATTCCAACGATCTTTGACGATTGCATCGACGCCGAAAACGTACTGCACCTTGCGCGTCCGTGCGACAGGTAGGTCCGAAGTTGACTCGTCAAGCTCTTCCGTAGGAATGTCTTCTTCGACCTCGTCGATCCATGTCTCCGGTACAACGCGAGCGCATTGCGCATGGGCGTGCCAAACACCATCAACATTCGGACAGGATGATATTCCTGGTAGTGGTTCGTCGTGCACGAGAAGAAGGTCCTTCGTATGCGGCGACGCGCAGAGGCAGCAAGGCAGCGCTGGATCTGGCGTCTCATGCAGGCTGATCGCCTTAGGCCGCGAGCCGTGCGAGAGCTTCGCCCGTTTCGCCTGCTCGTCTGTGCCACTCGGGTCGAACTGATCCGGTGCCTTGCGTTTACGCTGCGGCGTAGTCCTCGTCGGTTGTGGTGGTAGTAGCGGGTCCGCCGACAGTGCCGCCTGCTGCTCAGCTGCACGTTCTGCAAGCAACTCGTCCACATCGATGCGTACGCTATCCGAAATGCACGTGCAATACGCAGCCTTGCGGCCGAGCTCGATCCACGAGTCGAGCGCAAAGTTGACGCTCTCGGCGCAGTTGAAGCCAAGGTTGAAGCCTGCATGATAGCCGCGCGGGTAGGTGATCACAAACTCGCGCTCGTGCTGCACGAGCACGTTCGGTCGGACGTTCTTCTGCGCGAGCTGCGTCGGGGATACTAGGAAGGCTTTGTGTCGCAGGAACTGCGGACACGAGCGAATGTCGGCGGGGAAGAAAGACTTCATGACGCCTTCGAATGCTGTCGCCTTTGCTTGCGGGATCGCATACCAGTGCTTCGGCGCGCCAAAGTGAATATAGTTGATGCTGAAGAGATCCATGTCTTCGACGTGCCATGCGAACGTCGCGCGCCACATGCCGAAGTAGAGGTATGGCGTGTTGACTCCAGGCAGCTTTGCGTTCGCGGGCATGAGTCGGTCGAGTGCGCTAGGTAGGCTCGCAACGTTCCAAGCGGTCGTCTCTTCGGTGAAGAGCGAGCCTGCGCTATCTGCGCCATACCACGCAGGACGGCCGAGCCCAAGAGAGCGCCAGAAGAGTCGCTCCAGCGTGCGACAGAACTCGGGTGTGTAGTCCTCAGCGGTGGTCTCTGGAGGCTGCCATGCGTCGTGTGGGTTGAACGAACTGATGAACTGCGTGTCGAGCTCGGCCTTGGCATCGAGCCGCTCACGTTGTGACTTGCGGCCCTTTCGCGGAGCTGGCGTCGCGGCATTCGAGGCGTGGTCTTCGTCGACGTCCATAGGGTCGTCCGCCTCCATAGTTGCATCAGCTTCTCCAACGACCTCGCCTATAGCTGGAGTTTCTTGTTTCTCCTTACCCTTGCGGGATCGTTTAGGAGTCTTGGGAGGTGCAGGTCGAGTTCGGCGGTCGGTCTCGTGTAGACCGGGCGCTCGCAG
>Ga0247815_10001919_pt1 | contig 15578 bp, 8 predicted proteins | sample UWRJL194509B1_FD_181014 | JGI IMG/M metagenome (GOLD analysis project Ga0247815, IMG submission 181014) | Plant litter microbial communities from Arlington Agricultural Research Station in Wisconsin, United States - UWRJ-L194-509B-1 | ecosystem: Environmental > Terrestrial > Plant litter >...
AGGAGCGCCTCGAAGTGCTGAAAGGCCTGTCCGGCCTGCAGGCCGGCGTGTCCGCGCCGGGCGGCATCGTCAACTACGTCACCAAGCGCCCTACCGACACGCCGCTGCGTTCGGTGGTGCTGGAGGAACGCGAGCGCGGCACGCTGTACGGCGCCATCGACCTGGGCGGCCGCTTCGAAGACACGCGCTTCGGCTACCGCGTCAACGTCGCCGCCGAACGGCTGCGCTCCTACATCAAGGGCGCGGACGGCAACCGCAAGTTCGTCTCGGCCGCCTTCGACTGGCGCATCTCGCCGCAGGCGCTGCTGCAGATCGACGCCGACTACCAGCGCAAATCGCAGGCCACCGCGCCCGGCTACCAGTTGCTGAACAATCTGACGCTGCCGGACGTCGACGCCGACGTGATGCTCAACGACCAGCCGTGGAGCCGCCCGGTGGAGACCACCAGCAGCAACCTGGGCGCGCGCTTCGAGTACAAATTCTCGTCCGACTGGAGCGCCACCGTCAGCGCCAACCAGCACCGCTTCAAGCGCGACGACTACACCGCCTTCCCTTACGGCTGCAGCGCGCAGGAACTGTTCCCCGGCTACTGCGGCAACGGCGACTACGACGTCTACAACTACATCAGCCTGGGCGAGAAGAAATCGCCGCTGACGGTGCAGGCGCTGCTGCAAGGCCGCTTCGCCACCGGCCCGGTCCAGCATGACTTCACCGGCGGCGCGTCGCTGTTCAAGAACAGCGAAAAATGGGGCGACTACCTGTACGACTATTCGGGCGTCAGCAACATCTATCATCCGATCGCGGTGGCGCCGGCGCCCGGCACCAGCGGCCCGACCTCGGAACGCCGCCGCGACAACGAACGCGCGCTGTTCGCGCAGGACATCGTGAGCCTGAACGATCGATTGAAGCTGCACGCCGGCGCGCGCTACGTGCAGGTCAAGCGCGACGAATACGTCGGCGCGGACGACGACGGCGTGGCGCTGCCGTTCGCCCACACCGACGTCGGCTTCTGGCTGCCGAACGTGGCGCTGGTGTACAGCGTGCGTCCGAACGTCTCGGTCTACGCCTCGTACGCGCAAGGCCTGGAGCATGGCGGCGTGGCGCCGATGGGCACCCTCAACGAACACCGCGCGCTGGAGCCGGGCAAATCGAAGCAGGTGGAAGTGGGCGTCAAGGCCGACATCCGCTCGGACCTGAGCGCCACCGTGGCGCTGTTCCAGATCCGCAAAGGCCTGGAATACACCGACGCGCAAAACTTCTACGTGCGTAACGGCGAAGCGCAGAACCGCGGCCTGGAACTGGCGTTGAACGGCCGCGCCACGCGCGACCTGACGGTGGGTGTATCGGCGGTCGCGCTCAACACGCAACAGAGCGATACCGGCAGCGCTGAATTGGACGGCAAGCGCGTCACCGATGTCGCGGCGTTCAAGTCGTCGGTGTACGGCGATTACGCCGTGCCGCAGGTACAGGGACTGAAGGTCGGCGCCAACTGGCAGTACTCGGGCAAGAAAGCCTTCGACGCGGCCAACACCGTGTTCGTGCCGAGCTACCATGTGCTGAACCTGAGCGCGTCCTACGCCACCCGCGTCGGCGGCATGGCGACCACCATCCGCGCGGGCCTGGACAACGCGTTGGACAAGTTCTACTGGCGCGATGTCACGCCGGACCTGGGCGGCTATCTGATGCCGGGCGCGTCGCGCACCTTCCGCATCTCGGCGCAGCTGGATTTCTAAAATATGTATTGCACGCGCATCGAGAAGCTTTTCGCCGCGCGTGCCGAATTCCTGCCGATCAGGTAGGCGAATTCGTATTTCACTTCCTGCTTGCCGATGTCCCGATGACCGTAAATCATCGGGCCGGCGCGGTGCGACTGCCGGTCGTAAGGAAGCCAGTCGTTCCACTTCCCCACTTCGCCGAACGCCTGCACGCCGGGCTGGAACCACGGTTTCCAGTTATGCTTGACCTGTAGCTGGTAGGTCAGTTCCAGCGGATGCTCGCCGCCTCCCGGCGCCACGCGGTAATCGCGCTGGAAGAACAGGTTGGCGTTGAACTGCGTGCGGCCGATTTCCGTTTGCAGCACCGGTCCCCACTCGAACATATAGCCGTTGTCCTTGTCGTGCGAGCGTTCCAGCTTGGTGTGCATCGCCAGATCGAAGGCGTACTGGCCCTGGGTCAGCATGTAGTCGTTCTGCCACGCCGTCGAAACGCGGTGCGTGCCGCCGCCGTTGCGCGTGAACCACTGCTCGTAGACCTCGGTGTACCAGCGCGACGTGACGCCGTAGCCCACGCCTATCTCCGGCGAAGCGGTGGTGCGGCCATTGTATTGGGCATGCCAGTATTTGTAGTCGATGGATGCCTGGCCCTCCACATCGTAGGTGGTGACCAGGTAGTAGCCTGTGTCGGCGAAGGCCGAAGGGGAAAGCATAAGTGCGACGATGGAGCAAGCCAGGCGCTTCTTCATGACTTCCCTTCTAGTGAGATAAGTGAAGCTCCACCTGTGCGAGTCGCTGTTCGCGATCGCCGGAAACCAATACATAGGGTATCCCACGCGTGGCCAGTTCGTCCAGCAGCATGCGGTGGATGATGGCGCATACCTCGGCGCTTTCGCGCTGCGCGTCCTCGATCCACGGGATATCCGGCGCGGTCACCAGCGTGACGGCGTAGTCGCGCCGATGGCCGTCGACCAGCGGCGCCAGTCGCGCGTCGATGCCGCCGAAGTAGCGACGGCTATAGATCGCCGTCATCAGCGGCGTGGTGTCGCAGAACAGATATCGATGGGCGCGCGGCGCGGCCGCGTCCTCGCGCGCTCGCTGCGTGCCGGCGATATGGAACTGGTCGTCCGCGACCGGCACGCGGCCCTCGGTGTCGACGAACTCGCGCAGGTACTCCGGCACCCACAGCGTGTGATAACGCCGCGCCAGCCCTTCGGCCAGCGTCGATTTGCCGGACGACGCGGCGCCGACGATGGCCACCCGTAGCGGCGGCGTGTTCATTCCAGCGCCAGGCGGCCGCCGGTGCCGCCGCCGTCGGAGGATTGCCGCCACGCCCGCAGGCCGATCACCGCCATGCCGACGAACAACGCGTACAGGATCGCCGTCAGGAACAGGTTTTTATGCAGGTACAACGCCACGTACAGCACGTCGACGATGATCCACACATGCCAGTTCTCGACCTTTTTACGCGACAGCAGCAGCTGGCCCACCAGGCTGCCGGCGGTCAGGAAGCCGTCCGAAAACGGCACGTCGGTGTCGGTGCTTTTGAGCAGAAACGTCAACAGCGCGAAGCCCGCCGCCCAGCCGGCGACGGCGAACCAGCGGCCGCGCGCGTCCAGCGAGGTGACCGGCAACTGGTCGTGCGTATCATCGCCGTGCAGCCACTGATACCAGCCCCAGAACGACACGGTGATGAACACCAGTTGCAAACCCATGTCGCCGTACAGGCGCGAATCGAAGAACACCAGTCCATACGCGGCCGAGGAGATGATGGCGAGCAGCCAGGCCCAATGATTCTGGCGGATGTTCAGCCACACCGTCGCCACCGACAACAGCGACGCCACCAGTTCAAGCCGCGTCGTCGCGAACCCCGCCAGTTGCAGCGGCAGGTTCGCATAGCTCAGTAGAACCGATAGCTCGCCCATTATTTCTTCGCCGTTGGATACTTGATGGTCATCTCTTTGAGCAGGTTGTCGGCGTGATCGACTTCCGCCATGACCCACAGCATATAGCGGATATCCAGGTGGATGGCGCGGGTGATGTCGCGGTCGAAGTACCAGTCCTTGGTGATCGACTCGTAGGTCGAATCGAAGTTCAGGCCGATCAACTCGCCCTTCCCGTTCATCACGGCGGAACCGGAGTTACCGCCGGTGGTGTCGGCGCTGGTCAGGAAATCGACCGGCACGGTGCCCAGCACCGGATCCTTGAACTGGCCATAGCGCTTGGCCTTGATCGCCGCCAGCAGCTTGTCCGGCGAATTGAACGGCTCCTTGCCGGTGTCCTTCTCCAGGATGCCTTCGACGGTGGTGAACGGACCTTTGACGACGCCGTCCTTCGGCGAGTACGGCGACACGGTGCCGTAGGTCACGCGCAGCGTCGAATTCGCGTCCGGATACACCGGCTTGCCCTGCGATTTCTTCCACGCGATCACGGCCGCCATGTATTGCGGGATCACCCTTTCGAGATTGCCGTCCAGCTCCTTGCGGCGCTCCTTCAGCGCCAGCGTCACGCCGTCCAGCTTGACGGCCAGCTTGAGGAAGGCGTCGTCCGACGCGGCGACGGCGGCGGCGTCCTTGCCCACCCACGCCAGGCGCTGGGCGGTGTCGCCGAGCTGCGACCGCGCGTACAGCGCGGGCACGGCGTCGGCGGACGGCAGTAGCGCGTCGAGGTCGGTCACGTGCATCGACTTCGGCAGGCCGGCGTAACGCCGCAGCGCGGCGCTGAAGCGCGCCTGGTCGACCGCGCCCACGTACGATTGCTCCAGCCGATTCAAGCGCGCCTTGATGAAGGCCAGGTCGCGCTGCTGGTAGCCGGTCTCGCGTTCCGCGTCCGGCTTGGCGCTTTCCTGCGCCAGGCGATACAGCGTGGCGCCGCTTTTCAGCAGGTCGCCGGTGGTGGCGACGCTGTAGCCGAATTCCTCGTCGCTGAGCGCGATGTCGGCGGCGATCATCGCATCCAGTTCGGCCAGCATGGTGGTCGAGACGCCGGCCTGCTTGCCGTACCAGGCGCGGAACTCGGCGTCCTGCACGTCCTTGATGGCGGCGACGTCCTTGCGCGCGAAACCGTCCATCAGGCCGCGGGTTTTCTTCATCACGTTGTTGAGGCTCTTGACCACGCTGGCGTAGCGCACCGCCGACGCCGCGCTGTCCTTGGTCGACGCCGCGATCACGTCCAGGTCGGACTGGATCTCGCCCGCCTTGGCCGGATACGCCGCGTCGCGCGCGTAGCGGATTTCCGACGGCAGCTTGTAGCGGCTGGTGCGGCCCGGATAACCGGCCAGCAGCACCGGGTCGCCGTTCTTCAGGCCAGCCGCCGACACCACCAGGAAGTCCTTGGAGTGATAAGGCACGTTGTCCGGCGATGGATCGGCCGGGCGGCCGTCCTTGCCGACGTAGGCGCGCAGGAAGGAGTAGTCGCCGGTGTGGCGCGGCCATTCATAGTTGTCGATATCGCCGCCGAAGTCGCCGATCGCGTTGGCCGGCGCGTACACCAGGCGCACGTCGCGGATCATCATCTGGCGGATGCGGTAGTACTCAAGGCCGCGGTGGAAGGCCGGCACCGAGCAGCGGTAGCTCTTGTCGCTCTCGCATTCGGCGATCAGCGCCTTGACGGCCTTCTCCACCGCCTCGTTGCGCTGCTTGCCGCTCATCGCCGGCGCGACGTTCTTCAGCACGCGGGCGGTGACGTTTTCCACTTTGTCGGTCACGTAGACCAGCGTGTTCGGGCCGCCGGCCAGTTCCTCGGCGCGGGTCTTGGCCAGGAAGCCGTTAGCGATGTAATTGTGTTCGGGGGTCGAGTTGCGCTGGATGGCGCCGTAGGCGCAGTGGTGGTTGGTGACCACCAGGCCGGCGTCCGAAACAAACGACGCCGAGCAGCCGCCCAGCGAGACGATGGCGCTCATCGGATGCTTCGACAGATCCGCCAGCTTTTCGGCGGGGATGGTGATGCCGATGCGTTTCAGCTCGGATTTAAGCTGCGGCAGCTGGTACGGTTGCCATTGGCCTTCGTCGGCTTGCGCGCTCGCGGCGGCGAGCAGCAGCGCCGGAATGACTAGTTTTTTTAACACGTTTAACGCCCCTGAATTGGTTTCAGCGGCAGTATATTCCTTATGCGGAGGGCTGAAAATGATTTATGCACAATCGTGCAGGTCGAACACCATCGTCAGCGTGCAGCCCTCGCCCGGCACGAACGGCTCGATGGCCAGGCTGCCGCCCAGCGACGCGGCGCGCTGCTGCATGCCGATCAAGCCGAAGGACTCCGCCTTGCCGCGATGGCGCGGCGCGATGCCGATGCCGTTGTCGGCGACGACGAAGGTCAAATGACCATCGAGCAGCGCCAGGCTGACGTCGGCCCGGGTGGCGCTGGCGTGGCGCCGCACATTGGCCAGCGCCTCCTGCAAGCCGCGGAACAATACGATCTCCATCCCGTCCGGCAGCGCCGCCACCTCCGCTTCCTCCGGCAGCGCCAGCGTGCAGGCCAAGCCGCTGCGCTTGCGGAATTCGCCGACCTGCCATTCCATCGCCGCCGGCAGCCCCAGGTCCAGCACCGCCGGCCGCAACTCGTTCATGATGCCGCGCACGCTGCGGATGGTGGTGTCGACGTTCGCCAGCGCGGAGCCGACGCGCCGGTGCAGCAGCGGGTGGCGGCCGGCGGTGCGGTCGTGCAGCATGGTGACGTCGATGCGCAGCGCCATCAGGTTCTGTCCCAGCTCGTCGTGGATGTCGCGCGCGATGCGGGTGCGCTCGACCTCCTTGACCGTCTCCAGGTGCTCGGCCAGCTTGCGCAGCTGCTCGCGCGATTCGTGCAGCTCGGCCTCGGCGCGCTTGCGCTCGATGATCTCCAGCACCAGCAGCCGATTGGCCTCGGTCAGTTCGGCGGTGCGCTTGATCACCCGCGCGTCGAGTTCTTGCGACAGCCGCAACAGGTCGGAGTCGGCCTGCAGCCGCGACGTGATATCGGAGAACACGCCGATGAAATAGCTGATCCTGCCGTCGTCGTCGCGCACCAGCGTCAGCGACATCGAGGCCACGTAAGGGGTGCCGTCGCGGCGGCGGTTGTGCACCTCGCCCTGCCACTTGCCGTAGCTGCGCAGGCAGCGCATCGCCTCGGCGTGGTAGCCGACCGGATGCGCCTCGCGGCGGCCGAGGAAGCGCGGGTTGCGGCCCAGCGCCTCCTCCACCGGATAGCCGGTCAGCCGCGTGAAGGCCGGGTTGACGGCGACGATGTGCTGGGAGATATCGCACACCAGCACCCCTTCGTTGATATTGTCGAGCACCTGGAAGGCGCGCCGCCGCGCCGTCTCGCGCATGTGCGGCGTGCCCATGTCGGTCAGGATCATGCGGCATTTCTGCGCCGCCACGTCGAGGTTGACTTCGATGTGCACCTGGCGCAGCGCCACGGCGTCGTAGCTGGCGGTGGCGTCGAACAGCGGCAGCTCCAGCGAGCCGCGCACGCCGGTGATGAACACGCCGGCCAGGAAGCGGCGCAGCGTCGACTGCGCGTTCGGCGCCACGAACTGCTCGAAACGCTTGCCCGGCAAATTGGCGCGATGCCCGCCCAGCAGCTCGGCGGCGGCGTGGTTGGCGCGCGTGATGCGGCCGTCGGCGTCCAGCGACAGGTAGCCGGCCGGCGCCTGCTCGTACAAGGCGGCGTAGCGGTCGCGCCCCTGCTCGGCCAGGTCGCGCTCCTCCTGCAGCTCCGACATCGCCAGGTTCTGCATGCCCAGCTCGATCTGGCTCACCTGCAGCTCGTGCCACTGCTTGAGCGCGTCGCTGCTGGCGCCGCGCGGCGGCGTCACGCCGGTCACCGACAGCGCGTTGACGGTTTGCTCGGCCGCGTCGCGCAGTTTCTCGATATCGAGCTCGGGACGCGGCCGGGTTGTCATGGCTATTCCGCCTCGCCCTGGATCGACCGCAATCGCGCTTCCAGCAGCTTCGATTCGGTGATGTTGATGAAGGTGACCACCACCCCGTCGATGACGTTCTCCACCGTCCGGTAGGGCATGATGCGCACCGTGAACCAGCGCTCGTTGCGGGTCTCGATCTGGCGCTCGGAGAACACCAGCGTGCGCAGCACCTCCTGCGCGTCCTGTTCCAGCTCGGGATAAACCAGGTCGTTGGTGATGTCGCCCAGCGCGCGGTTGACGTCGCCGGGGATCAGCTTGTAGATCTGCTTGGCCTTGTCGGTGAAGCGGCGGATGCGCAGTTCGCTGTCGAGGAAGATGGTGGCGACGTCGGTGCTGTTGAGCAGATTCTTCATGTCGCCGTTGACCAGCGACAGGTCGTCGACCTTCGATTGCAGCTCGGCGTTGACGGTGTACAGCTCCTCGTTGAGGGACTGCATCTCCTCCTTGGAGGTGGTCAGCTCCTCGTTGGTCGACTGCAGTTCCTCGTTGGTCGATTGCAATTCCTCGTTGGCCGACTTGAGCTCCTCGCGCGAGGCCTGCATCTCGTCGCGCACCGCCTGGATCTCCAGCCGCGCCTGGCCCAGCTGCTGCTCCAGCTCCTGCAAATAAGGGCTGGTGGAGCGCGCGCGTTTCTTCTCGGACGGCAGCGGCACGGTGGACAAGGTCAGCATCACGTTGCCGGCCAGCGGGCCGCCGTCCGGCATCGCCTCGGCCGTCAGGTCCAGCGCCTGCGACGGCTTGCCGGCCGCGTCGCGCACGACCAGGCCGCGCACGCTCACGGTGCCGCCGTCCTGCGCCGCGCGCTTGAGCAGGTCGGCCAGCTCGTGGCGCAGGCTGTCGCGCGCCATCGCGTGGATATTCCAGTTGGCCTTGCCGGCGGCGGGTTCCAGGAAGGCGCCGGTGCGGCCGTGGATATACAGGATATCGCCATGCACGTTGAGCAGCACCGCCGCCGGCGTGTGCTTCTCAAGCAGCAGCTGCTCGACCTGGGTTTGAAGATTACCGTTCATGGATGGTTGGCTAGGCTCGCTGACGAAGGTAGCCGACACGCTGGTGGCGCGGGTCGGGAAATAATTGGCCACCCGGTGGATGGAGGCGTCCATCCGCTGGTAGATGCGGCCAGCGCCCTGCATCGGCGCAAACAGTTCAGTAAATTGACCGGGCGTATCGGCGCTGCCCAGCATCAACATCCCTTCGCTCTTCAGCGCGTAATGGAACAGCGGGATCAGTTGTTCCTGCAGCTTTGAAGTAAAGTATATCAGCAGATTGCGACAGCACAGTATATCGAGCTTGGTGAACGGCGGATCGGAAATGATATTCTGCCGCGCGAAGATGATGGTGTTGCGGACGTCTTTGCGGATCCGGTAGCCGCCGTTCTCGGCCGGCAGGAAATAGCGCTGCAGCCGCTGCTCGCCGATGTCGGCGGCGATGGCGGCGCCGAACAGGCCCTGGCGCGCGCGCGCGATGGCGTCGTCGTCCAGGTCGGTGGCAAAGATCTGCAAGGTGTACGCCGCCACGGGCTGCAGTTGCGCCAGCACTTCGTTGAAGGCGATCGCCAGCGAATAAGCCTCCTCCCCGGTCGAGCAGGCCGGCACCCAAGCCTTGAAGGCGGCGCCTTCCGGGTGCGCCGCCAGCAGCTTGGGCAGCGCGGTCTCCATCAGGTAGTCCCACACCTTCGGATCGCGGAAGAAATTGGTCACGCCGATCAGCAGCTCCTTGAACAGCAGCTCCACCTCGGATGGATTGTCGCGCATGAAATCGACATATTCGGCCAGGGTGACGCACTGGCGCACCGTCATGCGGCGGTCGATGCGGCGCAGCATGGTGCTGAGCTTATAGTCGGAAAAATTGGCGCCGGTCTGCCTGAGCAGCAGTTCGAACAGCTGTTGCAGCGCGTCGCGCTGGACCACCGCCTGCTCCGGCAGCGTGCGTTTGCGCAACAGCCGCCAACTACTGACCCGCGCCGGCATCTCGCTCGGCAGCGCGATCACGTCGACCGCGCCGGCGGAGATGGCGCTGACCGGCATCGGATCGAACTTGGCGGACGACGGCAGCTGCGCCATCGCCAAGCCGCCGTTCTCGCGGATCGCCTTCAAGCCCAGCGTGCCGTCGCCGCCCATGCCGGAGAGGACGATGCCGACCGCGTACTCGCGGCCATGTTCGGCCAGCGACAGGAAGAAGTGATCGATCGGCAGCCGGTGGCCGCGCAGCCCGGCCGGCGGCAGCAGCACGAAGCGGCGGTCCTCCAGGCCCAGGTCGTGATTGGGCGGGATCACATAGACGCGGTCCGCTTCGACCGCCATGCCGTCGACCACCTCGCTGACCTTCATGCTGGTCACGCGTTGCAGCAGTTCCGGCAGCAGCGCCTTGTGGGTGGGATCGAGGTGCTGCACCACCACGTAGGCGGCGCCGCTGCCCGGCTGCACGTTGGCCAGCAATTCGCTGATGGGATCGAGGCCGCCGGCGGACGCGCCGATGCCGACGACGGTAATGGCCGCATTGGCGGGAACAACGGCGGTGGCGCTTCGTTTGGTCATCGTGACATGGCTACCAACCGTAACAACTACGGGCATATGGTATTTATTGACATCTTGCCCAATGATTATACAAACATCGGGATCAAAAACCAAGCCGCCACATCTCAAGTTTACTCGCTTGCGGCGTGCCAGCCACCGCCCAGCGACTGGATCAGCGCGATCGCCGTGGTCTGGCGGTCGGCCTGCGACTGCACCAGCGCGCGGCGCGCCGACAGCGCGGTGTTCTGCGCCGTGACCACCTCGCTGTAGCTGACCTGGCCGGCGCGGTAGCGGTTCAGCAGCTGCACCTCGACCTGGTCGGCCGCCTCCGACGCCACTTTGCGCAAGTCCTGCTGCTGCGCCAGCGTGCGGGTCGCGGCCAGCTGGTTCTCGACGTCGGCGAACGCGGTCAGCACCGTTTGCCGGTACTGGGCGATGGCCTGGTCGCGCTGCGCCTCGGCGCCGCCGACGCGGGCCTTGATGGCGCCGGCGTCGAACAAGGTCTGCGCCGCCGACAGGCCGAGCGACCACAGATTATTCGAGGCGTTGAACAAGCCGCCGGTCGAGTTGGAGCCGTAGCCGAAGGAACCGGTCAGGTTCAGGCTCGGGAAGTAGGCGCTGCGGGCGATGCCGATCTGCTCGTTGGCGGCGGCGACGCGGCGCTCGGCCGAGGCGATGTCCGGGCGGCGCTGCAGCAGCGTCGACGGCACGCCGGTCGGCACGTCCGGCACCATCATCACCCACGGCGCCGGCGCCAACGTGAAATCGCTGGCGGCGCGGCCCAGCAGCACCGCGATCGCGTGCTCCAGCGTGGCGCGCTGGCGCTCCAGCGTGATCTGGTCGATGCGGGCGCTGGCCAACTGCGTCTGCGCCTGCAGCAGGTCCGACTTGGCGGCGATGCCGGCGTCGAAGCGGTTCTGTGTGATCTGCAGCACCCGCTCATAGCCCTCGGTGGTGGCGGCCAGCAGCGCTTTTTCGGCGTCGGTCTGGCGCAGCGAGAAGTAGTTGATCGCCAGTTCGCCCTGCGCCGACAGGCGCGCGGCGGCCAGGTCGGCGGCGCTGGCCTGCAGGCTGGCGGTGGCGCTGTTGGCGCCGGCGCGCAGCTTGCCCCATACGTCCGGCTCCCAGCTGGCGCCGATGTTGGCGCGGTACTGGTTGGAGGTCTGCGCGGAGCCGCCGCCGCCGGAGCGGTCGGCGCTGCCGTTCAGGCCCACCACCGGGAACAGCGAGGCGCGCTGCTCGGTCACGAGTGCCCGCGCCTGCGCATAGGCGGCGACGGCGGCGGCCACGTTTTGGTTGGAGACGTCGATGCTGTCGGCCATCTGGTTCAGCAAAGGATCGCCGAACAGCTGCCACCATGGGCCGCGTTCCAGCGTGTCGGCCGGCGCGGCGGCGGTCCAGCCGGCGGCGATCTTCTGCGCCTCGCTGGCGGCTTCCTTGTAGGCGGCCGGTTGCGGAGTCTCCGGCAATTTGTAGGCCGGGCCGACCGCGCAGCCGGCCAGCAGCGCGGACGCGGCGGCCAGCGCGGTCAATGAATAACGGGAGGTGGAAACGTGTGTGCTCATGGTGTGCTTGGCGACTCGCTATGAATGCGGCTTAATTGTTGTTCGGACGGGCCGCGGCGGCGCAGCTTGTCCATCAGGATGTAGACCACCGGCGTGGTGAGGAGGGTCAGCAGCTGGCTGGCGATCAAGCCGCCGATGATGGTGACGCCCAGCGGGCGGCGCAGCTCCGAGCCTTCGCCGAAACCGATCGCCAGCGGCAGCGCGCCGAGGGCGGCGGCCAGCGTCGTCATCAGGATCGGGCGGAAGCGCAGCAGGCAGGCCTCGCGCACCGCCTCCAGCGCCGACAGGCCGCGCGAGCGTTCCGCCTCCAGCGCGAAGTCGATGATCAGGATGGCGTTTTTCTTGACGATCCCGATCAGCAGGAAGATGCCGATCAGCGCGATGGTCGAGAACTCCATCTTGAAGACCAGCAGCGCCAGCACCGCGCCCACGCCGGCCGACGGCAAGGTGGTCAGCACCGTCACCGGATGGACCAGGCTTTCGTACAGGATGCCCAGCACGATGTAGATCACCACGATCGCCGCGATGATCAGCAGCGGCAGCGCCTTGTTGCTGTCCTGCGCGCTCTTGGCCGAGCCGGCGAAGCTGCCGCGCACATTGTTCGGCATGCCGATCTCCGCCTCGGCGGCCTTGATCTCCTCGGTGGCGTCGGACAGGCTGGTGCCCGGCGCCAGGTTGAAGGCGATGGTGGTGGCCAGCTCGCCGTCCTGGTGGTTGATCGAGGTGGCGGCCGAGCTTTCGGCGAACGTGGCGAGCGACGACAACGGCACCATGGTGGTGGCGGTGGTGCTCAGCGCGGAGCCGGTCGACGCGTCCTTGACCGCCGGCGCGGCGACGTTGGCGGCCGTGGCGTTGCCGGTGGCGCTGGTGGTGGTCGCCACCGGCGCGCCGCTCGGATTGCTGGCCGACGGCGCCGGCAATCCCTTCGACGGCACGTACACGTCCTTCAAGTCCTCGGGACTGGAGCTGAACTTGCGCGACACCTCCATGATGACGTGGTACTGGTTCAACTCATCGTAGATGGTCGCGACCTGGCGCTGGCCGAAGCTGTTGTACAAGGCGTTGTCGACGTCCTTGGTCGACACGCCCAGCCGCGAGGCGCTGGTCTTGTCGATGGTGACGAAGGTCTCGACGCCGTTGTCCGCCTGGTCGGTGTCGACGTCCAGCAGCGAGGGCTGGGTCTTCATCGCATCGGCCAACCGGCTGGCCCATTTTTTCAGGTCGGCCTGGTTGTCGCTCTTCAGCGTGTACTGGAAGTTGGCGTTGGCGGAACGGCCGCCGGAACGCAAATCCTGCACGGGGCTGAGGAACAGGCTCACGCCGGTGACCTTGGCCAGCTTGGGCCGCAACCGCGCGATCACCGCCTGCCCCGCCACCGTTCGTTCGTTGGCCGGCTTCAGGTTGATGAACATGAAGCCGCCGCCGGCGCGGCGGCCGCCGGTGAAGCCGACCACCGTGGCGACGTCCGGGTCCTGCTTGATGATGTCGACCAGCTGTTTCAGCTTGCCCTGCATCGCCTGGAAGGAGATGCTCTGGTCGGCGCGGATGCCGCCGTTGATCTGGCCCGTGTCCTGCTGCGGGAAGCCGCCCTTCGGTATCGCCGCGAACAGGTAGACATTCAGCGCGATGACGAACACCAGGCTAAGCATCACCAGCCAGACGCTGTGCAGCGCCCAGTCCAGGCTATGCTCGTAGCCCTTCAGCACGCGGTCGAAACCGCGCTCGAAGAAGCGCGCGACGCGGCCCGGCGGTTTCGCCTCGGCGTGGCCGGCCTTCAGCAGCCAGGCGCACATCATCGGCGTGGTGGTCAGCGAGACCACCAGCGAAATCATCACGGCGGCCGACAGCGTGATGGCGAATTCCTTGAACAAGGCGCCGAACTGGCCGCCCATGAACAGCAGCGGGATGAACACGGCGATCAGCGAAAGGCTGATCGACAGCACGGTGAAACCGACCTCGCGCGCGCCCAGCAGCGCCGCCTCGAAGCGGTCCATGCCGGCCTCGATATGGCGGGTGGTGTTTTCCAAGACCACGATGGCGTCGTCGACGACGAAGCCGGTGGCCACGGTCAGCGCCATCAGCGACAGGTTGTTCAGGCTGAAGCCCAGCAGGTACATGACGCCGAAAGTCCCGAGCAGCGACACGATGGTTGCCACGGCCGGCACGATGGTGGCGCGCACGTTGCGCAGGAATACGCTCACCACCAGCACCACCAGCAGGATCGAGATGATCAGCGTGACCTCGATCTCGTGCAGCGACGAGCGGATCGAGTTGGTGCTGTCGCTGGCGACGTCGATCCTGACGTCGGTCGGCAACTGCGCCTGCAACTGCGGCAGCTGCGCGCGCACGCTGTCCACCGTTTCGATCACGTTGGCGCCGGCCTGTGGCCGCAGCAGCACGATGATCGCCGGCTGGCCGTCGAACAGGCCAAGGTTGTTCTGGTCCTCGACGCCGTCCACCACTTCGGCCACATCCTTCAGGCGGATGGCGGTGTCGTTGCGCCAGCCGACCACCAGGTTGCGGTAGTCGGCGGCGCTGCGGCCGCCGCTGGCGTTGGCCGATTCGGAATAAATCTGCAAGCGGCGGCCGTTGCCCTGCAAGGCGCCGCGCGGACGGTTGGCGTTGGTGGCCTGGATCGCGGCGCGCACGTCCTCCATCGCCAGGCCGTATTGGTTCAGCGCGTAGGGATTGAGTTCGACCCGCACCGCCGGCAGAGAACTGCCGCCCAGTTCGACGTCGCCGACGCCTTTGACCTGCGACAGCCGTTGCAGCACGATGTTGGAGACGGCGTCGAAGATCTGGCCCGGCGTGCGCGTCTTCGACGTCAGCGCCAGGATGATGATCGGCGCGCCGGAGGTGTTGGCCTTGCGGTAGGTCGGATTGCTGCGCAACGTGGCCGGCAGGTCGGCGCGGCTGGCGTTGATCGCCGCCTGCACTTCACGCGCCACCGTGTCGACGTTGCGGTTCAAGTCGAACTGCAAGGTGACGTTGGAGGAACTGGTGCTCGACTGCGACGTCATCTCGTTGACGCCGGCGATGGTGCCGAGGTGGCGCTCCAGCGGCGTCGAGACGCTGGTCGCCATCGTCGACGGGCTTGCGCCGGGCAACGTGGCGTTGACCGAGATGACAGGGAAATCCACTTGCGGCAGCGGCGCCACCGGCAGCACGAAGAACGCGCCGATGCCGGCCAGCGCCAGGCCGACCGTCAGCAAGACGGTGGCGATCGGGCGCTTGACGAAGGGGGACGACAGGTTCACGACGCACCACCTTCAGGCTTGTTGCCACCGGGGGCCGGCGACAGCAAGGCGGCGGTCTGCGAGCCATGCGGCTGCGCATTTGCCCGCGGCTTGTCGCCGCGGAAGCGCTGCGCCAGGCTGTCGAAGCCGAGGTAGATCACCGGCGTGGTGAACAGCGTCAGCATCTGGCTGACGATCAAGCCGCCGAAGATGGCCAGGCCCAGTGGGCGGCGCAGCTCCGCGCCCTCGCCCCAGCCCAGCATCAGCGGCACGGCGGCGAACAGCGCGGCCAATGTCGTCATCAGGATCGGACGGAAGCGCAGCAGCGCCGCCTGGTGGATCGCGTCGCGCGGCGACTTGCCCTGCTCCCGTTCCGCCTCGATGGCGAAGTCGATCATCATGATGGCGTTCTTCTTGACGATGCCGATCAACAGGATGATGCCGATGATGCCGATCACGCCCAGATCCTGGCCGCTGATCCACAGCGCCAGCAAGGCGCCGACGCCGGCCGACGGCAACGTCGACAAGATCGTCAGCGGATGGATATAGCTTTCATACAGCACGCCCAGCACGATGTAGACGCAGACCACGGCGGCCAGGATCAGCCACAGTTGGTTGGAGAGCGAATTCTGGTACGCGCCGGA
>Ga0247815_10001920_pt1 | contig 15577 bp, 11 predicted proteins | sample UWRJL194509B1_FD_181014 | JGI IMG/M metagenome (GOLD analysis project Ga0247815, IMG submission 181014) | Plant litter microbial communities from Arlington Agricultural Research Station in Wisconsin, United States - UWRJ-L194-509B-1 | ecosystem: Environmental > Terrestrial > Plant litter >...
GAGACCAGGAAATTCTTCTAAACCTTTTAGCTTGAATTTATCGCGCATAAATTGCGATATTGCCGTGATGCGCTGCTTTCCGTCTATTACGGAATAGGTTCCAAAATCATCTTCTGCAAGATAAACTGGTGGGACGGGTACATTTAGCAAGAAAGACTCAATCAAAAGAGATTGTGCTTCATGACTCCACCGCTCTCGCCGTTGATACTGAGGCGATGCATCGATCGCTCCCTGTTCAACCATTTTTGCGATTGTCTCCAATGAAAAATCTGAAGACTGAAGCACCAAACTATTCTGCGCGGACTCAAACTGATCAACGATTTTCTTTATTTGTCTTTCGGTTGCCATGCATTGCCCCTAAACTTATTTTCCGGTAGATATGATTACTCCTTAACCATTTTAACGTCTTTTCATGACAGAATGCAATAAATTAAATTCATAAATTATTGGTGTTATAAATCTCTCTCATTAAGTAAGAAAGCATTACTTAGCCGAACTTCGAATAATCTGCTTTTTCGGAAATCAGTGCTATACAAATCAATGACTTGCACGCAATTTAGCTGAAAGTGAGGTTTTTTGAGGGGGTCTTGATTTGAAATTCGACTATCCATACAAACCTTACTGTAATCGATGTGGGCACCGGCGGCCGCTACGCGCTGGCCGCCCAGTGCATCGGCGGCGGCCAGGGCATCGCCACCATCTTGGAAAAAATCTAAGCGAGTTCTATGTGGTTGCGGCCCGCGCGCTTGGCGCGGTGCAGCGCCGCGTCGAGCCGGTCGAGCACCCCGCCGCCGCCCTCCTCCGGCCCGACCTGGGCCACGCCCAGGCTGACGCTGACGGCGGCGTCGCCATGGCCGCCGAGCGGCAGGTCGGCCTCGGCGATCGCGCCGCGCAGCTTGTCGGCCAGCCGCGCGGCGTCGGCCGCCGTGGTGTGGGTGGCGACGATCAGGAACTCCTCGCCGCGCATGCGCGCCAGCAGGTCCGAGGTGCGCAACCGCCCCTTGACCACGTCGGCGATCTTGCGCAGCGCGGCGTCGCCGACGGCGGAACCGTATAAATCGTTTACGGAGTGGAAGCTGCCGACGTCGAACGACAGCACCGCCAGCGGCAGGCCATAACGGCGCGCGCGGCGGATTTCGTTGTCCAGCATGTCCTCGCCGGCGCGGCGGTTGGCGGCGCCGGTCACCGCGTCGACGGTGCTCATCTGCGACAGCTGGCCGGCCAGCGCGTCGTTCTGGTGCTTCAATTCGCTCATGCCCAGGCCGAAGCTGACAAACTGCGCCAGGCTGGCGAAGCAGGCGAACTGCTCGCGCGAGAAGACGATGTGGCGGTCGAACATCAGGCAGATGGCGCCGATCTCCGGGCCGCTCGGATCGGCGCGCAGCGGCAGCGCCAGCACCATGCGCACGCCGCGGTCGTGCAGGCTCATGGCCAGTTCGGGATCGCCGGCTTTTTCCGGCGCGTCGAGCAGCACCAGCCCACCGCGCGCCACCGCCATCAGCGGCGGGAACACCTCGCGCAGCGGCGCTTGCAGCAGACGGTCGCTCCGCTGCAGCAGGCGCGCCAGGTCCAGGTGGTTGCGCGATTCCTGCGCCACCAGTTGCAGGTCGCCGCGCGGCTTCATGTGTAGCAAGGCGGTGTGCCGCACGCCGGGGAAGTTGCACAGCGCGAGGCAGATCTGCGCCGCCATCGTGTCGATGTTGTCGATGCCGCTCAGCGCGCGCTGCAGGCTGCGTTGCACGCCCAGCAGGTCGCGCAGCTCTTTTTCCTTGTCCAGCAATTGCTGCTGCAGGGCTGCCGCGGCGTCGGCCGGCACCGCCAGCGCCTGAGCGACGGCTTGCCGCAACTCGTCGTCGAGCAGCGGGCAAAGGCGGTAATCGAAGGAGCCATAGGCCATCAGCTCCGGCAGCCAGGCGCTATGCTCATACGCGCACAGCACCAGCACCGGCGCGCCGGCGCGGCCGCGGATCAGGGCGCCGACGCCGGTCAACTCGCTGAACTGCTCGTAGCCGTTCAGGTCGACGACCAGCAGATCGGTCGCGCGCACGGCCAGCGCGGCGACGGCGGCGTCGAGATGATCGGTCGACATCAAGCGGGCGAACATTTCCCCGCAACATGCCTGAAATTCGGCGCGCCGCTCGCCGCTGGGATTGAAGTAAACGCCCACGCCGCCGGACCGGCTAGCTACTTCCGCCATGTTATTACCCCTATGCATCTATTTGTTATTAAATTGTCTCCGTCACCAGTGTGCCATAAAGTTCATAATTAGCAATATTTTTTGTATTAAAGACCAGATTTTTTTGCGCATGGTGTGGCTGGAACGCTTATGTGGGCAAGCGCACCGTCTTTAAAGGCGCCAAGGCCAATACTATCGATACGAGAGTAAGGAGAACATGATGGATCCGGTACAAACCACACGACACGACTATCCGGGCCCGCCGCTGCCGGCCCAGCACCTGGCCAAGCCGGGGCTGGAGGCGGCCATGCGGCTCAAGCCCGAATTCATGGCGCCGGACTACTACGGCAGCGGCAAGCTGGCCGGCATGGCGGCGATCATCAGCGGCGGCGATTCCGGCATCGGCCGCGCGGTGGCGGTGCTGTACGCGCGCGAAGGCGCGGACGTGGCGATCATCTACCTGAACGAGGACCAGGACGCGGAGGACACCAAGCGCCACGTGGAGGCCGAGGGCCAGGCCTGTCTGCTGCTGCGCGGCGACGTGCGCGACCCGTCGTTCTGCCGCGACGCCGCCGAGCGAGCGCACGAGCGCTTCGGCCGGCTCGATATCCTGGTCAACAACGCCGCCTTCCAGCAGCACGAGGAAAAGCTGACCGACCTGACCGAGGAACGCTTCGACAAAACCATGAAGACCAACATCTACGGCTACTTCCACATGGCCAAGGCGGTGCTGCCGTATCTGAAGCGCGGCGCAGCCATCATCAACACCGGTTCGGTGACGGGGCTGAAGGGCTCCAAGCACCTGCTGGACTATTCGGCGACCAAGGGCGCGATTCATGCGTTCACGATGTCGCTGGCGGCCAACCTGCTGGAGATGGGCATCCGCGTCAACGCGGTGGCGCCCGGGCCGGTGTGGACGCCGCTGAATCCCGCCGATCAGTCGCCCGACAAGATCGCGCAATTCGGCAAGGACAGCGACATGAAGCGCCCCGCGCAGCCGCAGGAGCTGTCGCCGGCGTATGTGTTTTTGGCGGCGCCCTGCTGCTCCAGCTACATCAGCGGCATCGTGCTGCCGGTCACCGGCTCGGTGGGAGACTGACGATGGCTACGCGCGCTTTGTGGAAAGGAGCGATCAGCTTCGGCCTGGTGCACATTCCGGTCGAGCTGTATTCGGCGGTGCAGGAACATGAGTTGGATCTGACGATGCTGGACCGGCGCGATTTTTCGCCGGTCGGCTACAAGCGTTATAACAAAAAAACCGGCAAGGAAGTGACCTGGGACGATATCGTCAAAGGCTACGAGTACGAGGACAACGAGTACGTGGTGCTGAGCGACGAGGATCTGAAGCAGGCCAATCCCGAGGCGACGCAGACCATCGACATCCAGGCCTTCGTCGACGCGGCCGACGTGCCGCTGACTTACTATGAACATCCCTACTATCTGGCGCCGTCCAAGGGCGGCGCCAAGGTGTACGCGCTGCTGCGCGAGACGCTGCGCAAGGCCGGCAAGATCGGCATCGCGACGGTGGTGATCCGCACCAAGCAGCATCTATGCGCGCTGGTCTGCATCGATGACAAGATCGTGCTCAACACGCTGCGCTACGCGGCGGAGATCCGCGACACCGAGGAATTGAAGCTGCCGCCGGCGACCATGAAGGCGGCCGGCATCAGCGACAAGGAGCTGCAGATGGCGCTGTCGCTGGTCGAGGGCATGAGCGAGGAATGGAAGCCGGAGCAGTACCATGACACTTATAAGGACGACGTGCTGGCGCTGGTGAAGAAGAAGGTCAAGGCCGGCCAGACCAAAACCATCACGGCGGCGGAGCCGGAAGCCAAGGCGTCCAAGTCGTCCAACGTGGTCGACCTGGTGGCGCTGCTGCAGGACAGCCTGGGCAAGCGGCCCGGCAAAAGCGCGGCGAAGACGCCGGCCAAGAGCGCCGCCACGACCACCGCCGCACCCCGCACTCGCAAGCCAGCAGCCGCCGCGCGCAAACCTGCGGCGCGCAGCAAAACCGCCGCGCCGCGCAAGGCTGCATGATCTTCCCTCAGCCCGCGCCGGGCTTGAAGTCCATCAGCTTCATCGCCGGCGCCAGGCCTTTTGCTGCCTTGGCGTAGTCGTCCCACGGCGTGTTGCCGACGTCGAGCCGCGTATGTACCGTCGCGACGGTCCAGTGGTCGCCGCCGCGCAGTTCCCCTAACTCCTCCCACGTCACCGGCACCGAGATGCCCATCCCTGGCCGCGCGCGCGCCGACCACGCGCAGGCGGTGGTGGAGCCGCGCCCGTTGCGCAGGTAGTCGATGAAGATCTTGCCGATGCGGTTGCTCGGGCCGCTCTTCTGCACGAAGCGCTCCGGGATGTTCTGCGCCATGTGCGCGACGATCGCTTGCGAGAACGCTTTCACGTCGTCCCAGCCGTAGCCCGGCTTGATCGGCACCACCACGTGCAGGCCCTTGCCGCCGCTGGTCTTCAGGAAAGCCGGCAGGCCGAGGTGGTCGAGGAAGGCGTGCATCAGCTGCGCCGCTTCCCGTACCTGCTCCCAGGTGACGCCCTTGCCGGGATCGAGGTCGAAGACCATGCGGTTGGGCTTTTCGTAGCTGGTGGCGCTGGCGTTTTGCGTGTGCAGTTCGATCACGTTCATTTGCGCAGCCGACAGCAAGCCCTGCTCCGTCGCGACTTCCAGCATCGGCGGATGGTCCGGATCGAGCGCCTGCTTGAGCTGCTTCACACCGGGCAGCTTGGTGATGTCGGCGTGCTTTTGGAAGAACAGCTCTCCGCCCACGCCGTCCGGCGCGCGCACCAATGACACCGGGCGGCCTTTCAGGTGCGGCAGCATCAGTTCTCCAACCAGGCCGTAATAGCGCACCAGCGATATCTTGGTGGCGCCGCTTTGTTTGTCGATCACGCGGCCGGGATTGGTGACTTTGAGCGATGCGGGTAGTTCCACGGTTTTCTCCTCGATCAAATGGGTCGGCAGCTCGCGCGTAATGGCGCCGGCCTTCTTGTCCTTGCGCAGCCCCTGGAAGACTGCGTGACGGATCGAGCCGGAATGCGTCCATTCGCCGAAGCTGACTTCCGCCACCAGCGTGGGTTTGAGCCAGTGGGCTTTCTTGGCTATCTCGCGGCTTGGGGCGAACGGGCTTTGGTCGGCTGCCAGCTTGTCCATTTTGCTTTTGATGTCGCTCAGCGTGGCGGCGTTGAAGCCGCTGCCGACGTTGCCGGCGTATTGCAGCTTGCCGTCTTTGTCGTAGGTGCCGAGCAGCAGCGAGCCGAAACCGCTGCGCGATCCTTGCGGGTCGGTGTAGCCGCCGATGACGAATTCCTGGCGCTGGCCGCATTTGAGCTTGATCCAGGTGCCGCCGCGACGCGACGTGTACCGCGAGTCGCGGCGCTTGCCGATGATGCCCTCAAGGCCCATGCGGCAGGCGGCGGCCACCATCTCCTGCGGCGTGGCGTCCAGCGCGACGCTGAAGCGGACCGTGTCGGTGGCGCGCTTCTTCATAATATCCTGCAGTATCTCGCGACGCGCTTCCAGCGGCAGATCACGCAGGTCGCGGCCGTCGTGGAACGGGATGTCGAACAGGAAGTAGACGATGTCGCCGGGATGCGCCTCGTCGAAGGCGTTTTGCAGCAAGCCGAAGTCGGGACGGCCGTCGTCGTCGTGGACCACGATCTCGCCGTCGTACCAGCCGGCGGGGAGCTTCATCTTTTCCAGCGCGGCGCGCAGCGGTTGCAGCTTGTGCGTCCAGTCGTTGCCGTTGCGGGTGATCAGGCGGATGTCCTTGCCGTCGATGCGCGCCAGCAGGCGGTAGCCGTCGAACTTGATTTCGAATAACCACTCCTCCGGCGACGACGGCGGCGCGTCGACTAGCGTGGCCAGTTGCGGCGACAGGCTGTCGGGCAGCGCGGCCTTGGGCGCATCGTCCGGCGAAGGTGCGGCTGCGGGTGCGGCGGCGGAGCGCGGCGAGCGGGCGGCCGGCGTGGCGGGCGCTGGCGCAGGCGTGGCGGCGAGCGGCGAGCCGGCGGCCGGTGCGCCGCCGGGCAAGGGCAGCGCCTTCACGCTGTCCGGCATCTCGTCGACCACGCTGAATTCCTCGGCCGGCCGCGCGTAATCGTCCTTCTCTTTAATCAGTAGCCACGGCTCCTGCTTCTCGCCCTTCCCCTTCATGCGCACCAGCACCCAGCGGCCATGCATCTTGTGGCCCGACAGCTCGAACTTCAGGTTACCCGCCGCCAGCGCCTTGCGCGGATCGTCGAGCGGTCGCCACACTCCTTTGTCCCAGATGATCACCTTGCCGGCGCCGTACTGCTTGGGCGGTATCGTGCCCTCGAAATCGTTATAGGAAATCGGATGGTCCTCGACATGCACCGCCATCCGCTTATCGTGGGTGTCGTAGCTGGGGCCTTTGGGCACGGCCCAACTCAACATCACGCCATCGAGCTCCAGCCGGAAATCGTAGTGCAGCCGGCTGGCCCAATGCTTCTGGATGACGAACTTCAGCGCCTCGCCACCCTGGTCGCCGCCGTCGGCAGGTTCTGGGGTGATGGCGAAGTTGCGCTTGGACTTGTAGGTTTTGAGAGAGTCGTTCATTCCGCCAGCGTAGGCTGGTCCGGCGGCGCGCACCGTGCGATGGCGAACATGTAAGCGATTGTAAAGCCCGTCAACGAGACGATCCCGGGCCGCGTTTTTTGCTCAGAGACACGGGAATTGTCCCGGGCCCTAAATCAAACTGAATGAGGATTTTCACCATGAACAAACTTATCGCTACCCTGATCGCCGGCCTGTTCGCAACCGCTGCTTTTGCACAGACTCCAGCCACCACCCCTGCCGTCGCCAAAGCCGAAGCCAAGGAAACCAAGGCCGTCGCCAAAGCCGACGCCAAAGAAACCAAAGCCGAGATCAAAGCCGAAGCCAAGACCCAAAAAGCCGCCGCTGAAGCCAACAAGGACGTAGCCGTCGCCAAAGCCGACGAAAAAGCCGACAAGGCCGACGCTCACGCCAAGGCAAGCAAAACCAAAGCCAAAGCCCACGCCAAAACCGAGAAAGCCGCAGCAGAAGCGACTCCAGCACCGGTCGTCGCGGCACCAGCCAAGTAATAATCATCGGCGCATAAAAAAAGCGGACTTTTTCAAGTCCGCTTTTTCCGTTTACCTACACGCTTATCGCTGCGCCACCGCCGGCTTGTCCGACGCGTTCGCGCCGTCCCAACCGCCGCCCAGCGCGCGGATCAGCGCCACCGTGGTCACCGCGCGATTGCCGCGCAACTGCACCGCCGCGCGTTCCACCGCTGCCAGGTTGCGCTGCGCGTCCAGCAGATCCAGATAGCTGGAACGGCCGGCATCGTACAGCTTCTGCGCCAGGTCCGACGAACGACGCGCCGACACCAACGCATCCTCGATCTGTACCGTCTGGCCGGCCAGGATACGCAGGCCCGCCAGATTGTCTTCCACTTCCGCGAACGCCACCAGCACGTTCTGGCGATAAGTGCCGACCGATTCTTCCAACGCCGCTTCGCTGCGCGAGATATTGGCCTTGTTGCGGCCACCATCGATCAACGGCATCGACATCAGCGCGCCCAGCACCCACGAACGGCTGCTCCACTTGAACACTTCCGCCACCGTGTTGCCCGAGGCGCCACCAGCGGCGGCGTTCAAGGTCAACGCCGGGAACATCGCCGACTTGGCCACGCCGATGCGGGCGTTCGACGCTTCCATCGCGCGCTGTGCTGCGGCGATGTCGGGACGGCGCTCCAGCAGCGACGACGGCAGGCCGGCCGGAATCGCCGGCATCAGCGAAGTATCCAGCAGCGGGCTGACGCCGGCCGTGTAGCTGGCCGCCGGTTTGCCCAGCAGGACCGCCAGCGCATGCTCGGTGGTCACGCGTTGACGCTGCAGGCCGATGGCCTCGGCGCGGGTGGTCGCCAGCTCGGTCTTGGCGCGGGACAGGTCGAATTCGCCGATGTCGCCCAGGTCAAAGCGACGCTGGTTGACCTTGACGTTTTCTTCGCGGGTGCCGACCGTGCGGTTCAGCGTTTCCAGCTCGGCGTCGGTGGCGCGCAGACGGAAGTAAGTCTGCGCCACGTCGGCTTGCACCGCCAGCAGCACGGAGCGATACGTCGCCTCGACCGAAGCGGCGTCGTTGCGGGCGGCGCTGACGTTGGACGATACGCGGCCGAACAGGTCGACCTCGTAGCTCGCCGTCAGGTTGGCCTGGAACAGATTGACCGGCGCGACCGGGTCGCCTTTCGGCAAACCGAGCGACGCGTTCGACTGCTGCTGGCGCGCCGCGCCGACGTTGACGCCGACTTGCGGAATGCGGTCGGCTTCGGCGATGCCGGCGATGGAGCGCGCCTGCTTGACGCGGGCGGCCGCCACGGCCAGGTTGGCGTTGGCCTTGGTGGCTTCGCCGATCAGCTCATTGAGGGCTGGATCGTTGAACGCCAGCCACCACTCGCCGCGCGGCTGCGCTTCGGCGGCCTGCGCCTGTTTCCAGGTGCTGCCGTCGGCGGCGGTTTTCACCTGGGCTTCAGGCAGTTGCGATTCCTTGAAGGCGGTCGGCACTTCCATCGCGGGCTGCTTGAATTCCGGTGCGGCGCAAGCGGTCATCAGCAAGGCCGCCAGGATAGGCGCCACACCTTTTGCGATCATATGCAGCTTGTTCATATTAATGAGTTCCTTCCAGTTTTACCGTGCCGGTGTCGCCGGCGGCGGCAGGTTTTTTCTTCTCCAGCTTCACGGCCAGCTTGCGCAGCAGGACGTAGAACACCGGCGTCAGGAACAGGCCGAAGAAGGTCACGCCCAGCATGCCGGCAAACACCGCCACACCCATCGCATGACGCATCTCGGCACCCGCGCCTTTCGAGAACACCAGCGGCAGCACACCCATGATGAAGGCGATCGACGTCATCAGAATCGGACGCAGACGCTGATGGGACGCTTCCAGCGCGGCTTCGACGATGCTGCGGCCATGCAGTTCCAGTTCACGGGCGAATTCCACGATCAGAATCGCATTCTTGGACGCCAGCCCGACCAGCACGAACAGCGCGATCTGGGTGAATACGTTGTTGTCGCCGCCGGTCAGCTTCACGCCGAGCAGCGCGCACAGGATCGACATCGGCACGATCAGGATCACCGCCAGCGGCAGAGTCCAGCTTTCGTATTGAGCGGCCAGCACCAGGAACACCAGCAGCACGCACAGCGGGAACACATACATCATCGTGTTACCGGACAGGATGTCCTGGTAAACCAGCTCGGTCCACTCGTAGCCGATACCCTTAGGCAGGACTTCGTTGACGATCTTGGTCATCTCGGCCTGCGCTTCGCCGGTCGATACGCCAGGAGCCGCGCCACCGTTGATTTCAGCGGCGACGTAGGCGTTGTAACGCTGTACGCGATCCGGGCCATAGCTATCCTTGACGCGCATCAGCGACGACAGCGGAATCATCTCGCCCTTGTTGTTGCGGACTTTCAGCTGGGCGATGTCTTCGGCGTGCGAACGGAACTGCTTGTCGGCCTGGACGCGCACCTGATAGGTACGGCCGAACTGATTGAAGTCGTTCACATACAGCGAACCCAGATTGATCTGCAAGGTCTGGTAGATCGTCTGCAGCGGCACGCCCAATTGCTTGGCCTTGGCGCGGTCGATATCGGCGAACAGCTGCGGCACGTTGATCTGGTAGCTCGAGAAGACGCCGGCCAGTTTCGGGTTCTGCCAAGCCTTCATCTGCACCGCTTGCACCGCTTTGTACAACTCGTCGTAACCCAAGTTGTCGCGGTCTTCGACCATCAGCTTGAAGCCGCCGGTGGTACCCAGGCCGCTCACCGGTGGTGGCGACAGCACCAGCACGAAGGCGCCTTCGATAGCGCCCATGCGCTTGTTCATCTCGCCGGCGATGGCTTCGGCCGATTCGCTGGCTTTCTTGCGCTCGTCGAACGGTTTCAGGCCTAGGAACACGATACCGGCGTTAGGCGCGTTGGTGAAGCCGTTGATCGACAGGCCCGGGAACGAGATCGAGTTGTCCACGCCAGGAATATCGGTGGCGATTTCGGACATCTTGCGGATCACCGCGTCGGTGCGGTCCAGCGAAGCGGCGTCCGGCAATTGCGCGAAGCCGATCAGGTAGCCCTTGTCTTGCGGCGGCACGAAGCCCGGTGGCACCAGCTTGAACATGAAGCCAGCGGCGACCGCCAGTACTGCGTACACCACAAGCGAGCTGCCTTTGCGTTTCAATGCACCTTTGACGCCGCTTTCGTAGCCGTGCGAAGCGCGGTTGAAGAAGCGGTTGAACCAGTTGAAGAAGCGGCCGAACACTTTGTCCATGCCACGGGTCAGCGGGTCTTTCGGCGCATCGTGGGCGCGCAGCAGGGTCGCGGCCAGGGCCGGAGCCAGGGTCAGCGAGCTGAATGCCGAGATCACGGTCGAGATGGCGATGGTCAGCGCGAACTGTTTGTAGAACTGGCCGGACAGGCCCGACACAAACGCGATCGGCACGAACACGGCGCACAGCACCAGCGCGATGGCGATGATCGGACCACTCACCTCTTTCATCGCCTGGATCGTCGCGTCATGCGGCGACAAACCGTTGGAGATATTCCGCTCGACGTTTTCCACCACCACGATCGCGTCATCGACGACGATACCGATCGCCAGCACAAGCCCGAACAGCGACAGCGTGTTGATCGAGAAGCCGAAGGCCAGCATCACGGCGAAGGTACCAACCACCGACACAGGCACCGCCAGCAGCGGGATCACCGAAGCGCGCCAGGTTTGCAGGAAGATGATCACCACCAGCGCGACCAGGATGATGGCCTCGATCAGGGTGTGGATCACGGCGTCGATCGACTGGCGCACGAATTGGGTCGGGTCATATACAACGCTGTAAGTGACGCCTTCCGGGAAATCTTTCGACAGGCGTGCCATGGTGGCGCGGACGTCGGTCGACAGTTGCAGCGCGTTGGCGTTAGGCGCTTCGAAAATAGGAATCGCCACCGCCGACTTGTTGTTCAGCAGCGAGCGCAGGGCGTACGAGTTGGAACCCATCTCCATGCGCGCCACATCCTTCAACAGCGTGACCGCGCCGTCGGCGTTGGTCTTGAGGATGATGTTGCCGAATTCCTCGGGCGTCTTCAGACGGCCCTGGGTGTTCACGGTCAGCTGGAAGTCCGCGCCCTGGCTTGGGCCTTGGCCGATCACACCGGCGGCGACCTGCACGTTCTGCTCGCGCACCGCGTCGACGACGTCGCCGGCGGTCAAGCCGCGCTGCGCCACCTTCTGTGGATTGAGCCAGACGCGCATCGCGTAGTCGCCGGAACCGAACAGCTGCACCTCGCCCATGCCGGGCAGGCGGGCCAGTTGGTCCTTGATGTTCAGCACCGCGTAGTTACGCAGATACAGGTCGTCGTAACGGCCGTTCGGCGACTGCAAGTGGACCACCATGGTCAGGTTGGGCGAGGACTTGACGGTCGTCACGCCGATCTGGCGCACTTCTTCCGGCAGGCGTGGCAGCGCGCGTTGAACGCGGTTCTGCACTTGCGTTTCGGCCTGCTCGACGTTGGTGCCGATCTTGAAGGTGACGGTCAGCGCCAGCGCGCCGTCCGAGGTGTTTTGCGAGGACATGTAGAGCATGTTCTCGACGCCGTTGATCTGTTCCTCAAGCGGCGCGGCCACGGTTTCGGCGATGATCTTCGGATTCGCGCCCGGATACTGGGCGCGCACCACGATCGACGGCGGCACCACGTCCGGGTACTCCGAGATCGGCAGCTTGAAGATCGAAATCAAGCCACCGACGAAGATGATGATCGACAGAACCGCCGCGAAAATCGGCTTGTCGACGAAAAATCGAGATATATTCATTTACTTATTCCTTGGTCGTGCCGCTTTTTGCAGCGGCTACTTTTTCATCTTTTTTTGCTTCAGGCTTGGCGACGTTGGCGGCCAGCGGATCGGCGTCCATCGGCACCACGGTCGGCGTGATCGGCGCGCCGGGACGCACACGCTGCAGGCCGTTGACGACGATCTTCTCGCCGACCTTCAAGCCGTCGCGCACCACGCGCAAGCCGTCGATCTGCGGGCCCAGGGTCACAGGGCGGTATTCGGCCTTGTTGTCCTTGCCGACCACGAACACGAACTTGCGGTCCTGGTCGGTGCTGACGGCGCGCTCGTTGATCAACAGCGCCGGCTTGGCGCCGGTGGAGCCGGACAGCTGCACGCGGGCGAACAGGCCAGGAACCAGTAAGCCGTCGGTGTTGGTGAAGGTGGCGCGCATGCGCACCGAACCGCTGCGTGGATCGAGCTGGTTGTCGACGAATTCCAGCTTGCCCTCGTGCGGGAAGCCGACTTCGTTGGCCAGGCCGATCTTGACGATGGCCGGCTTGCCCTGGTGGGCGGCGGCGCCGACGGCCAGATAGGTGTCTTCATCGCCGTCGAACGAGGCGTAGATCTGGTCCAGCGAGACCACCGAGGTCAGCACCGCCGAAGCGTCGACCAGGTTGCCCAGCGTGATTTCCGCTTTCGAGACGCGGCCGTTGATCGGCGACGTGACCTGGGTGTAGCTCAGGTTCAGCTTGGCCGATTCATATTGTGCTTGCGCGGCGCGGGCGTCGGCGTCGAGCTGTTTCAGGCTCGACGAGCGTTCGTCGTATTCGCGCTGGGCGATGGCTTTGTCGGCCAGCAGTTTCTCGGCGCGGGTCAGCTCCAGCTTGGCCAGGTCGGCCTTGGCGCGGGCCGAACCGGCGGCCGCTTCGGCGCGGTTGGCTTCGGCCTGGTAAGGACGCGGATCGATGACGAACAACGTCTCGCCTTTCTTGACCTGGCTGCCCGGCTTGAAGTTGATCGCGGTGATGAAGCCGCCGACGCGCGGACGGATCTGCACCTGCTCGATCGCCTCCAGGCGGCCCGAGAACTGCTGGGTTTCAGTGATGGTTTTCTCGACCACGGCGGCGGCCGAAATCGGCGGGCCGCCCGCGGCAGGTGCTTCGGCCGTCTTGCCGGTTGCTTCTTCGCAACCGGAGAGGCCGAATACGGCCAGTCCCGCCAGCGCCATAGCGGCGGCCAACGGCCGGGCTACGACGGTGAGTTGTTTAATGTTTTTCATGTTAATTCCCTTTTATATGAAAATATTTAATAGAAATGGCGGCACCGGCTACCCTCAACGAATTGCGAGAAAACACGGTACGAGCGCCCCGCTGGCAAGCCAGTGGGGACGTGACTACAGATACTGCTAAGGGTTCGGGGGAATCCTATGAAGCCGGCGGCGTCTCAGACCGTTCCAGGCCGGCGATGAAGCCGGCGATTTCCCCCAGCGCGTGGCATTTGCACGCGCATTCGTTGCGCGCCCCTGTTTCATGCAGGGGCGCAGGCTCCATCCGGCTAACGACGGTTTTGACACCGCACGACTGCAGCTTGGCGCCGTATTGTTCAGCTTCATCGCGCAGCGGATCGTCCTCGGTGGACAGGATCAGCGCCGGCGGCAGGTTCTTCAGGCGGCTCGATTGCAGCGGCGACGCGTACGGATGGGTACGGTCGGCGGCGTTCGGCAGGTAACCGCGGTAGGCCGCCGCGCAAGCGTCGGCCACGTCCAGCAGTTCCGGCGCGGCCTGGATTTCGCGCATCGAGCAAGTGCTCAGGCCGGGGTCCAGCATCGGCATGATCAGGATCTGCGCCGCCAGCGCCGGGCCGCCGCGGTCGCGCGACATCAGCGCGCACACCGCCGCCAGATTGGCGCCCGCTTCGATGCCGGCCACCAGCAAACGCTTGCCGCTCCAGCCGAGCTTGCTTTTGTTCTTCTTGGCCCACAGCAGCACCGCGTGGGCGTCCTCCACCGCCGCCGGGAACGGGCTGACGTTGGCCAGCGTGTAGCCGGAGGCCAGCACCGCGTGGGTCGGATTGGCGTCGCTCAGGTAGCGCAGGAACATGTCCGCGTCGTCCAGGTCGCCGCCAACGAAGCCGCCCGCGTGGAAGAACACGATCAGCGCGTCGCGCTTGGCGCCGGCGTCGCCGCTGGTGTACAAACGCGCCGGCAACGGGCCGCCGGCGCCGCGCACTTCCAAGTCGCGGATCTTCAGCAGATCCGACAAGGGCTGCAAATCGTCGGCCGGCTGGCTCATCGCCGCACCGTCGCCGCGGCGGACGACAACAGCGCGCTATCGTCGCACGCCAACGTGTCGCCGCTTTCCACCTGATGGGTCAGGGCACGAAAGCCGCTCACCTCGGCCTTGGCCGTCTGCGAGTAGGCATCGGTGTAGACCACGCCCGCCAGGGCGACCGAAGTCAGCGCCAGTGCGATCGTTGTAAAAATTCCGTCCCGATATTTCATGATGATTCCCCTTTCCTTCTTTATTTCCATGGTGCAGTACAGCAATCTTAAACTTGTTCTACAATCGGATAAATAGGGCAATGTTGAATTGATTGTTCAGGATTCTGAACAATGGAGCCGAAGATGAATAAACTACAAGCGATGGAAGTGTTTGTGCAGGTGGTCGACGCCGGCGGCTTCACGCGCGCGGCCGAAAATATGCAATTGCCGAAGGCCACCGTCTCGACGCTGATCCAGTCGCTGGAGACGGCGCTGTCGGTCAAGCTGTTGCACCGGACCACGCGCCACGTCAGCGTCACCGCCGACGGCGCCGCCTATTATGAGCGCTGCCTGCGGATCTTGTCGGACGTGCGCGAGGCCGAGGAATCGCTGTCGCGCACCCGGCTCAGCCCCAGCGGCCGGCTGCGGGTCGACGCGCCGACCGGCTTGTCCAGCGAGGTGCTGGTGCCGGCGCTGCCGGACTTTTTCCGGCAATACCCTGACATCCAGCTGGAGCTGGGCAGCAGCGACCGCACCGTCGACCTGATCGAGGAAGGCGTCGACTGCGCGGTGCGCGGCGGCCAGCTGGTCGACTCCAGCCTGATCGCGCGGCGGGTCGGGATCCTGCACTTCGCCACCTGCGCCACGCCGGACTACCTGGCGCGATTCGGCGTGCCGGAACATCCGAACGACTTGCTGCGGCATCAATGCGTCAACTATTTTTCCGCGCGTACCGGTAAAATCTTCGACTGGGACTTTACGCGCGACGGCGAGCGGGTGCAGGTCGCCCTGCCCGGCCTGGTCGCCCTGAACGATACCAACTCCTATATCGCCGCCGGATTGGCGGGACTGGGCATTATCCAGATGTCGAACTTCCTGGTGGAACCAATGATCAAAGACGGCCGCTTTGTCACCCTGCTCGACGACTGGACCAGCGACCCGCTGCCGATTCATGTGGTGTATCCACAAAACCGCCACCTGTCGGCCAAGGTGCGGGTGTTCGTCGAATGGGTCGCCGAACTGTTTTCCAATCACCCTGGCATGCGTCTGCCGAAAGCTCCGCCGCCGACGGCGCGCGCCACATCCTTTGAGGTTGCCATATGACCGCAGC
>Ga0247815_10001922_pt1 | contig 15573 bp, 16 predicted proteins | sample UWRJL194509B1_FD_181014 | JGI IMG/M metagenome (GOLD analysis project Ga0247815, IMG submission 181014) | Plant litter microbial communities from Arlington Agricultural Research Station in Wisconsin, United States - UWRJ-L194-509B-1 | ecosystem: Environmental > Terrestrial > Plant litter >...
CCTCGACGGTCTTGCCGAGAAACCCGCGCACTCCGGCACGTAGCGCCCTCTTGAGCACGCCGGGCCGGCCGTGGCGGGTCAGCAGGATGATCGCCTGGCCGGGACGCTCGGCGAGGATCGCCGTCGCCGTGTCGATGCCGTCGAGGGCGGGCATCTCCAGGTCGAGCAGCACGACATCGGGTTCCAGCGACAGGGCGAGCTTCACGGCATCGGTGCCGTTGTCCGCCTGTGCGACGACTTCGAGTCCGTCTTCGAGGTCGAGCAGGGCGGCGAGTGCGAGCCGCAGCAGGTTCTCGTCGTCGGCGATGAGCAGGCGGATCATGCGATGACGGCCGTCGTCGTGAAGGTTCCGTCGGCCGACGCGGTGCGCAGTGAGCCGCCCGCCGCCTCGAAGCGCTCGCCGAGGCGCGCGAGTCCGCTGAGCGAGCGGGATGTCGCCGGGCTGCCGTCATTCTCGACGGTGACGCTCCCGGCTGCGAGCGTGACCGTCACGCGAGAGGCCTGTGCGTGCCGCAGGATGTTGGTCGTCGCTTCACGCACCACGAGCGCGAACAGTTCGTCGTGGGGGCCGAGGGGCAGCGTGCCATCCACTCGCCATTCGATGTCGGCAGCGGTGAGCAGGGCCTCGGCGTTCGCGAGTTCGGAGGCGAGGGCCACGTGCCGGTCGCCGAAGGCGAGGCTGCGCGTGCCGGCGAGGGTCTCGGCGATGAGTTCCTGCGCTTCGCGCAACTGAACGTGGGCGGCTGCGGGATCCCGGTCGAGCAGCTTGTCTGCGAGCTGCGTCTTGAGGCGGATCACGTGCAGCGTCTGCCCCTGGATGTCGTGGAGGTCGGCGGCGAAACGGTAGCGCTCCTGCACTACCGCAAGCTCGGCGCCGACGCGTCGCGCCGCATCGATCTCGAGGTAGAGGTTGAACCCGAAGCGGTTGAGGCCGAAGAGCCCGAAGCACGCGAAGAACGCGAGGCCGATCGTCGCGAGGTAGGGGAGCACGAAGTCGTCGAACGGGAGGCCCGACACGATCAACACCGGTGCGGCGGCCGCGATCAGCCCGACGATGAGCGGTCGCAGCCAGCGCGAGCGACCCTGACCGAAGGCATAGACGGCAAAGACGACAGAGAGGTAGAAGATCGAGCCCGGCAGCTCGTGCAGGGCTACCGTCGTGATCCAGGTCGTGAGCGACGCACCGAGTGCGGCGAGCGTAAGCCACAGCGGCGCGCCCTTCTCCCAGAACATCGAGTAGGCCGTGACCACGACCGTAGTGGCGATGACCATCGCCAGTAAGACGGGGCTTGTGGTCTGCAGAGCGGCGAGACCGAAGAACATCAGCACGACGACACCGAGCGACACGGACGTGTAGATGCGCATGCGGCGCAGGGCACGTTCCCCGCTCGGAACGCGCGGCTCAGGCTGCGCACGGGTCTTGAGGAGGGGGATCACGGTACTCACCGTACAAGTCTCGCGGGTGGCATCCATGAGCGGCAGGCTCCGATGTCACGCCACACAGTGACAAATGTCATGAAAGCGGGTGCGCGATGCCACTACAGCCGATCGGATGCAACGGCCAGCCTTGAACCATGACATCAACCCCAACAGCAGGGCCCGTGGTCGAGGCCGCGGACCTGAGCTACAACTACGGACAGCGCGGAGAGTTCCAGGCGGTCAAGCAACTGAGCTTCGCCGTGCAGAGCGGCGAGCTGTACGCCCTGCTCGGAACCAACGGCGCGGGCAAGACCACCACGCTCGAGACCATCGAGGGCTACCGCAAGCCGTCGAGCGGACGCGTGAGCGTGTTCGGCGGCAACCCGGAGGACCGCGCCGCAGTGCGCCCGCGGCTCGGGATCATGCTGCAGGAGTCCGGTTTCGCCGCCGACCTCACGGTCGCGGAGAGCCTGCGACTCGCGGGCAGCCTGTCCGGCCGCGATGACGACGACCGCCGGGTGCTCGCGCTCGTCGACCTCACCGGCAAGGCGGACACGCGTGTCGGCCAGCTCTCGGGAGGCGAGAAGCGTCGCCTCGACTTCGCGATGGCGATCTGGGGCACGCCGGAGCTCGTCTTTCTCGACGAACCCACCACCGGTCTCGACCCGACCGCGCGTGACCAGTTGTGGAGCGTGGTCGCGGGACTCCGTGAGCGCGGAACGACCTTCATCCTCACCACGCACTACCTCGAGGAGGCGCAGAAGTACGCCGACCGCATCGGACTCATGCACAAGGGCGTCCTCCAGCGCGAGGGCACGCTCACCGAGCTCGTCGAGAACCAGCCGTCGCACATCACCTTCGTGGCGCCGCCCGGCGTCGACCTGCCGTTCCCGGTCACCACGGAGAACGGGCTCGCCCGCATCGACACCGACGAGCTGCAGCGCGACCTCACCGTGCTGCTGACCTGGGCCGACCGGTCATCCATTCGCCTTGACCGTCTGTCAGCGACCTCGTCGAGCCTCGACGACGTCTTCCGCTCGCTCAGCGCTTCATAGATTCATAGGAGAAATCATGTTTTCGATAGCAATTGCAGAATTCCGGATGCTGCTGCGCAACCGCCTCGTCGCGGCCTGCGCACTGCTCATTCCGTTGGGTCTGGGCGCGTTCTTCGTGTTCTCGGGCAACGAGGGTGGAGAGTCGGTGTCGGCTGTTCTCGTCACCCTCCTCATGATCGCGATGGGCGTCTACGTCACGGCGACGACGACGCTCGCCGCTCGCCGCCAGACGCTGTTTCTCAAGCGACTGCGCAGCGGTGTGGTCTCCGACCCGTCGATCATCGTCGGGCTCGTGCTGCCGATCGTGCTCATCAGCATCGTCGGTGTCGGTGTGATCCTCACCGCGCTCGCCGTCACGTCGGATGTACCTCCCGCGAACCCGGCGATCATCGCGCTCGCTGTCATCATCGCCGAGCTCATGTTCGCGGGCTTCGCTCTTGCGACTGCCGGAGTGACCAACTCGCCCGAGCACGCCCAGGTCACGACCCTGCCTCTGTTCTTCGCGACACTTGGAGCCGCCTTCTGGGTTGTCTTCACCGGAGTGGAGGAGCTCACCTGGATCAAGCGCGCCCTGCCCGGCGGTGGCATCGCCGAACTCGTGATCGCGGGATGGAGCGGCGGGGACATCCCGAACCTCCTGGTTCTCGTGGCACCGAGCCTCGCGTGGGCAGTTCTCGCGGTGGTTGCCGCGCGGGTGATGTTCAGGTGGGAGCCGCGCGCGTAGGCTGGGCGGTGCAATGACTACAGACATCCCGCTTGAGGCTTCCCCCGCTGACCGGATCGCACTCGCGGTCGAAACCCTCGGCGAGGCGGACGTCATCGACCGCGCCAAGGCACTCCTCGCCGGCCTCAACGCCGGCGAGGAGTTCTTGCTGTGGGTGGGTGGTACGCACGCCCAGGGCATCCTCGACGGAGCGCCCGCCCTCTACTGGCCCGAAGTGTGGGGTGCGCGTGCGTTCCTCACGGTGTGGAACGAGTCCGCTGCCCCCGGCATCGAGGCAGCCCTCACCAACCAGGCCTGGCGCGTGCGCGAGATGGCCTGCCGCGTGGTCGTGGCCCGCTCGCTGCCGTTCGCCGAGACCCTGCGTCCGCTGCTTGAAGACGAGGTGGCCCGGGTTCGTGCCGCCGCGGCTCGCGCGCTCGCCGAGGTCGGCACGGCTGACGACGCCTCTCTGCTGACCCAGCTGTTTCGCGACAGCGAGATCGACGTGCGTCGCGCGGCCGAGCAGTCGCACAAGAAGCTGGTCGCGCGTCTGAAGTGACGGTCATCGAGCTCTCGCACAGCGCGCGTCTGCGTGCCGCTGTGCAGGAGTTCGGCGCCACAGAACTCGCGTCGCGCGCTGCTGCCCTACTGATCACCGGCGACGAGGAGCCCGAGTTTCTCCGCTACCTCGGAGGGCGCGCGTATTCGCCGTCGCTCGACCGCTTCTGGCTGCAGTCCTGGGGCGCGAGGGCGCTCGAGTACTACTGGGTTGACTCTGCTGCTGTCGCGGTGACCGCCGGTCTCTCACACGAGCACTGGCGCGTGCGCATGGTGTGTGCGCGGGTCTGTGCGGTGCGCGAGCTGGCCGTGCCGGAGCGGCTCGAATCGCTCCTTACCGACGACAACTGGCGCGTGCGGGATGCCGCAGCCTGGGCTCTCGGCGGTGTCGGCGAGTTCGAGCACTCCGCAGGGTTGCGCGCGCTGTACGAGTCCGACCCGTCACCGCGCGTGCGTTCCCGCGCCGAGGGTGCGCTCGTCGCTATGGCACAGCGACTCGACCGGCCGGTGGAAGACCTGCTGGTGGGCTGAGGCCCGTGAACGGCCCGCTGTTCTTGAGAGGCCCGCTGTTTTCGAGTAGGTCGCTGGTCGAGTAGGCCCGCCAGGGCCGTATCGAAACCCGCGCCCTACTTGTGGTCGTTCGCCTTGTCCTGGTCGAACAGGCTCTGGTCGAGTACGAGCTCGTCGGCCTCGACCGCCGGCACGGTGCCCTCGCGACGCGCCTTGCGCGCCTTCAGCACCGACTGCACGTAGTGGAAGACGGTGGGCACGATCGCGATGCACACGGCACCGAGCAGGATCACGTCGATGTACTCGGTCACGAAGTCTGCGAGCGGCGGGATGAACCCGAGCAGGAAGCCCGCGAACGTGAGCCCCGCACCCCAGATGAGCGCGCCGATCGCGTTGTAGAGCGAGTACTTCTTGTAGTTCATGTGGCCGACGCCCGCGGCGACCGGTGCAAACGTGCGCACGATCGGAACGAAGCGCGCGACGATGACGGCAAGGCCACCGAAGCGCTCGAAGAACGAGTTGGTGCGCTGCACGTTCGCAACGCTGAAGAGGCCGCTTTCCTTCTTCTCGAAGACGCGCGGGCCGAGTTTGTGACCGATGAGATAACCGACCTCACCGCCCAGGAAGGCGGCAAAGGCTATCGCGAGGCAGACCCAGTAGATCGGGATGTCGATTCCCGTGCCGTCGGCGACCATGGTGCCGGTGAAGGTGAGGAGTCCGGTGATGACGAGGAGCGTGTCACCCGGAAGCAGGAACCCGACGAGCAGTCCGGTCTCCGCAAAGACGATGAAGCAGATTCCGAGCAGCGCGAAGGCGCCGAAACCCTCGATCAGGTTGGCTGGATCGAGAAAGGGAATGAGGGCAGTCGAAATCACGGTGTGTCTCCAGTCGTCGGTTGCCGTTGAGGTCAATCGGCGGCGGCCAAGGTGTTGTCACAGAGTACTAGGTCAACTACAACGCTTGCCTGTGAGAAACCGATGATCATCCGATGGGATGACTGTCTCTGTGTCGTCAGTGGAGGGCGCGGGCCGCGCTCGCTCGGGTCGACCCCGCGCGCAGCGCTCACCATCATCCACAACCGCCGAAGTGTGCTTCCTCTCCACAGGCCGCCGCCTCACTCGCTCGAATGTCGGCGGCTGGGTGCAATGTATATGTATGAGTAGCACCCGGTACGCTTTCGCAGCACAGCTCGCCGACCACGTCGGCGACCTTGTCGATGGCATCAGCGAGATCACGCGGCAGGAGTCCTCACTCAGTGCGACCCGGGCACTCTACGTCGAAGACGCACGACGCCTGACGGTGGTCACCGAGCAGGCGACGGCCGGGCGCAACGCGAGCGAGTGGAGCATCGAGCACGCGGCGCACCGGGTGCTCGTAAGCGAGCTGGCGACGGCGCTCACACTTCCTGAGAGCACGATCGAGTCGCTCGTCACCGACAGCGAGATTCTCGTCAACGATCTTCCTGCCACCTTCGAGTCGTTGTCTTTCGGCGCTATCAGCTGGCGGCACGCGCAGATCGTCGCGAGTCAGGCCGCGTCACTCCCAACGGAGGCCCGCGCCGCCTTCGAGGAGCGCGTGCTGCCATTCGCGCTCACTCACACGTCCAGCCGGTTCAACCGCTACGCGCGAGAGCAGCGTGAGCGCATGCATCCCGACTCGATCGAGGAGCGCCACGAGACCGCGGCGTCGAAGCGCTCCGTCGACCTGCAACCGGGCAGTGACGGCATGGCCTGGCTCACGGCTTTTCTCCCGGCGCCGACAGCGCACGCGATCTTCGATCGGCTCACCGATGCTGCGCAGCTCGCCGTGCGCGACGGTGACGCTCGCACTCTGGGCCAGCTGCGCGCAGACGCTTTCGCGGGCGCGCTGCTCGGTTCCACCTATTCCGCGAGCGACACCCTGGGCACCCCCGACCTGCGCGCGATCCTGGCAACGATCCGCCCGTCGGTGCACATCACGGTGCCGATTCTGACGCTGCTCGATCGCGGTGACGAACCTGCGGTTCTCGACGGATTCGGCCCCATCGATCTGGAGACCGCATCACTTCTGGCCTCGACCGCACCGAACTTCATGCGCCTGCTGACCCACCCCGAGACCGGGGCGGTGCTCTCCGTCGGGCGCGACCGCTACCAGATTCCCGCTGACCTGCGTCGGTGGCTGCAGATCCGCGACGGAACCTGCCGGTTCCCCGGTTGCGGCCGTGCAGCCCGCCGCTGCGACGTCGATCACACCGACGAATGGCAACATGGCGGCGACACCGCGCACGACAACCTGGCCCACCTGTGCCGAAAACATCATCGACTGAAGAGCCTCACCGAGTGGAAAGTCGAACAGATCGGCGATGGCGTACTCCGCTGGACCTCACCGCTCGGCAAGGTCTATCTCACCGAGCCGGCAGAGACAATCGCGACGAGGCTCGCTCGAGACGGAACGAAGCACGCGGCGTAGGGGGCATTTTCGCTACGGCGTCACTGACAAACACTGTGCGGGAGAAGGGACTTGAACCCTCACGCCTTTCGGCACCAGAACCTAAATCTGGCGTGTATACCAATTTCACCACTCCCGCGGGCTGAGTAATTCTATCGAGTGGATGCAACGCGCCCTGTCTCGCCCGTGGTCAGTCGCCCCGGTCAGCGCTCGCACACGAGCGCCACCAGCTCGCTGCCCTCGGCGTTGAGCAGGTGCAGCCCTCCGTCGGGGTCGAGTCCCGCGACAACCGTGTCGGACAGCAGCTCCGCCACCGCGACACCGTCGCAGCCCACGAGAGTCGTCACGAAGCCCGTGGTCAGCAGGCGGCCCGCGTCGCTCAGCATCCAGCGGCTTTCGGTGTCGTTGCATCCATCACTCGTTGACACGACCGAGCCCTCGGAGAACTCGAGGAAAGGCGATGCGTCAGTCGGCACGGTCGGCACCCAGCGGCCGAGCAGGTCGTCGGCGGTGACCGGATCGAGGCCGTCGGGCAGGTCGGGTGCCGCGCTGTAGCTCTCGCGGAGAGCGTCGCTCACCCGGGGCGGGGAGAGCTCTTCGGCGCGCGCGTCGCTGATCCCCTCCGGCCAGCCGTCGTTCGTGAGGGTCGCTGTGATCTCGCCGTCTGCGTCGAGCAGCTGCCAGCCGTCACCTGACGCCCGGTAGCCGACCGCACCCGCGAGCCACGGCAGCCCGTCAAAGGGCTCATCGACGCACGGGCCCCGATAGCTGAGGTGCGAAGCGGTGAACATGGTGTCAGTCGCGAGCCAGCCGCCGTCGATGATGCAGTCGTCGCGGTGCAGCACAAAGCCGTCTTCCACGCGCAACCAGGTCTCGGCGTCCTCGGTGGTGGCGTCTACCCGCCACATGCCCACAAGGCCAAACGGCGGCAGCTCCGGCTCGGCGGGCGCGGTGACGAGGGTCGCGCTGCATCCACTCAGCACAAGCGCCGCGACAGCGAGAAGAGCAATCGACCGAGAGCGCATGACGACAGGCTAGCCGCCTCGCAGCCTGCCCTGTGGATAACTGCAGCGTGGATGCCACGGCTCGCGCGCACAATGGCTTGCATGTCGAGCGCCCCCGCACTGGCTTTGGCCACGATCGCCGAGTCCGTGCGCGAGCGTGTGCGTCGGGACGGCGTGAACCTCACCGCAGCCCTCGCCCACGACTATGTGCGCGACGAGGTGCAGCGCTATAGCGAGCGGGCGCTCGGCGGCTCGGTGCCGCTCCTCGCGGACGAGGCGACCGCGACCCGCCAGATCGTGGCGACCCTCACCGGTTTCGGCGCGCTGCAGCCCTACTTCGACGACGCGGAGGTCGAGGAGATCTGGATCAACGGCCCGACCCAGGTCTACGTGGCACGGTCCGGGCTGCCGGAGCTCACCGGAATCACCCTCACCGACACCGAGGTGCGCGACCTGGTCGAGCGGATGCTGCAATCCACCGGCAGGCGCGTCGACCTGTCGTCACCATTCGTCGACGCGTCGCTTCCCGACGGCTCACGACTGCACGTCGTCATCCCCGACATCACCCGCTTCTGGGCGGTAAACATCCGCAAGTTCATGCAGCGCATCCGCACCCTGCACCAGCTCGTGGAGCTCGGCTCGCTCACGCGGGAATCCGCCGAGTTTCTGCGCATGTGCATGCTCTCGGGGCTCAACATCCTCGTCTCGGGTGCGACCCAGACCGGCAAGACGACGATGCTCAACGCCCTGCTCTCGTGCGCCCGCCCCACCGAACGGGTTGTCACAGTCGAGGAGACTTTCGAACTCGACTTCGCCTCGCCCGACCGCGTCGCCATGCAGTGCCGCCAGCCGTCGCTCGAGGGCACCGGCGAGATCACGCTGCGACGGCTCATCAAGGAGTCGCTGCGCATGCGCCCCGACCGCCTCGTCGTCGGCGAGGTGCGCGAGGCGGAGTCCCTCGACCTGCTCATCGCGCTCAACTCGGGGCTGCCGGGCATGTCGTCGATCCACGCCAACAGCGCGCGGGATGCCCTCGCCAAGCTCGCCACCCTGCCGCTGCTCGCGGGGCGCAACATCGACTCTGGCTTCGTCGTTCCCACAGTGGCTGGATGCATCGACCTCGTCGTCCACTGCGAACTCCGTAAGGGGCGCCGCCGTGTGGTCGAGATCGTCGCGCCGAGCGGAAACGTGACGAGCGGCGTCATCGAGGCGAGCGCGATCTTCGCGTCACGCAATGGCGTGCTCGAGCGCACCGGGAGCTTCCCGACCCGCACTGCCAAATTCGAGGCCGCCGGCTACGACCCCGCGAGCGTGCTGGCATCGTGAACCTCACGCTGGACGACCCCGCGACCTGGAACGGGCTGCTGTGGGGGCTCGTGCTCGGAGCCGGCGTACTGCTCGTGGCGTCGCCGCTGCTGTGGCCGGCGCGGAGCGGGCGGCAGCAACGCGGCGGGCTCGCGGACTCCGCCCGGGCCCGACTGCGACAAGCGGGACTCTCGCGAGTGTCGGTGGGAGCGTTCGCCGTTGCATCCATTCTGCTTGGAGTGGTCATCGCCGCGATCGTCTTCGCCCTCGTACCGGTCGCGGCACTTGCGGGTGCTGCCGGGGTCGTCGCTCTCGGGCTGCCGCTCTTCGTCGTGCAGCATCGCGCGCGGTCGCGGCGCAGGCAGGCGCGCGTCGTCTGGCCCGACGTCGTCGATCACCTCGTGTCGGCGGTGCGGTCGGGGCTCGCGCTGCCGGATTCCGTCGTGACGCTCGCGCACGCGGGCCCGCCGGTCACGCGTGAGGCCTTCGCCCGGTTCGAGGCCGAATACCGAGCGACCGGCAATTTTGCTCTCGCGGTGAGCCTTCTCAAAGACGACCTCGCCGACCCGGTCGCCGATCGCATTCTGGAGACGCTGCGGATGTCGCGCGAAGTCGGTGGCAGTGAGCTCACCCTCGTGCTCCGCAACCTGGCCGCCTACCTGAGGCAGGAGGCAGCGATTCGCGCCGAAGTGGAGGCGCGCCAATCGTGGGTGGTCAACGCTGCACGACTCGGGGTGGCAGCGCCCTGGATCGTGCTGCTTCTGCTCGCGACCCGGCCCGAGGCCGCCGCGGCGTACAACACGGCCGCGGGGGCCGTGCTCGTCGTCGGCGGCCTCGGCGTGAGTGTCGTGGCCTACCGGCTGATGATCGCGCTCGGGCGGATTCCCGAGGAGCAGAGGTGGTTTCAGTGACGCCGCTCGGCGCGTGGGCTCTCGTCTGTGGCATCGCACTCGGCACCGGTCTCTGGTCGCTCGTCGCGATGATGCCGCGGTTGAGCCGGCCGCGACTCTCCGCGCGGGTGGCACCCTACGTGCGGGACGTCTCCCCAGGGGCACGCGAGCTCCTCGCTCACCAGACCGCCGACCCGCTCCCGGTCTTCGGGCTCGTACTCGCACCGCTCATGTCAGCTCTCCGCACCGGACTGACCGCCGTACTCGGAAACCCGGCAGACACGGCGCATCGGTTGCGTCAGGCCGGGTCGACGCTCAGCGTCGAGGACTTTCGCTCCCGCCAGCTCGTCTGGGGTGCGGTAGGAGCGGTCGTCGGCATCGTCGTTGCTGTCTTCGTGGCATCCACGCAGGGCATTCCGTTGCTCGCACAGGTCATCATCGTCGTGGTGTTCGCGGGCGGGGGAGTGGTGCTGCGCGACTACCTCCTGCAGCGTCAGTCGAAAGCGCGGCTCGAGCGGATGGAGAGCGAACTTCCGACAGTGCTCGAGTTCCTGACGCTCAGCCTCTCTGCGGGCGAAGGGATACTCGACGCGATCCGCAGGGTCTCCCGCGCGAGCTCGGGGGAGCTCGCCGCCGAGTTGGCCGGAGTCATCGCCGAGGTCAACACCGGCGTACCCTTCGCCGAGTCGATCACGCGCGTCGCCGCCGACCTGCAGCTGGCGCCGTTCACGCGCTGCGTCGACCAGCTCACCGGCGCCCTCGATCGTGGCACCCCGCTCGTCGAGGTGCTCCGCGCCCAAGCGCAGGACAGCCGTGACGATGCGAAGCGCGCCCTGCTCGAGGTCGCGGGCAAGAAAGAGGTCGCGATGCTGGTGCCGCTCGTGTTCCTGATTCTGCCCACCACGATCGCGTTCGCGATCTTTCCGGGGATCGTGGTGCTGCAGATGGGGTTCTAGGCGCGGTCAGGGTCCTGCAGCAGCCCGCCCGCGGTGCGACACGTGGCGGCAGCGACCCGCATCGATCGATCGAGAACCCGCGCGACATCCAGCTCGCCCGCCGCGGACTGAAGCAGTCCGTGCACCATCGTGGCCAGGCTCGCGTCGCCAGCACCCAGGGTGTCGACGATTGGCCCGGGGAGCTGCGCAATCGCAGCGTCGATGCGCTCGCCGTTCGCAGACAGATAGCTCGCGCCATCCGAACCGCGCGTCACGAGCACAGCGCCGGCACCAAGGCTGAGGATCCGTGCGGCAACCACGTCCACGGGCTCGCCGTAGAGAAGATCGGCGTCTTCGTCACTGATCTTCACCAGGTCGCTGTGCGGCACGAGAGTCTCAAAGCCGACGCGGAATGCTCCGGGATCCGCCACTATCGCCGGCCGTGGGTTCGGGTCGACGACACGAAGCCCACCGGACGCAGCGAACGACCGCGCGAGCAACTCGGTCTGCGCGGCGTTGTCGAGGGGGAACGAGTTGACCACGACCGCGTCCGCCCCCGCGATCTCCGAATGTGTTTCGTCGGTGAAGTTGATCCTCCGCCGATGCATCGGGGCCGTGAAGGTGTACCGCGGTTCCCCGTTGATGCGGATGGATGTCGCAACGCCCGTGAAGTCGACGGTCGGTGTCTCGACAAGCCGAACCCGGCTCTCGCGCAGATATTCGCGGAGCCAGAAGCCCGCCGGATCGTGCCCGACATTCGCGATGAGCGACGACGCCGCACCGAGCCGCGCGAGACCTACCGCGAGGTTGAGTGCGGCGCCGCCGGCGTGACGCGTCGTCGGCGAGCCATCCCGCTCGATCACATCGAGGATGCCGTCGCCGATGGCGACAGTGCGCACAGTGCCCGTGCTCATTGCATGTTGGTGTGCCGGTAGAGCATTGTGGCGTGCGCGTCGTCGAGCGTCGCCGCGATGCCGAGAACGACACTGTCGAGCAGGATGAGCGCGGTCTGCTCGAAGAGGCTTCCGCCGAACTGGTCGGTGTGTTCGACGGGGATCGTGAACACGACGTCAGCCTCGCTGGCGAGTGTGCTCTGCGGCTTCGTGGTGAGCACGATTACGCGAGCGCCCTGCTCCTTGGCGATGCGGGCGAAGTTCACGCTCACGGGCGTCTCGCCCGATCCGGAGATGAGAACCAGCCCGTCGCCGGAGCGAACGGACGGCGCCGTCACCTCACCGAGCACGTGCGCTTCGTTCCCAAGGTGCATGAACCGCATCGCGGCCATCTGCGCAGAGAGACCGGATCGACCCTGGCCAGAGAAGAACCAGCGGCGATCGGTGTTCGCGAGTTCGGCGGTGAGTTGCGCGAACGAGCCTTCGTCTACGCCTTCGAGGACGCCGGAGATTTCGTCTCCCACGGCCAGCCAAGGTTGCGGTTGGGAAGTCGGTCGTGAATCCATTGTGTTACCTCTCGGGGGTTGTCTGCCTCGGTGATCGCTCCACCGACGACGAGGATTTCTGGCTCGACGGCGATGACCGCCTCGAGCGTCTTCGGTCCGATGCCACCCGCGAGCGAGACGCGATGGCCCAGAGCGTGCATGGCAGCGACTGCGTCGATGTGGCCGGTCGACGTGTCCCCAGCGAGGCGGGCGTCGGTGGGGGAGTGCACGGCGACGTAACCGAACGTGTCCGGAAAGACAGCGCCCTCCGGCAGCAGTACGGTCTTGCCGGACTCCGTGATCGTGTCGACGATCACCCACCCGCCGAAGGTCTCGGCGTGTTTGCCGACAACCTCGTGGGTCGCGGATGACGCGCACGAGAGCACGGTCATGAATGTGGCTCCCGCGCCGAACACGAGGTCTGCTTCGAAGCCGCCACCGTCAACGGTCTTGGTGTCGGCGAGGACTGGGACGTTCGGGGCGAGCTCGCGAGCGGTAGTGATGGCGCTCACCCCGAACCGCTTGAGGAGTGGGGTTCCGATCTCGACGATGTCGACCAGGTCGTAGACCTTGGCAAGAACCGCGAAGTGTTCGGGTTTGTCCAGGGCGAGTTGCAGAAGCATGGCGTGAATCTCCTAGTTGGATCCGGAAAGACCGGTGATGACCTTGAGCAGGCTGTCGGGGGTGAACTCGGATGTCGGCGCATTGGCGGCGATCTTGCCGAGGCGGAGCACAACGATGCGGTCGGTGACCTCGAGCACGTGGGGGAGAGTGTGCGAGATGAAGATCACACCGAGGCCCTGGGTCTTCGCGTGCTTGATGACCTCGAGTACCTCGCCGGATTGGCGTGCGCCGAGGTGGTTGGTCGGTTCATCGAGAACGATCACCTTGTTCGCCCAGGCCACCGCGCGTCCGATGGCGACAGCCTGACGCTGGCCACCCGAAAGCTGTGCGACCGATCGAGTCGACGAGGGCACGGCGATACCGACGCGGAGGAGTTCTTCGCGCGCACGGACATCCATCGCCTTCTCAGAGAGAAAGCCCAGCTTGCCGAGGATGCCTTTGGCCTTGAGTTCTCGGCCGAGAAACACATTCGCGGCAACCGTGAGGTCGGGCGCGAGACCGGAGTCCTGGTAGAGCGTCTCTATGCCGGCGCTCAATGCGTCGTGCGGAGACTTCCACGTGCGCAGCTCGCCGTCGAGATAGATCTCGCCGGAGTCAGGGGAGTGCGCGCCCGAGAGCACCTTGACCAGCGTGCTCTTGCCCGCACCGTTGTCGCCGACGAGGCCGACGACCTCACCGGGCATGACCTGCAAACTCACGTCGTCGAGAGCGATGACGTTGCCGTACTTCTTCGAGATGTTGCGCACCTCATATAGGGGTGTGGCGTTCATAGTGTTCTTCCCTTGAATGATCCGATTCCCTGGATGCCCACGGCGACGGCTATCAGCGCGCCGATGACCACCTGCTGCCAGTTCGGTTCGACCCCGATGATGATCAGGCCGCTGAGGACAGCCGTGATGATGAGGGATCCGAGGATGACCCCCGAGAGACGGCCGATTCCGCCGGTGAGGGCTATGCCTCCGACGACGACTGCGGCGATCGCGTTGAGTTCGCCGCCGCGACCGGAGAGCGGGGAACCCGACCCGAGGCGGAAGTACACGAAGGCGCCAGCGAGTGCGGCGAGCACGCCGGAGATCACGTAGATCTTCAGGAGATGGCGGCGAACGTTGATGCCCGCTCCTCGCGCAGCGAAGGAGTTGGAGCCGATCGCGTAGGTCCATCGACCGAACTTCGACCGAGAAACGTACAGCCAGGCGAGCGCGGCGATGACGATAACGACCATGACCGGGATCGTGAAGAGCCCGAGGTAGGTGGTGTTACCGAGCAGGATGAGCTCGCGGGGAGCCCCGGCGATCTGCACACCGCCCGTCACGACGAGCGTGATGCCGGCGGCCGCACCCATCGTCGCGAGCGTCGCGATGAATGGGGCGAGCCTGCCGTAGGTGATGAGCAGTCCATTGACGAGTCCGACGAGGGCACCGACCACGACGCCGGCGATGAGACCAAGCGCGATGGCCACGCCGGGGTCCGAGCCATTCGCCGACTGGTCACGGATAATCATCGCCGTCGTCACACCCGACAGCCCCAGAACAGCGCCGACTGAGAGGTCGATGCCGCCGGACAGGATGACGAACGCCTGGCCGATCGCCATGAGCATCACCGGCGAGAAGTCCTGCAGGATGTTCGCGGCCGCGGCGGCCGAGAAAAACCTCGGATTCAGGATCGAGAAGAAAGCGATCATGGCGATGAACACCACGAGCAACAGCACGTCCTGCCTCAGCAGTACCGCTCGTATTCGTGCTCCGCGTTGTTCTTGCACGGGGCTTGACTCCACTGTCATGATCGCTTCCTTGCTCGTATCGGTTTACGGGTGGTGCTGACTGCTACTCGACGTACTCGTACTGTCCGGTCTCGTCGAAGTTGTCCTTCGTCATGACGATGTTCTTGATCACGACGGTCTTCTCGATGTCGTCCTTGCCTTCGCCGGTGAGCTGGGCCAGTGCGTACTCGAGCGCGAGCTTCGCCTCTTCGCCGGGCTGCTGAACGATGAGAGCGGAGAACACGCCCTCCTGAAGCGCCTCCACCTGCGCGGCGTACGCGTCGTAGCCGATGAGCTTGACGTCGCCGACCTTGCCCGAGTTCTTGAGCGCGGCGATCGCACCGGTTCCGCTCGTGCCGTCGATCGCGAAGATGCCCGCGAGGTCGGGCTCGTTGAGGAGGATCGTGTTGATTGCCGAGGTGGCGTTCGCGGGCTGGCTGTTGCTGTACTCACGACCGACGATCTCGATGTCGGGGTAGTTGGCTTCGAGTTCATCGCGGAATCCCTCCTCGCGGAGGGTGTTGGTCGTTGCGCTCGGCGAACCGGACTGAATGAAGACCTTGCCCTTGCCACCGATCTGCTCAGCGAGGGTGATGGCCGCCTGGCGACCGCCGTCGACGTTGTCGCCGGTGATGTGGGACGTCAGGTAGTCCTGCTCGGTGACGGTCGTGTCGACAGTGATCACCGGGATGCCGGCCGCTTCCGCCTTCGTCACGCTTGCCTGAAGCGAGTCAGGGTCGGTCGGCACGAGAATGAGCGCGTCGACCTGCTGGGCGAGTGCTGCATCAACGAAGGGGATCTGCGTCTGCGGTGAGTAGTCCGACGCGCTGCCCTGCCAGATGAGTTCGATGCCCAGATCGTCGGCGGCTTCACGCGCGCCCACTTCCATGGCCTTGAAGAATGGGTCGGACGCGATGCCGGGGATGAAGGCGATCGTGTACTTCTT
>Ga0247815_10001923_pt1 | contig 15569 bp, 17 predicted proteins | sample UWRJL194509B1_FD_181014 | JGI IMG/M metagenome (GOLD analysis project Ga0247815, IMG submission 181014) | Plant litter microbial communities from Arlington Agricultural Research Station in Wisconsin, United States - UWRJ-L194-509B-1 | ecosystem: Environmental > Terrestrial > Plant litter >...
CGCCATCCCGGTGACCCAGCAGATCTGCAGAGAATCGTGATCCTTGATCCAGGCCGCCGTCTCGTTTAGGATGCGCACGCGCGTTTGGGGCATACAGCCGGAGTTCAACTGTGCATCGTAGACCGCCTGCGAAACATGCCGGTCTTTCAAAGCTACGAAATGTTAGCCCATTTTCGTTCAAACGACATAGCACCGTATCTCACAAGCAGTGATCTTTCCGAGTGCCTTCCCGTGTAAAGTGTATTAGCAATATATCAGCATGGTATGACCAATCCACTGACCTGTTCCTCGACGGCATGAATGATGTTGATCGCCCAGTTGTTGTTTGTGACCGATCCGTTGCCAGCGACGGTGGTGGTGTTGCGATTCTGATTTACAATGCTTGCCTGCCGCTGTATGAGCGCTGCACAGGAAGGACGCGAGGTTGGCAAACGCACCGGCACACGAAAATCATATGCATCCTTAGAGAGAGGTGATTCTAGCCGCTATGGTCATTTAGCGCCTATTCAGAATTACAGTCGAGGTGCATTACCTGAAGAACACATTCCAATCGCTCGTCGGCCGGGACGTGGTCTTCAAACTAATAGCAGCAGTCAAACTAACCATGCCATAAAACACATTGATTTTCGGTACCTCAAATCCTTTGAGAAGAAGCCCCAATACTTTCAGCAGGCTCTTGACATGTCTGAATTCCTGGAGAGGTTGTAGCGATTGACCGGTGGCGCTACAGTTGGCAACACACGAGAGTGCATCCCAGATGAGCAAGACCACCCTAAAGATTGGATAAGAACACAAAGACATGTAAGTCCACTGGCACTCACGATGCTATAGCACTCAATAGCTCCTGAAGCTCCTCGTCTGTCCCGGAGTCGGCCGCTTCCACTGTCCAAAAACTCGCAACAACTTCGAAATTACGCAGCCTGATCTCGAGAGCCGCGAGCTCGTGTTCAAAAGCCCACCGTGCCTATGTTGTTGAATTAGAGTGCGGTAGGCACTGTTTCAAGTCGAGCGTGCACACCTCGATGGAGTGACCGACCCTGACTAGATCAACGAGCGCAATCTGAAGCGGCGCAAAGAGGTCCTCGTTTCCGCGCTCCATTACGGCTTGAAGTACATGAAATGCTGACTGTGTAATATCATTGGCTGGCTTCATTCGAGTGATACGTTCTGTTGATTCCGATGGTGCCGCGGGGGGAGCATTCCCGTGTAACTCATTCCTAAGTCGGGTGTGGGGCAGAGCGCGACGTCTCGCTCGCTCAAGGAAGCCGATTAGAGCAGTAAATACAAGCAATGGCGCGATAGAGGTAAATGTCCAGATCATGTCGAAAGGGGGTGGACAAGAGCTGAGCCGGCCTTGTGCCGCCGCCTCGTGTTGCGACTCGGAACGGAGCTTAGGTCACCGAACGGAGAAACAGTGCACGGCTGATACCTGAAAAGGCATCATTCACAGGAACGGCTGCAAAGAATCAACACGCGATGAGAATCATGTTTGTGACATGATAGTTGATACGCAATTGTGATTTGATAATGCGACAAGGGAGGGTTAGCAAAACACATGGTTCCTCCTACTCAACCTACGCGATCGAGGTACAATTCGCGCAACTGTGGCTGACCCTCGCTCATATTGTATGTGTTCGCTTATGCGCTGAACGAGATCTTTTACTGTGTGTTTCTTGGTAGTCTATTAACCCGCTTCTCCGCTACGCTCCTTGTGCGAAAGGGCGACAACAGCTGACACCATAATATAGTTTCAACCCAAAGTCACGCCGGTACATCATCATAGTCTGAATTTCGGGGAGCGTAGGCTCGGAATCGGGTGGCGAGGCGGAATGACTGGTGCCGTGCCAAACTGGCCACCCGCTTTGCTCAATGTGCAGGTCCGGTTGTACTGGAACGATATCCCCATAGTTTGAGCAATTCGGACATTAAAAACGCGCCACAGAGATATTTGGGGATCGCGAGCGAATAATTGATGTGATTATAATGATAAAAACGGGATTTGCGGACTGGGATGGGCGATAGATGTTTGTATCGTTGCAAGGAGGAGCGTATAACAACAGGCGGGACATGCGTCGTATTCTATTGGTACTAAATGGTATAAATTTCCTCCAAGACGGCCGAATTCCCTTATACTTGGTCAGCGTACACATGAGCAGAGGCGCCTGACGAAGGACAGTCGTGGCGCATGTCAGTACGGAAGCTCGCGTTCCCTCACTTAGTTGATCCGTACCAGGCGATGTGGCCGCTGGTGATCCTGAACCTGAGTTCGGCATAGAGACTATTGTGGTAGCACTAGAGGCTGTCGGCGGGGAACAGTTGGACAAGGTGAAGGAGGATGTCACTCCGTTTCATCCGAACGCCCCGCCGGAGTAGAGGGCTCGGCAACGCATTGGGGAGGTGAGTTGTCTTCAAGAAAGTTTGACGCCTGATTGCAGCCGTTGCTGGCTAAGGTAACTGGCGCATTGAGCAGAGCCGGGATTCTCGCTCGCCACACTCACAGGTTTATCATTCCCGCCATCGAGACCCAGAACGCATTGACATGCGATTCGTCAAAATAGCCTATACCTATCCCATAGCGTGTCTTCCTTTTCGATGACGTGTTGTAGCGGCGGTCGACCGTACCGGTTGTCGTCGAGCAGGTTTCGGTCGCTGGTAGCGGCTTTGTCGATTGTGTAGTCTTATGATTTCTGAGAGGCAAAGATTATTGAAGCGTTTTGAGCGAGGAGAAGTTGATATGCATGAGGATTGATATGCACAAGAACCGGGTAAGCTGTTCGGCGCTGATGAGGAAAACGACGCATGCAACGGAGGGACTGATAGTCTTACAGGGCAATACTGCTGCTCCAAACGCTTAGAGGCAGAAGGTGAACCGGCCGATATTTATCAGGGAGTGTGCAGCAAGCAGGTTGAAGGAGAAGCTGGGCTGGGCTGATTGAGATGAGGTGAGATGGGTGCGTCAAGTCCTGGTACGACCCTTGATGTCTGATCTCCATTTGGTCCTTTCTTGTTTCACTAGCAACCGTCACAGCCGGTGCTGCGCCTGCCGCTCGCCCGTCGTGTATGCGCCGCTGCATGCTTCCTCCCACCGCTACCTGTGTCTGTGCCTCTCTACGTCTGCGCCGTGTCCGAGTATCCTAGACATCGATTTAGCTGTCTGATGCGCACGTCCGCTATCAGTTCCAGCATCATGAAATGATATGTCTCAACGCTCGTCGATGTGATGATGTGACGCGGTGAGTTGGGCGGCACTGCTCCTGAGGTTCGATTGTAGTTCAGGGACGAGCGTCTTATCCGCAAGTGTTCGTGCCACTTGACCTCGTTTCGCGCTCGCAGCGTCCTGCATACTGCCGGACCTCGCAGAACTCATGTCAGCACCACCAATGGCGCGGGTGTTCGAACGATTTGTCACAGACTGCGACAATGAATGTGCAAACATCAGCATGCGCGTACAATCACTCGCCGAGCCGCTCGCGGTGGCGCGACTGGCTAACGAGGCCGCCACCGTCAAAATGAATGAACGCACCGCTGAAGTCGAACGCGCGCAGGCGGCGCACGAAGAGGCCGAGGCTGCCCACAATGCGCTGGCTACTGCAGGAACTGCAATAGAGAGCGAAATGGAGAGGATACAGAAGTAACTCGAGGAGAGGATTGCCCGTTTACAAGAACGGTGTGCTGCCCTAATCCATGAAAAGAAGACAGAGCCTGACAAGCTACTCATAGAGTTTAACAAGGCAAAGGCCTTGGCCGACGAACGCTCACAGAAGCTCGAGGAGGTGGACGGAGTCTTGGCCCTCGCTCAGGTAGAGGTGTCTGAGTCGTCGGCAGAGTTGCAGAGAGTTCAATCCTAACGCGATGACTTGGAAAGACACCGTAATGATCTCAGTAAGAGAGCAACGGTGATCCAAGGCAACATTGCGCGCCAGGCTTGGAACGAAACATCCGAGATACCACCGTATGAACTGAATATGTACCTTACCAGTTCGGCTTCGCACTAAATACACACCATAAGACGATTTAAAGCCAACAGGTTGAGGTGGGTGGCCAATGTGTGAGATGTTTCCAGCTTATTGAAGTCTAATGTAGGTGAAAGACCTCTGGCTGAGTAATGGAAGTAAGGTCTGGTGACCCGCTCAAAATACAGCACAGCAGCGGAGTTTCTTTGCCTTTGCCTCTCTTTCCGCGAGCCCATGTCGTGGCGCCGCACATCATTTAGCTCCACAGCACGCATTTATTTTGGATTATTAAATCGACTACCACTGTGCACTACCATTTGCGCATTGTGCACAGGGCCTCAGCAATGCCTGCACCACACCATGCGCACTTGCTCCCTACGTACGAACCTATCAGATTACAGCCACCTGCAGCGTCACTTCAATTAAAGTGGCTTTATACGATGATCTGCCGAAGTTGGGGTCGCTGGATTGAGGCGATAGCGGGAAGGAACGTTCCTGGCGTTTGGTAATCACCGGTGCGCTGCCCTTATCCTACTCGGATTTCCTTCTCGATTCTCACAGGATGATTGTGCAGCGCCAGGGGCTACTCCGAAAACTGACCTATGCCTCTGTTGACCCACGAGAGTTTGAAGTCGTACTCGAAAGCATGCCAAGTGCGAGCGGTTCTAGTCGACTGTCTCGGCTGCTCGGTGATCCTCATCCCGTCCTGTTTGTGATCGTCTTCCACAATCCCTGATTAGCCCTTGTTGTGATCTAGTATTCCATTTTCCAGCTTGACGTGACGCACCAGCCATCTGTGCACCGCCTCTGCCTTCATGCAATTGGTGTCCTCCCTCCTCCCTGCCCCACTGGGAGTACTGTGCTCCTGCAGGTGGTTCTTTTTTCCAGTGACGCTTCTGTCTGTCTGTCTTCTCCAGGTTCAGGCATTTCAAATATCACTCCGGCTTGTTGGCATGCGCACCTTCAACCTGCTTCTACGGCGGTGACAATGATTGGTCTCGGGTGCAGTCTTCCAAGCTTCAAATACCGATGCGTTTGCAATGGGCGCGGGCGGGCTACACCCGTAACACGGATCACAGTGATCAGACTCCGTGCTCTGAAGAAGCCCGGTACACGCTTGGTAGTTCTGATCTGTTAGCTGCTCCTCAACAGCAGTGCCCCCCAATTTCTCGAGTGTGGTTTGCTGGTATTTATAGTAAGTCCGGGAGTGCGTGCTGAGCACACAGACATTTGTTCAGTCTTCGAATGGCTATGGACTTTGAGTAAAGGAGAAGGCAGGTGCTCGGTATGGAACGCCCCTCCGTGCTCAGGGTACTGTCAACGTGTACACTAAACGCGCTTTAATGCTCGCCTGCCTTCGAAAGAACCGCAGAAGTGGCTTCTATCAAGCGCGGTCATCGCCTTAGACGCCGTGACTTCTCGGGCGGTACTCTGGGCGATCCCCAATTCAAAGTCTCGTCCTTCCTTGCCAACCTGCTCCCTGTTTTTACCATTCTTTGAGCGTGGTTTCCATGAGTCTTTTACCATATTCTATTCCGCTGACAGCCGCAAGCGGCATGTGGGAGTGCGTACCGATCGTAGCTGCAAAAGCAGTAACGTCTTAACTCTGTTGCTTGCATTTACAGATATCTGCCGCGCCTAGATGCGTCAGCCACAGGTGTGAGTTTGCATAGTGGTTTTAAAGATGTTGTAGACCACTGATTGGCTGGAAACAGGGCTGGAATGCCTCATATACAGGTAGCTCAGCGTGGCCAACATCCGGAGCCAGCAATGTTGGCGTTGGTTCCCTCTACTTTAGGACGCAACTCTCTGGCGCGAGCGCTGGTGTCTCATTTTTCGGTATGTTTTTCGCGATGTCATTCATGGCAAAGGCTAGAATCATCGTGCGCTCGCGAACAGGTACTAGCATTCTCCTCTGCCTCGGTGACCACGGTGCGACGTACCGTGTATCACTGGATGGCGCCAACTTTGCGCCGAACGCAATGACCAATGATCCGCAATGTGCTTCTCTGGGCGCCGCGGTAACTGTCTCGATAACAGAGCTTGAATTCAAATCGCATGCAATCACTCTGTTCGTCCAGAACGCGACCGCTGCTTCCGAGTTTCAACTATTTGGGGCTGTGATTGGAACGATTATCTCTGTCAATGGGTGGCTATTTCATCTGCGCATTGTACAACTGCGGCTAATATTAGTTGGCAGCGCGGAGGACACGGTCAAGGAAAAGATCATCGACGACCAGGATCCTGGATGGGTCATGCTTAGGCTACGGGGTGCAGGGGTGCGTTGATTCATTATCACTGCTGCATATCAGTTGAGTATCTATGGCGCGTAGTGGGATACTCCAGAAACGGACGTGAAGAACTATCAGGGCACGGGGTCGTTCACCTGCAACTATAACACTGGAAGTTATTCTGAAGCATCGCACACTTTTAGTGGTGCGTCCTTTGCGCTTTGCGTATCAATAGCTCACGATATCGTCCTTCTTTGCTTCAGGTGCCAGCGCCGTGGCGCTCATTGCCCCCGTCACTAAAAGTACCCATGCATATAGCGTCATCTTGGACGGAGAGACGTTCAGCTCCGACAACTCGGTCTCAGGCTGGAATATTCCACAAACGGTCACGTTCTTTCGGGCGGGCCTCGATCCGAACAAGCTCTATACGATCAACCTTCGCAACTGGAGCGATGACCTGAAGGATTGCTCGCTTGCAGGCACTCGGAACTGTTGTCAAGCAATCGACGGACTGAAGCTATATGGCTCGGCGGAGGTGCTTTTTGGGTCAGTTCATAGTTCTCTATTTACATGTTTCTGATGATTCGTTAGTGTAACGACGACAAGGGGCGAGTCTAACGCCACGTCGTCCACGGGCTCTGCATCCATGGTAACTCAGACGAGCTCAGCACCTACCACGACGCCAGGGATACAGGACACCAAGTCGACAAATCATGTTCCTGCGCTTGCTGGAGGTGTTGTTGGCGGACTGTTAGGTTGTTTGCTCATATCCGCGCTGGCGGTTTTCTTCTTTCGCCGTCTGAGGCAACGGAACATGCCGCGAGACAATAGCTCTCCAACTGCCATGGACCTGCCTCCAAATCCGTCCCAATATGAACAGCACCGGGTCTCTACACGCAAGACGCTGTGGTCAGATGCTGTACTGAGCGACAAATCTCGCCACTCAGATCGAGTACTGCCACCACATATGGCGTATTTCCCAACATCATCGTATGGTACGACATCAAGGCCCGACACATCGTCCAATGGGGATGTGGTACTCAGTATGGGTGCATCGCAGCGACTTTCAATGCGCGCTCAGCAGATGGATCACCGTGGGTCGGTTTTGCCTATAAACGAGATCCTTCCTCCGGCGTATCAGCAGTAGAACTTTTGCCATTCCATGAACGCTGAACTTTTTTTATGTTGTTTATTACTTCGCTGGGAAAAAGTGGTTTGGGACTTGAATCTTGGCGCAGTTGTGTCCTCGTATCATGTCTTCTGCGAATCGAGCGAGCTAGGACGCTTGACTATTGGTGTTGTGGCAGGCGCGGTAGCTGTAGCAAGGGTCGGGTAGTGCTCGAGAATGAACTGAATGCGATGTTGACCTTGAGATATGCATCCCTAATTGGGATTGAAAGTGAAAGCAATAGGGAAGTCTGAGGTAGGATCTCGAGGTTCGATTTTGGAGGTTTGCATGATATCGGCGGTAGGGTGAATGCTCCTGAGCTTGGCAATGTGACCTGAGCCATAACCGTGAGCCGACTGGATGCACTGAATGGCTGGTCATGTTTTCGACCGCGTCGTTTGTAGGCGTCTTGAGCTGGCCTGCCTCGAGAACTGCAATGACGCACACGAGAAAGACCTTAGAGACCTCAACTGGCTATACTGTGCCAATGGGAGTGCATTCGGAAGAAGAAGTGGGTGGGTGGGTCGCGTCGAGTTGGGCTTGGTGTGACCGTGACCGCGACCGGTAGAAAGCCGGACGCGTCTCTGCCTCTTCCTGCGAGCGGAATTCCTCGACTTCGCGCGCCGGCATTACTCAAGCCCCGGTTCTTCTTCTCTGCTTCATTTCGCCGCGCTTGCACTACACGCGCAGATCTTTAAGCGCGCACGCCTTCGCATTTCAACGCCAGCACCGAACGACACCGTTACCGACTGCGGGCACCAGTTTCCTGCGCGCAGGTCTACGCTGATATGACCACCACGTCGATTGTCAGCCGTGCACCACGGCGGCAGTGATGAACGTGATTTTATAGAAGTGTGGCGTCGTGTACAAGAGGGTTCCTGAGAAGAAGCGACTCGGTGCTCAGGCGTGCATGTAACTCGTTCGCGACGGCAACCGGAAGGCTGCTTAGGTGCGTTCATCTGCTCATTCTGTCGCGCAACGCGCTGACCATTGCGTCACACCTTAGCTCTCTTCTGTTCATGCTCATCACATACTCCTTTAGGACGGACACTCGCTACGCGCCTCCAGAACGTCGCCACGCACATCGTCAAACACGATAAGGGGATCTGTTGAGCCGTCACGTGCGCGGTCTAGCAGGTACGAGTTTTGTCTTCGTCTGTTCTTTCTAGTCATGTACTGATCACCGCGTGTCTCCTCTCTCGTGGTCTTCGTTGCCCTTATGAAGCAGTCGCTAGTCCATTTACCGCCACCGCCGCGAACATCGTGCTCAAAGTCAAGCTTCACCTCATCGACCGCGCTACCCCGACCACCGCCTTGCCAAGTCCAGCATTGCCAGACCGTGTCGCGCTGGATCTCGACCTTACCAGGCGCCACATCTGGTGGAGATAGTGAGTTGGAATCGGACGGGGTGGTGGCCCTTGTGCTACGCGATAGTGACAACCAGCTTGTGGCGCGACTTGAATTGCTTGATACGTATGCTGACCCAGCTCTTATTGTAGGTCGAGCGCTTCCCGCGGTGTAGGAGATCGCGTGCAAGCTGACGCTTCGCGTGGGTCGACGAGAGCAGGAGCAAGGGGAAACGAGGCGAAGTCGAAGGTGAGCCGGCGTGAACGTTGCTGCCGTCAAGCTCCGGCTGACATTCATCTGCGCTCATCATTGTCGTTCTTCCTTGCTTTACCACGCCGCTCGCGTCTGTTTTCGTCTTGCGTGCCTGCCTGCCTGCTCGCTTCCATCATGCGCAGGTCACATCAGCCTATCACTCGAACGCTCGCAGCGACCGCGCTTGGGACACCCTCGCTTTCCTCATCATTGGCATGCTCAGTGCTTGTCCAAACACGAGACTATCCTACTCTTTGACTTGGCGCTGCAGCAACAGTGTCGTAAGCGGCGATCACGAGCCTGTATTAGAGGGCGATCCCGAAGAAAGTTCAAAGCCAAGGTGCGTTCGTTAGTGTGCATGCTGCGTGTGACCACGAGGGGCATGTGTCTGTACGTTGCTGGCTCAGCCAGCATCGTCGCGACCTTCCTGTGTCTCCCCTCCTCGTGCTACGCCTCTCCTTGGGCTACAACATTGTGCTGACTGACTATACAGATACTCAAACGCGCACAACAAGCTAGGGCAGTCCTCGAGGCCGCGCACCTGTGGTGGAGGTGAACCTGGACCGGGGAGCGTGTCGACGTCAATCGAGCTTCAGCTGCGAGTGGGCCGTCATGGTGTGGGATGCATCGCTGTCGGTAAGTTTTTGTGGTCGTATGTCTCTCATGTTACTATTCGCCCCGTTCTCCGCGGTCGCACGTCTCGCGGTGTCTCGCACTTGGCATGTTACGTCGGCCTATACCCCACTCCCGGGCGGTTTACCCCGCCATTGCTCACTCTTATCCACTCGTTGGGATATCTGTACATACCCTGCATGTTTCGTCAGTACTGCACGTAACAGCTTTTCGTCTGCTACCTCTGGTCTTGTTCCGTGTATCCTCTGCTCGTTGCCCTCCGCCGCCTCGTATAGGACCTTCCTTGCTGACGCCGATCTTCCTCAGATACCGCACCTACGAGGCGGACCTTTCTTACTAGGTTCGCAGCCCAGCCTTCGGCGTTGGAGGAAATCGCACAACACCTCAAACTCTCCAAAGCCGCTAAGGACGCAGGACCTATGCTCGCTGAACGGCTGGGCAATACTGTGGTGCGCCCTACGTGCAACCTGCGTGCTTCATGCGAAGAGCTGACCAGCCTTTTGACACAGCCATTCCCCTCAGTTTAGTACATTGGCAACTCAAAACACCACCGCGCTCACCGTTTCGCGTGCCCTGGTTGATACGCTGAGGAGCACCGAGGACGCATTTGAGGACGCACGACATTCCTCGGAGTTGTACGAGTAATCGCTGTCACTAGGGGTTCTATATCGTCGTTGTCGATAGAGGGTATCACCAGCACCAGCATCGTCGCCTTGCCTGTCCTAGATACGGCGTCGTACTTCCTCGCTGGTTCCGGTGCCAAGACGCTACCAACTGCTGGCAATGGAGGTAGCGCCAAAAACCAGCCGTTTCAGCGCGTTCACCTTGGAAGACGACTCCTCGACTCGACATCACAGTCATTACCATCATAGCTTTACCCCAGGCGCGATGCGAGCACGTCGACGCCGATGCCCGATGTCCCTAACATATACCTCGGAGTCCTCTCGGGCGGGCGTGGCAGTGGCGCGAGTCCGTGGAACGATGACCTGGCGAGTACGCTCGACCCGACGCGCGGGTTTCATCTGCTTATCAGTGTCTACTTCATGGTCAGGGAGAACTCTATTGGGAAAGAACGGATGCCTGGATCTACTGGAACTGCTGCCGATGTCGTTGCTGGATCTGTTATGAGTGGCTTCAGGTGCGTGCGGAGCTGAGGTGTGGATATGAAGACACTAACGACACTCTATAGCTCGGTCGACAAGTAGCAGCGGACATAAGCGAGCGGGTACAAGCGTCACAATGGAGATGGACATCGAGCGTGCGAGCACAGAGGGGATGGATTATGCGGGAGGAGGTGCGCCGCGTCTGACTTTGTGCGTTCTCTGATTGATGACTCACGCTCTCGCTTCCTCGTAGGTGCCTCGTCGTCAAACACCGCGCCTGCATCCGCTGTCGCGTTAGTTCCGCACGCATCAGCACCGATGAACCCGCTCATGCCAGCCAGTTTACCTTTGTCGCCCACAGTCACTGGAAAATGCATGAGCAGACCTGGCTGTAGCGGGATGCTCTCAACTTTGCCGGGCAGCAAATCCTGCCAAAGCGTTCCAGACGCTAGAGTCAACTACAGCGTCGGAAGCTGCAACATTTCTGACAAAGTGTCATTGGAGCCTCGTCGCGAGTTTGAGCGCAGTTCCTGCGCTAAACCACCACCTCAGCAACGTCAGCCACAGCGCCGGCAACAGCAGCACCACGTTCGACACCAACAGCCAGCTCCATCTGTCCATGCCATTCCACCTATGTCAAAATTGGAGAGTCAGCAGACGCCAACGCCGCGCGGTCTGGTACCATAGGAGGCGAAACCAACCCGCTCACGAATGGCCGAGGATCGCATGCTGCCTCCGCCACCCAAGACCGCACCATGCGCAAGTATGCACATTAGATCAGGAGTGCGACTACCACCCCGTCCAAGTCAACTTTTCCGTCACCGGTAAAACACTTGCAAGTGTCGAAGCTGAGCAAGGCGGGTCCAAGTTCGAGCAAGCCCATCTCGGCGTGCCTTTTTTCCACCTGCAGATCCGCTCGAACGTGGCTTCGTGGGTCTGTTCGGCAGCCTTGCTGGACGCCGTGGGAAGAGCAAATGTATCACTACATCAATGAATCTACCATGTTCTGAAACGGCCACAGGCAGGAGGGGCAGCATCGCAGAAGAGGTCCATTGTGATAGTGCAGCAGCCAAACCTGGCGAAGCAGCGTGTTTAGGTTCCGGTTCTCCACGGCAACTAACTCGCCGTCCGCCTTACAATCGTGCGACTCAACCAGTGCATCGGGGTATAGCTCGTCACGTGGCTCCGCCGATGGTCGGCAACAAGTCCTCGGCAGCCGCACGAGTTCCAGAATTTGCAGTACAAACGCGGGCGACGGAGTCGAGGGTCAGCTGTGCGAACCCACTGTAGCATTTTCAAATGCGAGCGCGATGGATTCCGTCGTGGTGGAGGGCCCTGAGGCGGAGGACGACAACGAGTACGAAAGCAGTATTTTGCAAAGTCACGCGAGCCCAGTACTGCGGCCGACAGTGGCAGCAGTTGTTACGCAGCCGCATGGTCAGCCATCCGGTGCGAAGCATCTGTCACCAGATCATCACCACTGCTATTCGCGTGGACAAGACATGAGCGCAAGTTGTACAGGGCGAGCGAGGATGGACATCGTCATGATGACGAATATGACCAGCACGGCGAGCAGTTCCTTGTAGTGTAGCTCGAGGGAACGTTCAGGTATTCCGGCTACTATTCTAATCTCTGCGTAGTTTGTACTGGGACTCTTTTTATAGTGTCGGGACGGCGTCAACAAAGTCGGTTAGGTCCCTCCATGCGGCCAATGATGGGCATCTCCTTCCCCGAGATCGTCGGTGGGTTCGAGGTCGGACACACGCCAAGCATCAGTGTCACTGCGGCGGCAGCAGCCATCGCGGCCTCGTCTGTCATCGCACGCGCCGCACAACGGGGCACTCAAGAGCATGATAGCTTGCAGCTCGGGTTAAGCAAAGACCGTACCGCACTCAACCCGATTGGCCTGCGCTGTACAAAACGCCGGATGTTGGCATTAGCTAAGCCTAATGATACGCCAGAACTGGCCTACGATAAGCGAGCGATGTGTATACAGTCTTTAACCATAGGCCTTGCATTGACCTCGACTCACTTTCAGACACCCTTTGCAACCCAGGTTAACCCTTCACAATGGCCACCGCCGACGTTATCGCACTACTTGGTGAGTATTTCGATGCATCAAACGCTCTCTGCTCACTTTCCAGCAGGTGCCGACCTCGAGACACTCACATTTGAGCTTGAGGATGTTCATGACGACCAGCTTGATTGTGAGTCTTGATTGATCGGTCTTTCACCTTTTACCTACCGCTGAATGGGACCTAAAGCCGGAATATGGCTCGAAGCCAACCCTGCTCTCGCTTTGACATTTCTCAGCGATGAGGAGGTCAAAGGTCTCGCGGCTGTCACGCAAAGGAAAGCAGTCATCGCTTGATTTCGCTGCCTGATCGATAGGACGTTCGACATTGCCATGTACTTGGGCCTCACACTCGGTATTCGTGTACGTTTTGCATGGCTCTTCAGTTTCAATTATGTCCACTGACATCTTTTTGCCCGCAGGTACTCGGAAGAATCGATCCGGTCAAGCTCACCATCAATGTCCAAAGATTTGTCTGTCTCCCAAAGCTGCAGGCCAAGGGTTCGAAGCTCCAAGGCAACATCGTAGCCGGTGTCCATGCCGGTCCAGTTACCATTGGGCTGCCTCATGTCGGACCACTTGATAACAGGGCCAAACTTGGGGATAAGATCCTGCCGATCACGATGAAGGTCGTGTTCTTTGGTCGTTCTTACTGGAAGAATGTCTCCCTTCCTCTCCCAATTTAAGAGTCTCGCGCACCAGAGCGATTGCCTTTGACCTACCGTGTATTCATCGAGTGGCCGAGCCTCGGCCAAATTTCTTGACAGATTGGCACCGAATACACGCGAGAATTCCGCATAGACCGTGCTTAGACTCTTCCATAGCTTTTAATACACCGCCCGACGTGCTTGGCTCTCAGACGTTGACTGGCGCAAGGATACCACGGCGGACGAGATGCTCATTCATAACAAAGCCGTCGCTCCTGGTAGTCGGCAATGCAGTGTATTTCAGCAAGCAGAGTACGAGGGTCGTGGTTGACGCTGACAGTGTATCCACTCTGTGCGGGCACACAGCACCTCCTCCGAGTCGAGACGCGAGCAGCTAGGACAGCACTCATAGGTTGATCTAAAGAGCTGGAAAAATACGTATCAAGGAGGGATCACTCTTGATTGAGGACACTGAGCTGATACGATGGAGACGAGCTCAAGACAATAAGCAAGCTAACCGGGTGTCGCCAGATCGCGGTTCGGTTCGACCCAATGTCTCCATTCTCGATCTAGTTCCAAAGCCTCTTCACTCTTCCCTTTTGGAAAGAGATCTCTTCGTACTTGAATGTTTGTGAGTGGTTTATATCCTTCCTCTGCTCTTGCGGGTGCTTGAGCATGTGGCGCTCACGGAGATGGCTCGTGTGCAATGCTACAGGTCAGGAACTCTAGGTAAGACCAGCGAGGAAAGTAGATAATAATCTGCATTCGACTAAGCCACAAGATACATCCATTACCCACTCGTAGGCCTCCACTCACTGACTGTGTGGAATGGTGATGACTGTTTCACAGCCCAATGAAATTAATCCCACGGATCTGCTAGTAGCTTAGATGACTTTAAGTGTAATTCACTTTCCGGCTTCAGTCCATCTATTCCTGTATATAAAATTTAGCTTTCAAGCTTGGCGGGTGCCGACACTGCCAATACGGCTTTGCATTCTCAGGTGCGCAACATAGCACAACGTTGTAGTTTAGAGGCTGAGAAAGAACAAGAAATTTTCCAATGGCTATCGAAGCAAGGAATCTATTATAAATTGCGACCGGATCGTACAACGTGAGATACATCGTCATTCAACCTCGCCAGCACGCGGTCCAGTTCAAGCCGGCATGTAGGCCACCGTCTCCTACGCCGATGATAACACGACTTTCTCCAATCAACAGCATACATAGAGCGGCCTGAAGGTGCCCTCGATATTCGGCCGGGATCCACGAGATGAGCTCGCCAGATGACCCCACCAGCCATCCGTCCCTGAGCGTAGCAGACGCGAGTGCTGCGACGGAATCATCACCGCGTTCCGAGGTCAGTTGGCAGGCCACACGGAAATCCCACTTGCGGATCGTGGTGTCTTCAGAGCCCGATACAATGAACTGCCCGTCGCATGTGAACGCGACCGAGAGAACGGCTTTGGTGTGTCCATGCAGCGTCACAAGTGGAGCACCAGTCATCGCGTCCCACAGGCGCAAAGTGGTGTCTTCGGAGCCCATGGCGATAACGCGCCCATCGAGAGACCACGCCACAGACACAATAGCGCTCGTGTGACCCTGAAGAGCGAGGAGGCACTGACCGGAGGCAACGTCCCAGATGCACGCTGCATTGTTCTCCCCACCGGAAACTATTCGTGCGCCGTCTGGCGAGAATGCAATGGACCAGACCGTCTCATAGTTTGCGTGAAGTAGCTTGTGTGCTGGAACGCCCGTATCTGTCCGCCAAAGATAGACTCGGCCGCTTTCGTCTCCCGCGGCAACAAGATCATCTTCAGGCGAGAATGCGACAGCTTTTGCTCCGCCGTGGCAGCGCAGTGGGCGAACAGCCGATGCCTGTTGTGTTGGTACGTCCCACAGACGCACAGTCTTGTCCTCCGATGCCGATGCAAGCAAACGCCCGTTGTTTGAGAATGTCACGGCCATGATGTAACTGGTGTGGCCACACATTGGCTTGCCAACCACAGCTCCCAGGGTTAGGGGTTTAGAGGGTTAGGGTTAGGTTAGGTAGCCTATCGACGAGCGCAGCGAGGAGGTAGGCCTTGAGTAAAGGACCTAGCGAAGACGGAAGACGACTTGAGTGATTATACTCAGCCGGTCGTTTCGTCCCTTTATATAGGGA
>Ga0247815_10001926_pt1 | contig 15551 bp, 15 predicted proteins | sample UWRJL194509B1_FD_181014 | JGI IMG/M metagenome (GOLD analysis project Ga0247815, IMG submission 181014) | Plant litter microbial communities from Arlington Agricultural Research Station in Wisconsin, United States - UWRJ-L194-509B-1 | ecosystem: Environmental > Terrestrial > Plant litter >...
CGTCAGCGCGCGTTTTCACCATTCGCCAAATGCTGCAGAACGCACCTGGACCTCGTCCGGCCGCAGGCTGCCGCGGTTCGCCTCGTCCCGCACACCGTTCTCGATGCTCTGCAGCACGTCCCCAAATAGCTCGTGGTGCTGCACGCCAAAGAAGTTGACCAGTTTCTGTGCCCGCTTACGCCGTACTCCGAAGCCCGTTGGGTACTCCGTGTCCGGTTCGAGCTCGTTCAGGTTGAGTACAGACGCTGCAGATGATGATGATTCGCGTCCGGACGGGAGGGAAAGACGCCGTCCCGAAGTCGTGGCGTCGACAGCGTGCTCTTCGTCGCTCGACCGCTCGTTGACGAGATCATACAGGTTCATCAGAGACTCCCGATCGCCCTGCAGTCGTCATGAGTATTCGATCAAACCAAATCGAACTGTAGACAACTCACCCGTTCAACAATCGCTCCTAGCGAGGCCAGCGACTTCTGGTAATGCCTGAACTCTGGGCTCCCAGCCGTGGCAGGATCGGGATATTGAGCAGACACCGGCGTGAGGCCAGCATCGTCGTCGGTAGCCGCGTCATGCAGTTGTAGTGCGGCGAGCAAGTTCTGGCTCGACTCGCTCTCATTGTCGGTTGGGCGGCGCCAAAGCGTCCCGCGGCCTACACCTGTAAAAAGTTCCACGTCCATTTGAGTACGGCCAGACGCCGCATCCAGTACAAAAACATACCTGGCAACGCGACGGGCTGGGACTGAGGTGTTGTGGGTGCGCTGTTAGGATATGCGCGGTCCGCAGCGATGGATACGCCGCTCGGTGTTGTACGCACGGATCCGTTATTACCGAACGGCCTCGTGTGGAACAGCGTTTGCGGAGGTTGCGCGCCAAAGACCTGCAGTAGCAACAACAGGTTAGCTTGTAATTTTGCCAGAAACACGAGGTGGAAATACAACATGCCTTTTCCATCTTCTGGGCTCGCTTGACGTTGATCATGCGTTCGCGGTCATTGAGCTCGGCCGCATTGAGCGGGCTGTCTTCGACCTCGGTCGGCGGCGAGTAGGTGCCTGAAGGTCGCGGCGAACCGGGACGGTTGATGCGACGGATCCAGCCCTTGAAACCTGGGCCGTCTTCGGCAGTAGGCTCGGGTGCGACGGGCGGCAAGTCCTCGTCGGGCGAAGTGATTCCGAGAGCCAGTTCAGCAGGTACGCCTGAGCCGAGGAAACGATGAAGCTTTGCCAGCTGGACACGCTTTCGCTTGCGTTTGTCGTCGTCTGCGAGAAGGGAGCCTTTGCCGACTGCACCGGTGCCGAGGAAGACCCAGGAGTGGGGCGAGCCCGGGGATGAGGGCACGACATCGACGGAGATGGACCGGCCGCGGTGGCGGTTGCGGCGCGTAGACGAGCTGCCTGTGGAGCCAGAGCTGAGCGAGTCGGCAAAGGAGGCTACGCTGTCCATCTGGCGCGGACGCGGGGCTACTCGTGGTGTCGGAGGGGAGTCAGCGGAGCCGTGATCTGGGGCGTCACGGGAGCTCTTGGAACCATCATTGAATTCGTTGTCATCGTCCATGTCGACGAACGAACTGGCATCACTGCGGTAAGAGTTGACACTGGCGAGGGAGGCTGTGTCGAACGAATGGCGTTTAGGGGTCGTGGGCGAGACCGGCGTGCTGTGGCGTCTGGACGCGGACAGATAGATTGTATCGCGCTGTGCAGTGGGCCATGCATTGCCTGAAGCTGCAGCGTCTTCGCGGATACGTGTATCTGGATTGGCGAACGGATGAAGCATTGCTACACCGTCACCAAGAACCTGCTGCAGCTTCTTGTGTCTGCGGAGAAGGTCTGCGCGGTTGGCGGTAGACAGCATGTTTGTAGTGGGTGGAAGAGGAAGAGCCTGGGTAGGTGGCGGCAGCTGAGACGAGAAACTAGCCTTTCCCTTGCGAGAGGCGAGGAGCGGCGCGCTAGCCGCGTCCAGGGACCGCGTGGTGCCGGTAGCATTTGCAGATGCAGCAGGCGGCATGAAGCTAGAGCTGGACGCTGAGAACGATGTAAAGTAGGCTGTAGGCGATGGGGGAGTATCTCTGCGAGCTGCACGTGTCGGCGTCACGGGTGCAAAGTTGAAGCTGCAAGTGGTTGCGAGTGACAGCCGGTTGCTGGCGCTGCTGCTGGTGTCACCGTCCCGCTCGTTAGATCCAAAGTCTACAAATGACCGTGCGTCCTCGTCTTCTTCGTCTTCGTCTGAATCAAAGCTTGCACTGAAGCGAGAGTCTTTCCTGAGCTGGTGTGTGAGGCCAAGCAGTCGCTGGGCCTTGGACGATGTCGGGATGTGAGAGGGAGAGGCGCGCGGGGTAATAACCTGACCCTCGACTACTTGACTCCGTCCAGCTATCCCCGCTCGTACAACATCCCGTCCACGTTCTATTGTCGGCTCCGATCCTCGTCTCATCTCGCTAGTGCCAGTGCTGCTGTAGCTGTGTGTGCTTTCGAAACTCGTCCGCGGAGAAGATGTCTGGCTTCCTCGTGGTCGCACGCCGGATGGACTGGGTGGCAGCGAGGCCGCCCGATAGAACAGCGCCCGCGAGTTGAGCACCAGCTGCTGTGCCGGTGTCCGTGTATCCCAAGTCGTCGAACTCGTCTGCATCGCCAGCGCTGAAGACGGCGTTATGATAATAGGTCGTGTGAGTGACTGTTGTAGAGTATGGCGTCCAGTGGCGTGGCTGTAGCTGCAGTGGCCGAGGAACGTGAGCTGTCGTGAAAGAACAAGGCCAAGGACCGGACACGCCTCGCGCAGAAAAGATGCGGGTGCGCGCCTCGTCGTTACGCCAGCGCTCGGTATATTATTCAGATGCGCGATGCGTGCCCTCGCCAACAGCACTCTACCGCGATGCGATGTCTAATATACGGCTACGACGTCCATCACTTCCCCCGCGCTCATCCCTCGCTTCTGCTACTCCCCTGCCAAACATCAGCCCTCTCACACTTTCCCTACTATCTAAAACCCTCCTTCGCGTCTCGCCAGTTCACCGTGAGGTATGCCTTGACCCTGACCCTGTCACATTTCGATCGCCTGTGACAGTCGTTGCACCCTGCATCGGTTCGATACACATTCGCACGTGGCCGACCAACGTCTCGACTGGGTCGCGACACCCTCCTGTCTACTGCGACGGCCGCCCTGGAACCGTCATCCCTGGACGTAGAATTGTTTCAGGAACATCGCAGATGCCTCTGCAGGCAGCGGCGACGCGTCTGATGCCTTGGTGCACCCAATATGTCGTGCTTCTGGAGTCGCGCTTCGTTCCTCACTCAGACGCAAATGTGCTTGCACTATATCTTCTCCGAGTCTGAGACGCGGTCAACCCCGCTCGCCTGATGCGACCAGCCAACCTGGTCCCTCGTGTCTTCCTTTGGTCACGGTTGCTGGGCTTCGTCTGAGTTGTGGTGCCACAAAGGTTCGCAGAATCTGATGCCCCCAACCCCCTCCTGAACGCGGCCAATTATGGATTTGATGTTCCTCGGCTACACTCGATCGTATCAAAAGTTACATGTGACGGAGGTGAGGTTGATTTTGGCTCCGAAATGGTGTTTTGTGACCAGGGTGTGACTAGCGTCGCCGCCCATCTAACCCGATCATAGCTCGTCTATTGCGACACAGCTCACTATGCAAGCCGCATTATTTGAGCCTCGTCACTCCCTCCGTTCATTCTCCCACTCGCTGTCCAGGAAAGAACAGATTTGAGACTCGCCTCTCGCTCGGACCCGCCGCTTTCGTCCAGACCTGCTGCCTGAAGATCAACTGTAGCAGCCAGAGCCAATGAATTTGATTTTCATTTATTTTCTGCGCGCCATTGTCATAGACTATAGCCTGGTGCTCTGGTGCGACCCTGGTGGTTCTCACATGTTCGGCTGAAGCCACCCCGTACGTCCTGAAAGGCAACAACTTTACCACATCGACAGCCGGCCGCTGTCATCTTGGCGTTCGGCCAACTATGAAGACCGAACCTTATGTGTGGACAAGACCGGGCCCAACGAACATGACGCTGCTCGCTGTACATGAACGAATTGTCAAGCATTTCATCTAACAAAACTGCGACCGTCCTCATTCTATCTCTTGCGTCAACGCCTCGCAAGTTCGTACTACTCCTGGCGCCGTGGTGGCGAGGACACGATGTGGTGTTCGGGATCACGCCGATCCGCTTTCTAATCTCTGCGCACTATCTCATTTCGAATGTCCTGTGACGCCTGTCAGTCACGGGCTGAGCACGCCGGCAGGGGTTGCTGGACGCGTCTTGTCCTCCCACCACCACCATGTCGCCACCGTCCCGCTCTGCGACAAAGGATGACGAAGGCGCGCCGAACGGCACGCACACTCCTGGCACGCCAGGTGCACATTTCGGACCAGACCACCATATTATTTGGCACCAAGACAGCAACGAGGACTTGTTTCTTGGACAACCGCGCAAGCTGAGCGATCTCATTCGCCCACCGACAGTGCGGCAGTGGCTTCACCAAGGCAAAATGTGCGTATTCCGTGCTGCGCGAAGTTGGTCCCGCGCTGACCCTACCCTAACTCAAATCCAAACTATCTGGAAACCAGTCATCGCGAAAAATTCGAGCGCCAGCAGTCTCGGTTCGAGCTATTTTTCGATCTAGTTTTCGTCGCGTTCGCACACCACCTCTCAGATGTTGCTGCAGGTAAGCGTTTAATGTCCTGCAGCTCACCTTAAGGTACAACCCTGACTCCAGTCACACAGAGGCCCCGACTGGCGCAAGCCTCCTTCGCTTCGTGTTGACGTTCTATCCCGCGTGGTCTCTATGGGCAGAGTTCAGGTCAATTTCAATTTCATTGCTTGGTTGCGCTGTTAGCGCCAGCCAGTGATGTGGCGCACACTGATTTCGCTGACCACCGCCCTCTCTTCCCCTCTTCTCCAATGCAAACAGAACATTCATGAACCAAAGCGGTACAGACGATCTAGTAACCCGATTCAGCGTGCTCTACTTGATGGCTATTCTCGTTGGTTACTCCGCCAACGCATCCGCAATCGACCTCACTCATCATGTATCGGCAACTGCAGAGGCAGCCGCCGAGACAGTCGCAAGCAATGTCACTGAGACAGTTGGCCACTTGGTCCGTCGTGCTGCAGAGGCGGCGGCGACAGAGGACCATGCAGACGGGTACAAGGCGTTAGTGGCATCTACAGCATTCTTCATGGCAGGACGTGGGCTACGTCGTAGGTGCATTCCTGTCGCGTTTGCTTCAGTGCTGAACCCAATGTCTCGCAGTCCCGATGATTGCCTGGTATGCTTGGCATCTGCCTCACTTTGCGACGGCATTCTTTGTGCAAGGCGCACTGCACCTTGTCGTGCTTCTGCTCGTCATGCCCTGCCTCTGGATCACCGACCCCTCGACCATCATTGCCCTCGTCTCGCTCTGTATCTTTGTCGACGTAGCCGGTCGCTTTTTGCCTGCACTTTTCCTCTTCGTGACGAGGCATCTTAGGGCGAACCAACGCAAGAAACGCGACGCCGAGAACGCTGATTCGGAAGAGGATGGACAGAAGGTGTTCTATAACACTGACCGACACATCCCTGCAATCAACATCGAGCACCACTCAGAGAGAACACTGTCGTTTGTGGTTAGTTCGAACGCCACGGCGTAGTTGAGTGCAACGAGCTTACTGATTTGGCAGGTCATCGTGCTCGGTGAAATCGTGATTTCTGTTGTCTATCACGTCAACAGCGCTTCGGTGGGGCTCTCGCTGTATGTCCTCACATTGGTGGGATGGGTCTCTTACTGACAATCTTTGAACCAGCGTGTACTGCCGCGCAGTGCTGGGTCTCATTATCGCGTTCTTCGTTGGTACCATTTACTTCGACGTGGCTGCCTCTGGCATGAGCGTACATGCACTGCGCAGGCACTGTTCGTCTTATTCGCGTCTCCCAGATTCTTGCCTTGCTGAAAACTTGCAGGGATTAGCGCGGTACTTTGGGACCAACTGCACTGGCCATTCAGCTGCGCCTTGATTCTGTGCGGCGCCGCCATCTCTCGCCTCGTCGTATATGAAGACCAACAGGCAGTTCCGAGCGGCGTCCGCTGGTTCTTCTCTGCTGGGCTCGGTGTCTCAATGTTCGCCCTCGCAGCCATGGGTGCAGCACACCGAAATCTCGAGCCCACTGGACTCACGCGGCTCAATCGCGTAAGTCGATATCAGCATCCTCGAAGTTTCTATTGCCACTGTGCTCACCGAGATTTTAGCTCATTCTCTTGGGTGCCCGTGCTCTTGTTGGCGTCATTCTCGTCCTTCTGCCCATCGCAAACTCGAAGCATCTGTCATCAACGGAGCTCCTCGGCGTTGCCACTGCTTTGACGGGGTCAGTTGTGCTTATTGAGATCTACGGTGCGTGCGGTCTATCTTATCGACTTGCTACGATCGACTGAGGCTCTGGCCAGGCAAACTACACAGCCCACAAGCGTTGTTGCTCGCTAGCTCAGAGTCCATCGCGTCCTCCAGTGGTACCCTCGCTGACGACAAACAAGATGGACACCTGACGTCGCGTCCGACGTCGCCATCTGCCGCGCCGTTGCCGGAAGAGGCGGCCGCTGCGCTCGCGCTGGCCGACGACGACTGCGTTTGTCGGACGTGGTGTGAGTGGGTTGAAATGGAGAAGGCCCGCAAGGCGGAACGCAGGAAGACGGCCCGCGAGGCCAAGGCGGCTAAGCAGAGTGCGAAGAGCGATAAACATGCAAGGCGGTGGGCACTATTGCAGAAGCAGAAGCAGGAGGAAGATCCGTTGGCGTGTGCTTGCGCCGGTGGTTGAGATACTGAGTAGGTTACTACAGCTCGATTGGCCTTTAGATCCAATACTGCACGCCAGACAGCAGCAGTACGCTACACGAAGATTATTTTGATCATAATTTCGTCCGGATACAGTCCACAGGTGTCAAACCTGCCGTTTCAGTACTCCGTCAACGCGCTGGTGCTGGTTCAACTACCTGTGACAGCCGACACGATTGAGGTCTTCAATCGAAGAAGTCCTTTCGCTCACGATCTTCCTTTGGTTGCTCAGGTTGTATCTGTGCTGCCTGCTCGTATAGGTCCTTCAGACTCGCATAAGGCTCGATTCCTGCTAGCTGTCGCCCGCGCTTGTCCAGCTCCGGCTTCTTATCTGGGACCTGGCGGACGAGCCATGCGGGGTCTACCTCGTATCCGCGGCGCACTGGAGGAACCGGCGCAGAGATCTTGTATGGCAGCGAGCCATCGTGCGTCTGCAAAACGTTGAGATGATGCTTCTGTCGAGCGAGGACGCTACACACCGAGTTCTGCATCTCTTCGAAAAGCTGGCGCTTCGAAGCCAGGAGCTCCGGTGTGATCATCGCCGCTGGCTTATAGCAGACGTCTGACATACGACACGCATGCAGGTGTCAGCCAGTAAAACAAGAAGCCCAACCAAAATGCTGCTCACATGCTGCAATCCGTGCGTTGGTTCCCATCGGCGGCGCACCGAAGTGACATACTCGAGAATCCCATAGAATGAGGTCTCCAGGCCCAGCACAAACCTTATGCCACTTCGCTCCTGGCCGACTCTCGAGCCACTCCATCTGTTCGTCGCTAAATCGATGCATGTCTACAGTGGTCCAGCCTTGCTGTGGCTTGTCCTTGGCGAATTTGTCGTAGAACAGCTCGACGTAGTGGTCTTTGCTTTTGGTCAACACCATCAAACCACCATCATCCGGCCCGTTGGGCACAAGGTTGATGATTCCTTGAACGCAATGCATATGCGTGCGGAGAGGGCTCTGGTCGACGTGCGGCCACGGCTTGGTAAAGTGGTCGCCGGGTTTGATCATGAACGGCAAGCTATGAACGATCTGTGAACACCTTCATTCTCCATGGCTTGAACAAACTCACGTGCAGTTTACACCGTCATATCCAACCGTAAGCTCATCTGTACCCCAAATTTTGGCGAACTGAGCGACGAGGTTTGGTTCCGTACGAAGGTCCCAAAGGAATTGCTCGTGCGCAACGCCGTACTGTCAAGGTCACTCAGTAAAACCACAACCTAGCCGAGGCCACTCGTCAACACACCTGGTTGTACAGACCTCCACGATAGCTTACAGGTAGGCGCCCCTCAGACCAGGTTGCCGGGTCATCCCGCTCGTAACCTAGGCCAAACGACTCGAGCCACGAGTGCATACGCGACACTGCCATGTGACACTTCTCCTGCGCCAGCACATCCTTCACAACACACCAGCCTTCACGCGCTAGCTCGTCACGAAAGTCACCATAGTTGACATTTGGATCGAGACTGGGCGTCATGGGGTGAGGCGTGAGCTGTGGTGCGGTCATTGTTGCTGGACTGGGTGGGAAGGGAACGGCGAAGGATCGCACAGGGGTTGACCGCGAGCCGCGGCCCAGATAAATACCTGCTGCGCCGGGATCCACTCACTGTAGTGGTCCTCGATCACATGTATGATTCACGATCAGTTGTGTGCTTCAAGTTCATGACAGGTGCATCAGCGCGACGCAGAAGCATATTGTCATCGCCTTGTTCCGGTGGTGCCAAGCGACGGTCAATATTTATAAACGCACCCTGTGTTGTCGAGTAGGTTGTCTGGTATGCGCCCATTGACCAAGCAGTAGTGCGCTGTAATCGCCGAACGAATTCGACTCTGCCAGTGCTGTTTCTTCGCCTGCGATATACAGGAGTGTAACACGGCCCGATGAAAAGGGGTGCGTAACGCTGTTCATTCACAATGAAATCTCAAACACCGGGTGGTAGAAGTGGAATTCATGCGACATACGGCAAACACCGTATCCTCCTCCTCCTCAAGCGATCCACAAATCAAGCCGTTCATACTAAGGCATACCATCTTTAACACTGGGGAGCTACTGGGGACTCGGGTCAAACTATTCAACCATCTACACACTGATGATAAAAGCAATGGGCCGGGCACAAAGCAAAATATTTTGACAGCTGCAGGACTCGAACCTGCGCCCTTTCGGACCGCGGCCTTAACACGGCGCCTTAACCACTCGGCCAAACTGCCTTTACATTCGTGGTGAGTAACAACTTTAGACCAACTAACACAGGATATTTGCCACAAATCCCCAGTTTCAACGCCACCTCTACATGAGAGCTCTGCATTCGGACTCTCTAATTTACGTTAGACTGGCGTGGAGTGGGCAAATTTGGGGCTTGTTTTCCACGCTTCCGTTGAACACGAGGTAACGGCGTGTACTGTGCATGATTTGCTTCCGGGTTCGCCTTGCCTCAAGCTTCCTGAACGGCGTGTCTGTGACCCTCTGTTTTGCGCTTACGGTTGAGACTCTCACGTGCCAGGTCTCGCACTAATCCGATTTGCCTTCTGCGCGGATTGTATCACCGCGTTCTAGTAGTTTCGGCGGGAGTTGCTGTCACAACACGACATGAGGCAGCTCTGTGCCCACGTGTTAGCGCGTGAAGGGCTGCGTGCCGATTAGAGACCCTAAGCATGCCTTTCCTGTCGTGTATACCTCGCGGCTGTGGTTGCGCCTGTCTGCGAGCGGCCGTCTGACCAGTTGCCCGTCTGCTCTGCTTCTTATACCCATCCACCACCCGCCCGCGCGCGTACGACCCGTGAGTATCATTTAACCCTTCTTTAGTTTGGTCTCATTCGAATTAACGGCCTTGCCAGCAGGCACAGGCCACGACATCCGCCGCCTTTCTTCCTTCTTCTACTAGCATGAACCGTTACGGGGATTCCTTCACACGCCGGATGCCATTTGGCGGATCTGCTCGCGCAGACCCTGTTCCATCGCGTACAGGTACGACGTGTCCTCCAAGCGCGCTCGGTTTCGAGATACCAATCATTCATCAAGGCGAGAACGGAGGCAAGACGTCCGACGGTCGTCCCTTGTTTAGCGGGCTGTTGGGCCGTACCCAGCGAGCTGCTGGAGAGAATGGCCCATCTGGATTGTCATCGCGGGCGCGACAGTCATCGGATAACTTGACCTCAAGCGGCGGCAGTGGTAGCAGCTCACGTGTGCGCGTCCAGGCCGAGCAATTCGAGGCGAAGAACCGCGGCGTGGAGTTTGAAGCAAAACCCAGTCCACCTCGTATGCGCAAGAAGAGCTCGATAGAACTCACCGACAAGACCAGGGAACAACACCGTGACCCCGTGGAGCCCGACCTAATCCCACCAGTCCCACCTGTCCCAACCGCATCAAGGCGCACCCGCCAGGGAACACGCGAGGAAGTTGCTGCACCGGTCTCAAGCTCTCGCGTTCCAAAGACACCAACTGCGGCGAACTCTACGCAAGACCCACTGGGTGGTCCGTCCAACTCGAATCCTCATGCACGGACAACACACGCGCATCGATCTCCAATTGTCCCGCCTTCGCATGCCAATACACCCGGTGTATCACGTACACAAGCAGGTGTGCGCTCACGGTCACATTCACCTGGTGCTGAGGCGTTGAGTGATGCAGAGGATAATGTGCCGAAGGTAAAGGTTGAGGTTACCAAACCGCCGCGGTCACCTGCGATGAGCGGGATTGGACTTCCACCACTTCGTGCACCTCGAACGGGGTTCATGGGGATGTTTGCGAGCTTCTCGGTGATGGGTGGAGACACTCCACCATCGACGCCCCCACGGCCAGAGCCAGCGCAACCAGCCAAGGTCGAACCTGATCCACCACCACCACCGAAGCGCACGAGCGCTATACACGTCGGCCCACCCACCAGTTTTCGGACAGGTGCTCCCACAAGTGGCCCTACTACAACGCCGGCCAATGAGGCTGCAGCCAGTCGAGCTCCAACCTCCCCGAAGGCGAGCTTTGACTCCGGCCCCAGGGTACCACGAACACCAACTGCGGCAACACCGCGCCGAACCAGACCCGAATCAGTGCATTGGGAATCAGGTCCACCTCCCATCGCGCCGACAAGCTCGTACCCTCGTACCTGGGAGGAAGAAGTCGAGCTGAAGACGCCGGTCGGGATTACCGCACCCGGTCTGAGATCGCAAAACGCCGATCCTGGCGCGGCATCAATATCCACTCCATTCTCTCCTGACGACACCACGAGCGCGGGTGCCAAGTCGCCCACGAACGACGAACCGCCCCCTGCCACTCCTGCTCCTCCACCTCCTCGCGATAACCGTCCCGCGTTCAAGGTCGCAATCGAGTCTGACTCTGATACAGAGCGCGAGAGCCGTCCTCAGACACCGCCGCCTATCATGCAACCCAAGTTCTTCCACCCTATTAGACAGGCCTCGATAAGACGGCATGACTCGATCTCGCCGTTGCCTTCTTCGACACCCCATCCTACTGCAACACCACCAAGCTCTATAGCGAATCCTGCACCTCCCCCAGCTGGTCCTCAGCTGCGTCACTCGACCTCTCGGAACGGGCATGTGACAGGCAATGGTCTATTTCCCCAGCCTGTACACAGCAAAGTCGTCGATCACCGCGAGGAGGAGGTCCGCTCACCTGTTCCTGCTGTGCGCCCGGACACAGGTTCCATCCATCGCGAGACGCCGCCGCTTCCCAAACCCTCCACTCCACCGCTTGTCAAACCCACTCCACCTCCGACGTCAGCGTTACTGCGCGACTTGGAAGTCCGCCGAGATACTCTCAAAGCTCAGCTCGCGCAGATTGCGCTGGAACTCGAGCGTGTTGATACCTCCATCGCTTCAGAGGAGGAACGACTGCACTTCGAGGCGGAAACGCAACGTCTTGAAGCCGAACGGCTACGAACTGCTGAGAAGGAACGTCTCTTGCGCGAGCAGCAGCAACAGCAGCAACTACGCCAGCAACAACTACAGCAGGAACAACAGCGACAGGAGCAGCAACGGCAGGAACAGCAACGGCAGGAACAGCAGAGGCTGCAACAGTTGCAACAGGACCAGCAGCGGCAGCAACAAATGCAGCAGGAACGATGGGCTGCAGAACAACAGCAGCTGCAGGAGCAGCAACAGCAGCAACACCGATCGTCGCCAACGCGGCTTTCAGCCGCATCCCGGGCGAAAACTCCCGCACCCGAGCGGTCCGCCGGGAGCGCCTCTGAGGGCTCCAGTCGCGGCTACGCATCCGAGTGGGAGTCTTGGGAGCAGAACCGCGCCGAATGGGAGCGTGTGCAGAAGAAGCAGGAGGCGGAGCGTTTGCGAGCAGAGACTCTCAAACAATGGGCTGCCCAGGCGAAGGAGAAGGAAGAGCGCGAGAAGCAACGGAGGGAGGAGCTCGCACGCGAGGAGGCTAGGAGGCAAGCTGCTGAAGACGCTCGTCGGCAAGCTGCTGCTGCTGAGGAGGCCCGCAAGCGCGCTGCTGCCGCTGCAGACCAGACACGTCGGCGTACTGACGATGTTGCACGCGGACAACGGTTCACCAAGCTTGTCACCCAGGCCTGGACCGAGTACGAGACCTTCTGGATTAATCTCCAGAGCGTCGGCGAGGGCCAATTGCGCGCCAACACCATCCGGTGGCCGGTCATATATATCGATACCAAGCAACTCACGACAGCGGAGAGCCTCCTTAAGCTTCTCACTACGCAGCAGATTGCTGCTTTCCTGCTGTCGCCCTACCATTCACCGGAAAAGTCGCACAAGGAGCGCATTCGCGATGCCTTGTTGCGGTGGCATCCTGACCGCTTTTCTGGTAAGTCTCAGTCTTAGCCAATCAAAGCTCGATCTGATAGCGTATGCAGGTCGATTCCTCAACTTGGTCGTCGAGAGCGACCGCCCGGCTGTAATTCAGTGTCTCAACGCAGTCACTTCCGTGCTCAAAGGCATGCTCGATCGTCTCTAAATCTCACCTCTCACTCCAGGATGGACTTCAACTATGATGTGCTATTATATTCGCCGTTCTGTTGTACTTTATTGTCCATCTCATGTATTCTCCTTGTAACACAGTGTCCGAAGTCTACGATTTGACGAATATTACGGTTCTAACGACAAGATAGAAGCGTGTCTCAATCATCTTCCCCGAAGATTAGTTTAAGGTTTTGCATGGCCTCAGTCTCGCTCTGGTCCTTCCCCTTGAGCGCACCCTTGATGATGGCGGTCTTCCGACGTTGAATTTGAAGAATCCGGTCCTCAATCGTCCCGTCGACCTTCGCGTGCGTGTTCAGTAGGAAGTAAGAATGTAATAGAACGAGCTTACGATGAATTGCGTCACTTGGACGGTATGCTCCTGGCCGATACGATGAACGCGGTCAATCGCTTGCTCCTCGACTGCCCTGTTCCACCAGCAGTCCATCTGGGCCATGAACGAGGTAAGCTTCTGGGAGGATAGACTCATCCACACACGTACCATAAAGACGTGCCGTGCGTTGGTCAGCTGCGGATTGATAAGTTTCGCAAAGAAGAACTTGGGATTGTGAAACAACTTACATTCAACCCAACGCCACCAGCTTTGAGACTGATAACCAGAATCTTCGGCTTTGCACTCGCCCGTTTGAACTCTTCAATGACTTCCGCGCGTTTCTTAATGTTCATTGAACCGTCAAAGCGATACGACGTGAACGATTCGCGCTCGAGAGCGATGTCGATGAGATCGAGGAAGCTATACAGTGGAGGTTTAGCCGATGATCACAGGCCACCGATAACAACAGTACCTCGTGAACTGTGAAAAGACAACGGCTCGGAATGCCGGTTCGTTTGAACGAAGTTCGCCTGCACAGGATGTGAATTCTGGACGTAGCATCGCGGATCGAATTTCGCTCACGGAGTGCAGCAACAAGCGCGTCCAGTTTTGTTGAAGATATGAAGTCGTTCTTGCGCAGTACCACCTCAGACTTGTCGTTTTGGATGGCTTCCAGAAGCTCCTCCTCCTGTAGTCACAGCGTTAGCAAATTCAAGTGCCTTCCGATGACCTCAATCAAATACCTTGACAGGCCCTTGCCGACACACCGGACACACCGGTCCCTCTCCCCTCTCCTTGCTAGCTGTGAGCCAACCAAGAACGCAATCCTTGCACGCGCAGTGTTTGCAAGGCATGAGAACGGGGTTCTGTATCAAATCCATGCAAATGGGACATTCGCCAGAGGTCGTGGCGTCGAGCTCGGCAATCGCGTTGTCGGCGAATGCATTGGATGCGAGGGCGTCGTCGTCGAGAACAGGTGTTCCATCGTCGCGAGTTTTGATCACAGCGTCTTTTCCCGTGACGAAGCTAGGATGAAGAACGGCACGGCGGAGGCTGGAAGATTCATAAGCACATGACTCCGTTGATGATTAGATGAGAGGTCTGACAGCATGAGATGAGCAAGGATCGAAGAATACTGCTTTCCGACAAGGTTTAGCTCCTGAAGGTTGTGGAAGGTGGTTTTCGCTTTGTGGTAAAGGTGCTTGTAGATGCGTCGCTCCGCATCAGAGAACGTGAGACGCTCAATGCTGACCTGAGACCATCCCCGTGAGCTGATAAATATCCCTTCAAAGAAAACCGACATACCAGCTTCGGCGGCAAGTCCACAATCAGTTTACCATCCGCGTCCTTGGTGTCTTTCTCTCGCCTCAGCAGACAACTCTCCAGAATGACCTGGACAATTTCCAGTGCCTTGGGATCTTGATCGAGGAAAGGCACAGTGATGAAGCTGCGTTCTATCAGCAGACTACACATGGGACGGAAATTACGCGGCGGGCACGCACCTGCGGAAGAAGGAGAACTCGGACCACGGTTCGAAACGCAAGAATTTGCTGAATGGATGTCAGATGGGTGCTGGAGCCAAGAACTCGACAGAACGCACAGAAGTGAGTAGAGATCCTCCAAGCGGTTCACGATAGGGGTGCCAGTCAGAGCCCAGCGGCGTCTTGCTTGCAGCGCATAAACAGCCTTGGCCGTTTTGCTGGCGCGGTTCTTACAGCTATGGGCCTCATCAAGCACCACCCGAAGCCACTCCACTACGACGTGTAAGCTTTCTGTGAGAATTTCAGAGCACAAACATACCTGCGAAGATAGGCGGTGTATACTTGCTCGTCATCCTCCCATGCTCCGAAGCAAGGACACCATAGCTTGTTACCACCACCTCTATCGGATCGTCTTCACCCGCCTTGGCCGCCCTTCTCGCAATGGCATCGATATCCGCGCGATTCGAGCCGTGCCACACCGTCACTTTGATCGTACCGGTACACGATGAACGCTCGAGTTCCTTGCCCCATTGGTCAAGTAGCGAAGTCGGTGCGACGACAAGGGTCGCGTATGCGCCACGATTCTTAGCACGCGCTGCTGCTGCTGCACCGGAGGCGAAGGCCATGTCGAGCTTGAGCTGGCCGGCGACAGCTTTCTTTTTGGCTTGATGTTGAAGTTCGGGTTGAGCGACTTCCGGCGCACTGTTGGTGTGAATGAGACTGGAAACCATAATGGTCTTGCCCATCCCCATTGCTGACACCGTTGCGTGAGTATCTTGAAAGCAACAGGTGATCTGAATGCATACCGTCCCTACAAGTTGATCAGTAGCTAGCCCAGTTAGCCAACATATAGCGACGTACGCCAGGATCCCTCCGCGACATCGTCGCTCAGCTTTGGGAAAGTCGAGGCTGAGCTCTCCCGAATATTGGTTATAGTAGAACGGGCGGTCGTCCGCAGTGAGGTCGACGAAATCGTTGCT
>Ga0247815_10001927_pt1 | contig 15547 bp, 22 predicted proteins | sample UWRJL194509B1_FD_181014 | JGI IMG/M metagenome (GOLD analysis project Ga0247815, IMG submission 181014) | Plant litter microbial communities from Arlington Agricultural Research Station in Wisconsin, United States - UWRJ-L194-509B-1 | ecosystem: Environmental > Terrestrial > Plant litter >...
GCTTTTACAAAAAGATCGAGCTCGACCGACACGTGGAACAAGACCACGGCTCAGACTCGCAAGAAGAAGACGAAGACTTCATTACTGCCGCTTTTGCTCAAGACAACGAGGACGAACACGCAGACAACAAACATCAAGGCGAGGTTGAAGCCACATCTGTACCGAAACGTCGTCGCCAACGCGCTACTGTCAATGACGACGAGAAGGAGCACACTTCTAAACGAAGCAAGCTCAGATCGACTGTTCGGGAAGTTAAACTGGATGACCCCGTTCCGCAGGACGTATATCATATACGTCGTGATCAGGTCCAAGGCGAGGACGACTGGTCGTACTACTCCACACCTGCCAACTCCTCGAGTGACATGGGCATCACGCAGTCCGAAGACGAGGAATTAATCTCAGCGGAGATCAAGCTGGATAGTAGGATCCGGATGCACGTCTGCCGATGCGAGTGTTCTCATCGACTGCGAACTCTGTTCAACGACTCAGACATCGTGCACAGTGAATCGAGGCGATTATTGGAAGAAGCTGCGGATATCATACGAGGCATCCGCGAACAGCTAGGTATGAATCCAACCGATGAGTAAATATACCTTTGAAGACGTGCTTTGAATGAACGCGGATTGCTTGATCACGAGAGCCGGCGGAGTTCCGAGCGCGTCTGTCCCCTTGGTCGCTTACATAGCCTCAATGTTCACATATCGCGCGGGCCTGGTGCTACTGTCTCTGTTCTCATCGCTTGCGGCGTCGACATCCGTGCCTCAGTATCATCGGTTCCCACCTCTGCGCGAACGAGCTAGTCTCGAGGATTCGTGGACGAAGCAACGGCTTCAGGCAATCCCTTCGCTGCTCGCAAAGCATGGCGTGGACGCTTGGATCGTGTGTCTCAGTCATCTGTACCGGGTATAAATTGCTCAACAGCGGCTTCTGCTTGCAGGTCTCGCAGCGCGAATACGCCGAGGACACCGTGTTCTGGAGCTTCAAACCGAGCGTAGCATTTTCTGCCCGTCGACGTACTCTCGCTCTGTTTCACACCAATACCTCTTCTCTTGCTGGGCGCCCTAATCCTATCACTTGGATTGACAATACGCCACAGCTCTGGAAGGAGCTACGCGAGGTGCTTGAAGAGTTCGACCCACAAGCAATCAACCTCAACATACACTCGCACATTGCATTTGCAGACGGGATGCACGCCGGAGAATTAGAGCTGCTCTCGGAGCAGCTTGGGCAGAAGTGGATAAAGAGGACGGTACGGAAGCCCATGATCGCAGTGGAGTTCATCGCAACTCGGGTGCCCGGCCAGCTCGCCACCTACAAGGACCTGCAGGTGCTGACTGTCTTTCGCATTTTGATCCGTCTTAACAAATATGCTTCGTATAGGAGACCATCTGGGCGATGATTGCAGAAGGCTTCAGTTCTCGTGTCATCAAACCCGGTCAAACAACGACAGAGGTGCGTGTTCATGCAGTCATTTTGGATATCCAGCTGAGGATTCGGCATGCAGGACGTAGTATGGTGGTTCAGGCGAGTCCCATGCAGACGTAGCACTGTGAATCGGCTAAACATTCTCTCTAGGGAGAAAATGAACGATCTCAACGTGACTACCTGGTTCCATCCGTCTGTCTCCGTGTTTCGCCCAGCCAACTCTGTCCACGGCTCGTCAGATATCATCCACCAAGGCGATGCATTGCACACGGACATTGGCATTACTGCCTTCGGGCTCAATACCGATACTCAACATCTGGGCTACGTCCTGCGATCTGGAGAGACGGATGTTCCAGATGGTCTCAAGAAGGGTTTGCGGAAGAGCAACCGCATGCAAGACATCGTACTGAAGAATATGGCCCCCGGAAAGACTGGCAATGAGGTTCTGACCCAGAGCCTTGAGGACATGGAGAAAGAAAATATCTCGGGCAAGATCTATTGTCACCCTATCGGAGACTGGGGTCATGCAGCCGGCAGTCTGATCGGTGCGTCGTATCCGTGTCGCTCCAGACGTAGGCTAAACAGAATTCTGCTGTGGCATCTCGCAGGCATGACGAACCTTCCCAACGGCGTTCCAGTGCTCGGGGACCTCCCGATACTTCCAAAGACATATTACTCAATTGAGCTCTCGGCTTCGCACTTCGTCAAGGAATGGAACGTCACAATTCCATTCCAGCAGGAGGAGGACGTGGCCTGGAACGACCAAACCAAGCGGTGGGAGTGGGTCTGGGGCAGACAGGAACTTTTCCACATCGTGGATACGCAGAGATCTCAGAGCTTGCCTTTGGTTATCCAACAGTAGAAGGTGGAACTGGCTGCGTAGTACCGTGTTGTGGTCTTCGGGCTTACCGCGTCGACCGGGATCAAAATTGGATTTGGAGGCACGTTATATCGTACCAAACTTATTGGAGAGACTGATGGCGAGGACTTTATTGGTTCCTGTGTTGTCTCTGAGGCGTCGTTGGGTGCTGGCGGAGTGTGAGGTTAGGCCGGGCCAACGCGGCTTGATTCCGACTCCGTCACAGGTTCTTGTCTTTTTGTGTTTCCAACATCCGCAGGGCAAGCGCATTCACGACTACCCTATTGCGCACCGGGACTCTTTGCTGAGGGCCTGCTTTGCGTCATGAATAAGCGCACTAATCCTTTTTACCCACCGCCTGCGAGCGCTGCCTCGCACCCGCCCTACGTCCCGACCGCTCAGCAGCCTCCAGCGTCTGGAGGCGGTGGTGGTGGTGGTGCACAGGGATACTCACAGTACTGGTCGCAAAATGGCCAGTATCAGCAACCGACGCAGTCTCAATGGTCTTCGCCAGCTGCTCCTGCAACGCCTGCCTCTGCCCCGCCTGCCCCGCACGCGACGCCTGAACATGCGAACCTGTACGCCAACTACGGTTACGGTGGCTCACACAGTCTCGCATGGAACAATCAGGCTCATAGTCAGCCTCAGTCTGCTCCTCCTGCTGCACCTGGTCCTCCTGCAACGAATCAACACCAAGCGATCCCGATCCCGTACTCCAGCCCTTACGCCCCGCCGCAACCAGCCCATCCTGCGACTCCACAGCACGCCGTTCACCAGCATCCACAGTCTGCTTATGCCAGCTCTCCGACTCCGCAATATCATCCGTCGCATCCAAGTCCGATAAGTCATTACAATCGACAGGCGCCGCCTCCACCGATGCATCAGCCCCCGCCACCACATATGCCACCACTCAAGAGACCGCGTTATGATCCACCACCGCAACACCAGCCACTTCCCCAGCGTTTCGCACCACCGCCTGCTCCGCCTCACCGCGGGCCTATGCACGGTGGTCCTCCCCCTGCCCCGATGGGTCCACCTCCGCCGCAAGTGAGTGCCAATATGACTCCTTTGGGCCCGCGCAGCGGCCCTGGCAGCACGTTCGTGAATGGAAACTATGGTGGTCGTGGCGGAGCTCGTCCTCCGCCCATGCGCGGTGGTGGGCCAATGGGTCCTGGACCGATGAACCGCGGACCGATGCGGGGACGCGGTGGTGGCCCAATGGTTAACAGCCGGGCCATGGGCGGGCAGGCCAACCAGCTACGCAGTGGTGGTGCTCGAGCGCAGTCTGGCGTGCAGCGTCGTCAGGCGCAGCGTGGTGGTGTGGGTAATGCCCAGCAGCGCAACGCCAGTGGCTCTGTGTTAGCTTCAGGCAAGGCCAGTCTGCCGAACCATCCTGGTGTCTCATCTGCCAGGTCTTCTGGTGCTGTTTCGTCCGCTGCCACGGCGGCTTCTGCCAAACGCGACGACACCCGCCGCACATTCACCGATTTCAAAATCATTGGTTTGGAGTTGAGAGGTGCTGAGTGGCGATGGGGACAGAAGCGGGAACCTCCCGCTGCTACTGTTCCAGAAGACGCCGTGTCTGCTGATGCCTCCGCCCCTGCGACCGCCGACGCCACTCTTCCCGTAGCATCTGTTGCGAGTGCTGAGACGCCGGTGGCGTCTACAGCTGGTCCCGAGCAGTCTGTGGCTGCCCAGAACGGAGCGTGCGTGTCCTCGTTGCGATTGATCAAATCTCCCACCCGCTTACCAGGCGTTGCAGTGCACCGCCGAGTGTTTCGTCGACGTCGAATCTCGCTGCCTGTCGCATTCGCATTTATTTCCACAACCCGAAGCTTGAGGGTGTCAACGGGTCGTCGCCTCTCAAGCTCGCAGGTGATTCGCCTTTGCCACGCGCCTCGAAGCGCAAGAAGGCAGATGATGATGACGATTCGGTTGAGCTCGAGAGCGAGCAGCGAGCACGTCGTCCGCTTCCACCCCACGTGTCTGCGCAGTTTGAAGAGGCTTCCGTTGTTGACGGTGCCAGTGTGACTGGTGCTGAAGACGCGGAGGAAGACTGGCTCATGGCTGTAATGGCAGACGGCTCTCAAGACGTTGCGTCGATTGCGCCTTGTGCTGCGCCCACAAACGGCCACGCTGTTGCAGCTACTACTGGTGTCGTGACCGCAATGGACACGCACTCAGAGGGTTCGCACGGGCAGGCCGCTTCGGACTGGAGCGAGGTCGTTGCCGACCCAGCCGCTACCAATGATGGTGCTGCCGAAGCCTCTGGCAGTGCGACCATCTCGAACGATGAACATGCGGACGGTATTGAGGTCGAGTCATCTGCGATTTCGAACGAACATGACGTTTCTGCCAGCACTGCGATTGGCACGAGCCCCGCAGCCGGCGAACCTAGCGCGACTGCACAAGAGCATGCCGAGGATGAACCTATGACTCCACCTGCCGAAGAGCGCGATCCGTATCAAGAGCTTATGTCTCCTGGGTCGGTTGTTGCGTCTGTCGATGCCGCAGTCCTCGACGATCCTGCGCAGGAGACCGAACTCGAGCTGGAGCATGAGCACGAGTCCGAGCAGACGGACGAGCATGTTGCAATCGAGCTCGCGGACGAGTCCAGTGTCGGTTGGAATCGCTTGTCAATTGCCTACGATGGTGGCTCGCGCAGACTCATCGTGGCATCTGTTGCCGTAAAGAAACTGACCATCTTCCGGGCTGAAGGCAGGATCGAGATCGACCTTGTCGTAACTCAACGCGACGAACAGCAAATCGAAGGCATCATCGTACGTCGCATTAAACGCTTTTGTTTACTTGACCTGATGGTCATCTGTTTTAGTTGGAGAGTCTCGTCGACCGTGCATCTCAAGAACATCAGCCTGTTTCAATGTCGACGGATGCAACCACTTCCGATTTGCTCGTTCCACCATTTATGACTATCGCCACTTCAACGCAGGAGGTTACGCTCGTCGCCTACTTGGACCTCGACAAGCCTCTCTCATCGGCCAAGTGGGTCAAGTCCAACGATCTGCAGGAATGGCTTCGCATGACGGCCGGCAAACAAGCGGCGGTCAAGACCCCCGACAGTTGGATTGGACGTATCGTTGTTTCCGACCCGGATCCAGTGAGTTGAATTGGCTGGCATCTTCGTGTTCGACCGGCTTGCTCACGGCACGCTTCAGCCCCCAAATATCCACACCGTTCTCGATGCATGGACGCACGCCTCCAACATCGGTGCTCTACCAGACCGCAAGACATTTGTTGCAGACCACCTCACCAACAACATCAGCAATATCCTTGAAGTTCTGCTTCGGATGGTGCGCAGCGACCGTGCTCAAGCGTTCACGCCGGCGGCAGTATCGCAGTCAGCCGTTCATGACCAACTCGGGTCGAACCCGCTAGCTGAGGCGATGACGCTGGGTTCCCCACTTGCGAAGCACCAGACGCACGTCTCGCTCGCGGTGTTGGCGATGTACAAGATGCTGGACGACCAGGCGAAGAAAGCTGGCCCGGAGGCGACGGCCTTATTGGCGACACAGATAGGCGAGCTGGTGCGGTGCCTGCCGCAGAACCAGGTGTACAAGAGCCTCGATATGATGTTCAAGGACGTGATTCACTACAAGCCGAAGCCAAAGTCGGGGAAAGCGTAGAGCGGGTTTTGCTTCGCATTGGCTAGGTATTGATCTCGGGCCCGCGACTGCTTGTGCATACCTTCTGTATTTACGACTGCTCGCAACACCACAACTGGTGGACCGTGTTGTGTACAACCTGTCAGTCAAACTCGCTCCCATGCAAAGCTGAATTGAGTGCTGCAAGCAGATAATCGGCGCGCAACTGCCGAGACAAGAGCCGTCAAACAAATTGCAAACACGTGAACAACCCAACTTGTCCTCAAACCCTGACCTTGGCTCCTCGACTCTGGAGGTCGTCTTGTTCGATGTTCGTATATGGATCTGCTCTTGCTCGACAGCGCGCGCTCGCGCTCAGGGGTTCAAGCTCCCATTCGCGCGCGCTGTCGACGCTTCTGAGCTCCAGATTAGATAGTCAAGGCAGGGTTCGGAGCTGCCAGCTTCGCTTGCCCTCCGCCTCCATCCGCGCCAATGCCACGCTCGCTGCATCCGTTTCGCATGCCCACAGATCCAAAGAATCGCATACTGCACCTGCACCGCGAACATCGTCACATCGTGAGTGCCAAGAACTTCGGCGCTCGACTGTCGGGCACTGACGTCGGATTGCCTGTCTGTCCAGCCACACCTCGCGAGCGTTACTATGAGCTCGTCGCACACGGCACATTGCGTGCGGACGAGCACCAGAAGCACATTATAGGCAGGCTGCAGTCGCTGCACGAGCAGCTCGTCCACTATAATCCACCGACCATTCCGCCGATCGAGACCGGCCAGTCCTTTGTGCGTCTGCTTGTCAGCTCGGCTCACGGCTCCCCGAACGCCTCTCCGGCTCCCCGACGCTGAAACGCTTCGTTCCACCCCCTATAGTTCTCGCGCCTCCTGGGCTCTGGACCACCAACAGTCACAAGCATACCGGCAGAAGAGGTGCCGCGCGGCCTGTATCTGTATGGAGACGTTGGCACCGGCAAAAGCATGCTCATGGACCTCTTCTATGCGACCCTGCCGCCTAACATCACTCGCAAGCGGAGGGTACACTTTGATGCGTTCATGATTGACGTACACAAGCGGGTGCACGCGCTCAAAATGTTGCATGGGCATGAAGGCATCGAGGATCCGATTTTGCTGATAGCACGCGACCTGGCGAACGAAGCCAGTGTGCTGTGCTTCGACGAGTTCCAGGTATGTCACCCTTTCGCGAACGTTCTCGACAGGTCCGCATCTAATCCCCGCGCAAAGGTCACGGACATCATGAATGCCATGATTCTGCGGAGGCTCATGGAATGCTTGCTCCAATTCGGCGTCGTCTGTGTCATGACTTCCAAGTACGTGACCCCATGTTCTTTTGCGCTGCTGGAGGCCTGAACTCGAGACCCTAGCCGACATCCCAACGAGCTGTACAAGAACGGAATTCAACGTTCGAGCTTTGTTCCATGCATCGACCTACTCAAGACGCGCTACGACATTGTCGACCTTAACGGCGGTGTTGGTGGGTTACTGCTGCCCGTTCGCATGTGCGGTCGCTCACTCGCGCTCTTGCAGATTACCGCCGCATTCCTCGCGCCCTTTCGCATGTCTACTTCTTCCCTTTGAGCGAGGACAACAAACGTGAACTCCGCAAGATCTTCGAGGCGCTGACCTCGGACACGGACGATATTCCCATTCGCGATCGGCCACTGCGTATCTGGGGACGTACGCTGACGGTACCAGAAAGCACTTCGACAGTTGCGCGATTCGACTTCAAGCAGTTGTGCGGCCAACCATTGAGCGCTGCCGATTATCTGGAGGTTACAAGGACGTTTAGAACCGTTTTTGTAGAGGACGTTCCAAAGATGGGCATCAACCAGAAGGATGTAGCTAGAAGGTTCATCACGTTCGTGGACGGTGAGTAGCCTGACGCTCGATTGAAGAACTGAAACTGACGTACGACGCAGCCTGCTACGAAAGTCGAGTGAGCAATTTGACGCATGAGATGTGTAAAGCACTGAACTCATCCTGAATCCGTGCAGACCAAGCTATTCACTAGCTCAGAGGTTCCGATTTACCAGATCTTCTCCGATGAGCAGTCGACCAACGCTGGTCAAATCACTGATCATATGCGGAGCGTCATGGACGATTTGGTATGCCTTATGACCCACTCTCCCTCTGAGTCTGTAGTTCTGACTTGGTTTGCGTCAAGGGGCTGAACGAGAAAATCGTCGGCTCGACGTCGATGTTCACTGGCGACGAGGAGATTTTCGCATTTGCTCGAGCATGCTCGCGGCTCGTGCAAATGGGTACCAAGGAATGGGCTGAACTCACCAGCATGGAACACGAGGTTCAGGACGAACAGGAGTACAAGACACACCATTAACCAACACCGCGGATATCATTGCATCTAATCTCGCATATCATCACTATCTGACTGCCCTGTGCATCATTCAACTGTTCATTAGTCGTGGATTGCTTTGTATCTCCGTCCACTTTCGCTGCCAGAGGGCCACAGAAGTGAGCAAAAGTTACGCAATTTCGAAAGCGAGTTTGACGCGTTCTTATTCTGGCCTTGATTTGTCACGAATTTGCCCTATTTTCTATCAATCTAGTTGTCTTGCAACCACGATGCTTGAACGCCTTGATACATAATAGCATGAATTGGGGGTCGTGTATTACTCCTTCAGGTCAAGATGGCCTCGGCAACTCGACGACCTCAATTCGTTTGCCTAGCCCGCGCCATTTAGTAACGCCAGGTTGATCGTTAGCGCCCTCTATTTCCGCGAGGGATTGCGAGATGAAGTTGGGATCCGTGAGCGGCGTGAAATCGCGCTTATCTGGTAGCCGCCGCTTGAGGGCAGCATACGGTGCCTCCCAGCCACTCGTCTCCTTCACTAGCAGTGGCGGACTCGACACAAAGGAATGGTAGACCCGGGTGTCGTGGACACGGAATAAAACGTTGTCTACCCTTAATATGAAGCGAACCAGTGCGAATAAACAGCCAGGCATGACCCGGACGCGCGCGAGAATGGACGACGAGCCGTTGTCGTGGAGCTCATCTTCAAAGAGTGTGGTTTGCGCGTAGTAGAGAATCGGGTCGCGTCGCGTCAGCTCCGCAAGTGGAATTGTGTGAGACGCGTTGGATGGATCAGCAGGCTGCCAGGATATGGATGCGCCACCGCTAGGGGATGTGTGGCCCGAGTACGTTGTGGTGTAGGTCCAGTCATAGGGCTTGGTCTCGACTGTCTCAGGCATCGGTGTTTGAGAATTTGGGTCGGTCCTGAAATGAAATTAGACGCATATGTCGAACTAGGGAGCGGCAGCGTACCTCGACTTGAGCCAGGCGTCCGCATACCCGACGCGCACCCCACCGTCACCATCCTGTAGCGGACCATTCTTCACGCCCTTTAACGCGTGTGCTGTGTCAAATGTGAGGTACCAGCCAGATGGTTCGTGCGAAATCGATAGCGCATTCGAGCCAAAGGTCATCTCTGGCAACGGGAAGCCGAGCTCGGCCTGGAGTGTGTCCAGTTGGGCTGCGTTTGAGATCGGGTACGTCGTTGTGGATATTCGCCAGCTGGAATACTCGATTATCTGCTCTGTGTCCGTCTTGCTGACCTTGGGCTCGGCCATGGCGTGGATCGGTTGAGGAAGAATGGAGAGCTTGGATGAACGGGCTTTGCCGGCTCGACCGCGTCTCTTGATCTTTGACTTGTGGATTATCTGGCGCGATGGCAGACGACAGCGAACCGCCGCAAGAGCTGTGGTCATCTATCCTCGACTCTGTATCCTCTACGCGATCAATACCGTCTAAGCAAATCCTTCTGCTTGGCGAACCAGGCTCGGGCAAGTCGACAATTGCTGCTGGCCTGCTGCACAAGGAGGTCGACGCGCTCGCCTCATCGTCTGCAGACTTTGCGATCGGATATGACTGGGCCGATGTTAGAGACGATGCGGAAGAAGGTCCGCGTTACCAGCAATGGTGTACGAACTACGGACCACTGACCACCACGACGCGTCGCGCACAGATACACTCGCCAGGCTCTCCGTGCTCACTGTCCCGTCTGCATCACCAGCCCATCTCAGCCTCATCCCACACTTTCTCCCTGCAAAAGCTGCCCTCTCACACGCTCTCGTCATGATTCTACTTGACTGGACGAAGCCATGGGCCTTCATCGAGCAACTGCAGTTGTGGCTTGCGTGGGTCGACAAGTGGGCCAAAGGCGACGACTCGCGCGATATGGACATTTTACGCGACGAATCTCGTGAACGATGTACGTTTCACTTTCATTGAGGCAGAATCATAGACTCACGACTTGTACAGTGCATGCTCACCTGCAGCACTACACCGAACCATCCGCGGAACCAGCCTCTGCCCTCCCGTTGACCGCGGCGACAACCTTATTGCCACTTGATGACGGAACGTTTACCTTGAACCCTGCGGGCGTACCGATCATCATTGTCTGCACCAAGGCAGATCTTATCGACGACTCCACGGATGGGTTCACAGGTGGGCCGTCTGGTATGGGTGGGATGGTCAAGAGCAAGGGACCCGAATGGGAAGAACGCACCGACTCTGTCATGCAGGTTCTGCGCACGATCTGTTTGAAGTGTACGTTCCATGCGACGCATTGTCGACACAACTTTGACCTGATAGCCGTACCCCAGATGGCGCAGGTCTCTTTTACACCAGCCAACAGCCAGCGACACTCAGCGTGCTCCGGCAATATGCCCTACATCTGCTGTTCGCACCACCAGCACCATCCACCAGTGCAGAGGCGCCAACCACACGCGCAAACCCATTCCCTTTTATCCACAAACCCAACACTCTCGACCGCGATCGTATCCTTGTTCCGGCTGGTTGGGACTCGTGGGGTAAGATCTCCATTCTGCGCGAAGGCTTTGTGGCACGTGTCTGGGGAGAGGCATGGGAGAACGAGCGGGACGGGACGGACGACCCAGGGGCAGCAGGCTCCATCACTGCCATGTTTCTCGAACTTGTAGGACCAGACCAGAGCGCCAAGGTCAGTTTCGCTCTGTATACTAAGGCCAAGCGGAGTTTTGACGAGTTGTATCATAGCCCCCTCCACTCCCCGAGTTGGTCGAACCTACACCAGAGCAGACCTTCTTGGCAAAACACTGGGAAACGCTGTCAAAGGACTCGCGACATGCAGACCCTCGCGACACATTTCGAGCGTCACAACCTTCTGGGCCGGCAACTGGATCATTGCATGGGGCTGCGGCGACAGGACCAGCCGGTGTCGTTGGACCGATGGGGCAGTCTTCATTCAGCCTACCCAACGTTGAGCGTGCATTTACGGAGATGGAGAGCGTGTCCGAACCTGCGGCAGCGCCAAGTGCTCGCCCCACCACACGACCGACAGGATCGTCTAGCACGAGCCGTAGGGATAAAGGAGCTGGCGACGGGAGATCTTCGAGTACTGCTGCGGCAAACCCGCTCGCCGCTGTCTTACCTGGGATGTCGGGCAGAGCACCAACAGGCTCCACTGCAGGCGGGAACTCAACATCGCCTATCAGCCGATCTGGAGATATGGGCACGCAGCAGCATGAGGTCCTACAGAACTTCTTCCAGAGTCTGTTGGTGAACAAGAATCGCGGCACGGCGACCGGGACGAATCCGTCGGCCAGCTTGAGCGCGAGCACGAACCGGCCGGCGACTCCCGCTGGTGCTGCTGTGGGGACAAGTACGAGCCCAACGACAGCAAATGGACCAACGAATGGAAGTGGTGAAGGATCTGACGGAAGTCCCACCCCCGAGGAAGAGATCGAGACATAATCGGCCATACTAGCCTGTAACTGCTGTCTTTCGCTCTCATCTTACATGGATTTTCATTACTTTGGTGTTCGGTCTCAGTTATGAGGTTGTTGTGACTGTGCGAGTGACAAAGCGCACGTGTTGGGTGCTTCAAGACGATTGCCGGAGTTTGGAACGGGATCGCGCCGCTTTGTCACGTATTCCTCCGTTCCGCATTGCTCACAAGGCAGCACGTGCCACCGCGCATCTGCTCTCACGTCTCCACTGCCGTCCCAGGCTCTGTAAAACTATGCTCGCCGTAGCCTCGGCACAAAATCCGTTCAGCTTGTCGACTGGCGGCAAGGACGGTGGTGTGCATAAGCTGCTCAAGCTGGAGCGCATCGAGTTCGAGGAAGGCACACAATCTGCGGTGCTCGCGGTGCCAGAGGGTCGATACCAACCTATAAACGATATGCCAGAGGCATCCACGTCCAAGGTGGGTCATCGCTGTGGCTGCCTGGGTCGCGGAGCTGTCGCTAATTGCGGCGCCCATTAGCTCCCCGCCGCCACGGATAACGACCGCACCCCATCCACCGCGTCCGCAGCGACTCACAACCCAGAGACGGCTTCAAACACCGCCGCTGCGCGCGCGCAATTTCCGTCTCATTTCCCGCGAGATTTCGTCAAGGTTGGCTATGGACTCTATAACAACGGCAACACCTGCTTCCTCAACTCGGCCCTTCAATGCCTCCTCCACACCCCGCCTTTACTCCATGCCTCCCTCTCGCATCCGACAGCTTGTGCGTGCGCTATTGTTGAGGCGCTTTCAGACTTTCGAATCGCACTTCTAACGGTTTTTCTGCCGCAGGTGCGCACAAGCTGGAAGAGAGTTTCTGCATGGTCTGCGCCTACCGCACAGTCGCCCTCGACTCTTTCCAGAACCGTGGGACAGCATTTGCGCCTCTCGCCATCACTGCTAACCTTTACCGTGAGTCCATCTTCAGCATTCCGGCCCTTGTGAACCGATGCTGAATTGTGCCTTGCCTTCCTCTTAGGGATCGCGAAGCATCTTCGCAAAGGCCGACAGGAAGATGCACATGAATTCTTACGGTTTTGTATCGATGCGATGCAGAAGGCCTGCATGCACGGCAAGTCCAAGTGCGTTTGCATCGCAGTTCCGTTTCCAGAACAGCCACTGACCCTGGACCGCGATATTCCCTCTACTCGGTGTCTCTCCGTCTTTGCAGGAAACCGGACTCCAAAGACGTCGAGAAAACATGGATCAACCACATCTTCGGTGGCAAGTTGCGCTCGCGAGTGACATGCCAGTCGTGTGGCCATAATAGCGACACGTTCGATTCAATCCTCGACCTGAGTTTGGACATCTACAACTGCAGCAGCATCGCCCAGGCGCTTAAACGATTTGTCGCCGTTGACCACCTGCGCGGCGCCGACAAGTACCAATGCGAGAAGTGCAAGAAGGCCGTCAACGCCGACAAGCAATTCACAATACATGCCGCTCCTCAAGTCTTGACGGTGCATCTGAAGCGGTTCACGCCATTTGGCAAGAAGCTTGCGGCGCCCGTTGACTACGGGCTGTCATTCTCTCTCAAGGGTGCCATGAGCAATGGCGAGGTTTGTACACCTTTCGTTCTGCACGCATGCCATTTGTACTTACACTCGGCGCAGGCTCCGCAGTATAAACTGTACGGCGTCATTTGCCATGCAGGTGGAGGGCCGAACTCTGGGCACTATTTTGCCTACGTGAAGGGCCCGAACGGCACCTGGTACGAGATGAACGATGAATCAGTCAGTCTGCACAGGTCGGCGCCAATCAACCTCCGCAACGCATACATCCTCTTCTACCTTCGTGACGAGAGCTCGACGTTGGATGACCTCGTCCGAGGGAGGACATCTAACGTTGACCGAACGCCGCTCAATGGGAAAGGCAAGAGCGTTGACCGAACGCCGCTTGCTGTTGTGAAGCCAGACATTTCCAATGGGCGGCGCACTTCTGTCGGAACCCCATCCGCCATTCCGACAACGAGCCGTCCAGTTTTCAGCGCCAGTGCCAGTCTTGCGACCGAAAGGACGGACTTTGGCGGCGATCGCTCCGCTGCCATTGCAGCATTCGGTTTCAAGATTAAGAGGCGAGAGCAGAAGCCATTCGTCAAAGCTCCGCTACCCGGGCTTTCGGGCTACGGGAGCGACGACGACACTGGGGAAAAGATTGGACCCACCAAGGCGACGCCCTCTTCGCCGATTCCGAAGGAGCCGGTCTCGCTTCCACCCTCCTCGCCTCCCGCTCCTGCAAGCTCGTCGCCAGAGAAGCATGACTCGGACGACGAAGCTCCTGAGCAGGCCTCTACGAGGCGACCAGTTGCGACAAAGCGCACCGCCGAGATGCTTGGGTTGCAAGAGTCGCCATCGAAGCGACATCGCTCGAGCTCGCCACCGCGAGACGGCGATCACGACCGGTCGTTTAACAGCGCGAAGCGCCGTCCGAACATGGGGAACCCGTTTGCGGGACGACAGTACAGCGGTAACCTCCACGCAAAGCGAAACAAGGGTGGTGCGGGTCTGCTTGACGTTCAGCCGTCGGGTATGTTTCAAAGGCGCAAGCCCGGTTTGTGATATGGATCTCTATCACCCCCGATGCCGTGCGCCGTTTCTAGACATACTTCGGACAGTGATCTCTGACTCGATCCCGTCGTACGCTTTCTGATTTGATGTTCTGGTTCTGAGGACAGTGTACAATACAAACAGTGATGACGAAGATGTCAGCTCGCGACTTGTCCCGCATTGCCTGGATTGCACTGACACATGGTTGAGAATTCGTGCAAAGTATCTGTTTCGGATACGACTACATGAATTGGAGAAGGGGCCAGTCAAATCGGATACAAGACCATTGGCGACGCTAAGTAAGAGTAGAAGATGGACAGGACGGAACGTAGTATACAGCATGGACACAAAAGAAACGCGACGCGACGACGAACGAAGTACACAGGAAGAAGACTCGTAGCAAGCAGGGAAGCCGTGGGATGCGAGGCGTACATTAGTACGGAGCGTGGCAAGTGCTGAGGAGGCGCATAACAGGTGGACGCAGCCAGCGCAAAAACGAAGCGGCAATGAAGGGGGAACTACATGGGCGTCGAAGGCTCCACAAAGACCAAAGTTTCAGTAGAAGACGCACTTGCTTCGGAGAGCTGTTGGTGGTACGACGGCAAAGGGGGAGGGAAGTATCCGAAAGGTGTGGCAGGAGAATAAAAGTTGTGGAAGGTAGGAGGATAGCATTGAGCATAAGAGATCGCAGGTGAAGTGAGACCGACGGAATCATACGCGAATGGCACATGGTAGAAGAAGCCCCCATCTGATGAGGTGGGAGAGTTATAGACGGTGAGGCCGAGGCCCTGCGTCGGGTGAAGTTCAGGCAAGGGGGGCAACGGCGGGAAGGGCGACAGTGCCATCCCGCTTGGAAATGGGAGCTGCTCAGATGACCCAGGTGTGACCGGTGTCGGAGGCAGACTCTCAGTAGGCGTGCTGATCGTCAAGGGCAACAATGGAGGGCTCGAGGGAAGCGGGAGTGTCGGGAGCCTAGACGCACGAGGAGCTGGCTTGGTATGAACCACAGCTCGATCTGCACGGCGCGAAACTTGAGACTGAAACGAACGTCAGAATAAAAGATGGGGATAAACGTGGGTACAACTTACAGCTTCCCACTGCTCGACCGCGGTGATCATATCTGAGCCGCGAAGACCGCGCAGCCAGAACTCGACAATCGCGTTGCTTCTTGGTTTGAGAACATCTCCCACGGCCTCGCGCCTCGCTCGCCGCGCAGCTGTGACGTTGTCGTTGCGCTCGCTGCGACGTGCAGTGTCGGCGGGCTTGCCACCAACGGACAGGAGGGCGCTGCGATATTTA
>Ga0247815_10001928_pt1 | contig 15546 bp, 16 predicted proteins | sample UWRJL194509B1_FD_181014 | JGI IMG/M metagenome (GOLD analysis project Ga0247815, IMG submission 181014) | Plant litter microbial communities from Arlington Agricultural Research Station in Wisconsin, United States - UWRJ-L194-509B-1 | ecosystem: Environmental > Terrestrial > Plant litter >...
TACCAGAACATTTCGCATTAAGCAGGCGTATAATAGATACAATGAAAAATTTCATTCCCGTTTTAATTAATACGGCAGTGGCAAATATTACCACGAGTTATTTATGGTTCGCATTGACCTTCTGGGTATACCTGGAAACGCGCTCAGTTCTTGCCACCGGTTTAATTGGTGGAACGTACATGCTCCTTGTGGCTATCTCGAGTTTATTTTTCGGAACGCTCGTTGACCAGCACCGTAAAAAAGTTGTCATGGTTGCTTCTGGCCTGTTCACCCTTGTCACCTATTCACTCGCTGCGTTGGTGTTCGTCTTTACACCAGCAGGCGCTTTGCTTGATTGGACCGGGCCTTTCTTATGGGTCTTCGCCTCAATTGTTCTCATCGGTTCAGTAGTTGAAAATATGCGCAATATTGCCCTATCCACTACGGTTACTATACTTGTGCCAAAAGAAAAGTACGCCAATGCTAACGGGCTCGTCGGTACCGTGCAAGGGCTTGGTTTTTTAGTTACTTCAGTATTTAGCGGGTTGTCTATTGGGTTTCTGGGAATGGGTTGGACGCTCGCAATTGCACTTGTCGTTACCCTACTTGCAACGATTCACTTAGTGTTCTTCGTAAAAATTCCTGAAGAAGAAATTGCTCACGACCCCGACCTAGCAAGTAAGAAAATTGACATCAAAGGCAGTATTGCGGCCATCAAAGTCGTACCTGGGTTATTCGGGCTTATTATCTTCTCAACGTTTAACAACTTTATCGGCGGTATCTATATGGCACTTATGGACCCGTACGGTCTTACTTTATTCTCTGTACAAATTTGGGGTATCGTTCTTGGGATTACAAGTACCGGTTTTATTATCGGAGGTATTATTATTGCCAAACGCGGCTTAGGTAAAAAGCCACTGCGCACGTTGCTACTTGCAAATATCATTATGGCGACTATCGGAATCCTATTTGGTATTCGCGAATTCTGGTTACTGTACGCTATTGGTATTTTCTTATATATGCTGCTTATTCCAATTATCGAAGCGACCGAACAGACAATTATTCAAACCGTCGTACCGCTTAAACGCCAAGGTCGCGTATTTGGGTTTGCCCAAAGCTTCGAAGCAGCCGCTTCACCTATCACGGCTATCCTCATCGGCCCTATTGCGCAGTTCTGGGTTATTCCTTATATGAATAGTGCGGATGGCCAGGCGCAGCTTGGCTGGCTTCTCGGTTTCGGTGAAGCTCGAGGAATCGCCCTACTCTTTGTTATTGGCGGGCTTATTATGCTAGTCGCCGCTATCCTTGCCTTTAAAACCAGGTCTTACAAAGTTTTATCTCAGTTCTACAGCAAAACTTAATTATTCGGTATTATACTAGAGGTAAAGTTACTATTTCGAAAGGTTACCTATGAAAAGAAAATCTGCAATTATTACAGTGGTTGTATTGGGCATCCTACTATTTACCGGGCTTGGCATTGCTTCAGGAATATATATTCAACAACAGCAAAAAACCGACCCGCTTAGCTCGCTCAATTCAGGCACGGATGGAAATTCTACCGTCACTAACGAAGAAAGTACTATCGCAGCTATTGCCGAAAAGGTTGGCCCGAGTGTGGTTTCAATTGTCACAAAAAGCCAAGCCCGCACTTATGCCGGAACTGCTTCTCTTCAAGGGGCTGGTACGGGTATTATTGTCAGCGAGAATGGTTACGTTATGACCAACAACCACGTCATCGAAGACGCTAACGATGTGGTTGTCGTCGATAGTACTGGCGAACAATACGACAACGTTACTGTGATCGGTCGTGACCCACTTAACGACGTCGCGTTCTTAAAAATTGAATCAACCACTACCTTCAAGCCCGTCACATTAGGCAATAGTTCCACACTCCGCATTGGCCAGCAGGTCGTTGCTATTGGCAATGCGCTTGGGCAATACAGCAATACAGTGACGAGCGGTATTATTTCCGGTAACGGCCGCCCAATAACCGCAGGTTCAAGTAATGGCGATACAGAATCGCTTTCTGACCTTATACAAACCGACGCGTCAATTAACCCAGGCAACTCTGGTGGCCCACTCCTCAACATGGCTGGCCAGGTAATCGGTATTAATACTGCCGTTGCTGCTGATGCGAATGGAATTGGTTTCTCGATTCCCATCAATTCAACGAAGGGTGTTCTTTCTGGGGTACTTGCAAATGGCAAAGTAAGCCGTTCATTCCTCGGCGTTAACTATGTAAATATCACTGCGGACGTTGCAAAAGAATATAAGTTGACCGTCAAAGAAGGCGCATACGTCTACAAGGCTGATGGTTCAGCAGTTGCAAGTGGCAGTCCGGCTGAAAAAGCAGGCATTAAAAATGGCGACGTCATTACAAAAGTAAACAACGACACCGTGGGTAAACAAGGTGGGCTTTCAAGTATTATTGGTCAATATAAACCAGGTGATAAAGTAACTATTACTTATATTCGCGACGGCAAAGAACAGACGGCCGAACTGACTTTTAGCGCATATAGCTCGTAACCCCTATTTATTTAATGAATCGGGCGTATAATGTAAACAAATGTTCGAACGCGACCGCATCCCGCCAGAGAAATTCCCCACCACTCCTAACATAGAGACTGATGAGTTCGTTGCGTACGAGAAACTTGATAAGCGCTTAGAAAAAAGGCTAAAACGGCGAAGTCGTATGCCAATGAAAATCGGTGCAGTTGCGTTAGCTTTTGCGGCAGTCGGTTCAGTTTATTGGGCCGACGTGGAAGAAAATCGTGCCGAACGAGCTGAGGCGCGAGTATCTATTGACGTTGTCGGTGAGCCGCTTGACGAAGCAAATTCCGATAGAGGAATAATATTTGTTGATGGTTTTAATACTAATAATGGCGAATATCTGGCCAAAACAATTGGCCCAGCTGTACAGGAAATGGCAGATGGAAAACTGTTGTCGCTGGCAACTCACAATGCCGTTCTCGCACGTGAGCAAATTGTTGAGGAAATTCAAGAAACAGTTGAAGAGAATAAATTAGAAAGAGTCATAATCGTTGGAAATAGCATGGGCGGTATCATCGATATGGAAGCAGTTTCTGACCTCGTAGACAAGTCAGACGTAAAGGTTGATTTATTTATATTGATGCACACTCCAAGCGGACCCGAAGGCCTACAGACTAAACCAAAGGTAGAACTCGAGTTTTTACAGGAGCTAGTAAAATGGTTTCCCGGTGCAATCGACTCTACCTACCTCAGGTACGGAGGTGAGCTTTATTTTTACAAAGATATCTACACTAAAGGTGAATTTAAAAGCTGGGACATTAACCATAATATTGGCGTCATTGGTGATAACATTGGACGTCTCTTCAGAACATCTGACTCTTTATGGAAAAAAGTTAATCGCCCTACAGGTACATCCCTACAACTAATGCTTGAACAGGGCTATAAAATTGACAACTTTGATATGGAAAAGGAGCTTAAAACAATCGCTGCGCAGCGAGGTGCGAAACAAATGCCAGTTGGACTGTATCTAAGTATGGACAACGACTCTACTGTCAAAAATAAAGAAGCAGCCCAAAACTTTACAGTAATGACGCATGAAAATGACATTAAGTTTCACACTTATAATGTACCGAACGCTATACATGCACAGTACGATCGATCGATTAAAGAATATACTCAGGCTTTCGAAAAGATGAGCGGCGTGATATCACGAGATGTTCAAGAAGAAAAAGACAAACACGAAGCGTACCTTATTTACCAAGACGAAATATCAATCGAAGCTAAAGGCTAACCCCTAAGGGTCGTAATCCATCACCATTGTCGTAGCCGTGTTTTGGTCGGTACCAGCCGAGTTGGTAATGACTGCCCTATATTGGTCTCCGTCGTTAGCTGATGAAAGTACTGGAGTTGTATAAGTTTTGCTCGTTGCTCCTGAAATGTTCGCAAACGAACCACTCGCTGGCTTACGTTGCCATTGAAATGTAGGGGTTGCCGTACAGTTATACGATACTGACATCGTGACTTTATTACCGGTATAGGCATAAAACCCAAATATCTTTATGCCACCTGGGCCAATACTTCCCATAAAGACAGAACCTTCGACGTATTTGGTTGCGCTCGGGTCTTGAGAATTTATTACAACAGGAGCAGGAGGGGTAATACTTGTTGGCGAAGTGTTACTACTTGAAGTCTGATAAAACGCGCCTGCAGAAGGGTTGCATGTTGTTAATGAGTACGTAGCGGGAGTGACGGTATTATTCGTTTCGTAAAAAAACATATTATCGCTACTAGGTTTAATACCCTTGCCGCCATTTGCAAGTGCCAGCGTAGCTGGATACGTTTCGGTGTTTACGTAATCTATAGCAAGGGCTTGCGCTGCCGAAGCTGCATCATTTCTCACCGTCGCATCTTTGGCGCGTTTGGTGATGCCGTTATAAGAAACAATAGTTATAGCTGCGAGTATGGCTATTACCACTACTACGATAAGGAGTTCGACAATTGTAAAACCGCGGTTTTTAGGTTGTGCCCACATTCCCTTTATTGTATCAGATAACCTTATGCGCTAACGCAACAACGTCCTCTAGTTTGTTATTTTCCGGTGCTGAACCTTGGCCGTAGCTAAATATATACCAGTTCTTATCTTTCAAAACATTAAGCTGACCGTTTACTTGGTTGAAATATGCACTATCGCCTAAATCTTTTACTATTTCAACACCCTGAGTTGGCGTACCTTGTGTAAATTCTGTTTTATTTTGCTCTACACCTTTATTGTTAATGCCGGCGCGAAGAATCACTGCGGCGACAATCATCGTTTCTGTATTGTTAGTACCGTCAGTATACCCACAACGGCTTGTTGCTAAGTCACCAGCTATAATCGCTGGGTCATTCGCACTATTAAATGCGCTATTGCCAAGCAACTCCTGTGCTTCGAGGCTCGTAAGCGTGTCACAGGCAACTGTCGGTTGGTAATCAACCTTCGGGCCGCTATTTGCAATGAAAAATACAATCGCTGCGATAATAGCAATCACAGTGAGTACTACAATCCCACCGATAATAAGTTCTTTTTTATATGAAGTCGGTTGGGTTTCTATTGGCACTTCTGGAGTTTCAGTATTTTCAGTCATGCATTCATAATAGCAAAAAACGCACGCGTCCCCTACTCAACTCGACGGGCAAATACTTCTTCAGTTTCACGCATAATAATTTCGGCAGTTTTAGGACCAACGCCATAGAGCTTTTGCAGGCGTTTTGAAAATTCGTCTTCGTTCTCGCTACTTTCCAACATTAAATACAACGAGCCGTCGTAGAAATCAACAAGTTGTTGCATGCATACCCGTAGGCCTTTTGCAGTCACGTGTTCATAGCGAGTATACCCGCCTTCGTGTAGCACGCCAGTTAATCGTCGTTCGCCTAATTCTAGAATCGCCCAAGGTGTGTCGATTTTCTTTTTAATAAATAACTTCCACGTATTCACCGCGACCGTCGATTGGATTGGTTTTCCAAACAAGTACGACAAAAGGAACCAGCGAAACATATCGTTATCGCCAGATAGCACATCTAGGTCGAACTCGGCGGCATAATGTTGAGGTTTGGGCTTACGGGGCATTGTTCTATTATAATGCTTTAAGATGTGATTCAAGCGCATAAGCAAAGTCAGTGAACAATTCTGCATTGCTAAACATATAACTCTCTTGCAAACCATCGTCTGATTCGAACGTAAGACTTCCATATTTCATAATTGGTATTTGAAAATTATTACCCTGAAAGCGCCTATCTCTTGAACCGTCTTTATTAGCCTTTTTCCAAGTTTGACCAATCTGCTCACCATCGCTGGGAACTTTCTGCTCCTCATGATATTGAGTAAACGTTAAGCTTCCCGTTATCTCTTTTAAATCAAAAATCCCAAAACGTTGGTTATCTTTAAATAAAACCAAGAAAGTTGGATATATAAATACATCTGGTCCATTCGCATTCGGAATCGACATAGGACTAACATCACTTTTAATAATATCTATAGATTTTTTAACATATTTTATCGGTGTTCGCGTAACTGCAGTATCAGCAATCGTTCGAACCTTAACTTTATCTATTTTTTCTGCATAGGTTAAATCCCAAATCATGTCACTTTTAACAAGCTCATCAAATGCGTCAAGACAGTTCAGCCAACTTTTTTCAAGTTGGGAAGCATTTGCAAACTTTACCTCCACATATATCTCACTAAGCTGCTTATTTAATCTTTTAATAGTTTCTTTAGATACACTGCGCGAAGTAGACAGAGTCTTGTAGAAAAAACCAAAAATGAGTGGAAAGCTTATTACATAAGCAAAAGATAAGGCAAAAAATTTTAGTTTTTCTGATTTTAGTTCTTTTAATTTATTTACGCGATTATTGTATGTATCAGTGATTTGATCTCGAAGTTCGCGAAAATTCTTACTTGTTACCGTAAGAGCCTTACTTGAGCTTCTAATAATTCCAAGAGGGGTATTTTCCATAGAATAAATATAGCACTCTTGTGTGTTTAGTGTATACAAGTTATCTATCGGGAATTTAACAATTTCACCTTGATTGTCTATACTTACTATTCATGGATTATAAAGCCATTGATTGGACTATCAACTTTCGCAAGCACCCCGACAAGTACCTTATCGGGCGTGGCGAACAAGGTGTGCTTTTGGTAGAACCTTACAAAAGCGAAATTCTTCCTCATTGGAAATTTGCTACGCCTGAAAAAGCCGAGGCTTCTGCTGATAAAATACTTGAACTTTTTTATGAGTATAAAAAGCAAAGTGATTTTGTTGGCATGGACATGGCCCGTAAATTTCTTCAAATGGGATTCACGCGGTCGCGGCGGTATGCCAACCACAAGGGCGGCAAAAAGTATGACGGGCCAGTTCCCGATGACAAAAAAGGCCAAAGTGGCGCACATGGGCGAAAAGAATTGCCACGAACTGATGAGGACCCGATAAAAGCAGAATCAGCACGGATATTTTACAAACGGTACGAAGAAACAAAGAATGATTTAGAGTATCAAGAGATGGCTAAAATTCACAAACAGAAATACGCTAGCCGTTAGTAGCTTCATCGCGAATTGCTTGATCGATAGTTTTATCTTCAGTGTTTTTCATGGCAGTAAGAAGGTCTGAAACATCGACACCTTGCTTATCTGCTAAGCGTTGAAGAATACTTACAATCGTATTAATATCCACTTCCGCCTTTAGGTCTGAGTGGTAATCGAGTTCAGTGCGTGCTTCAGACAACTTCGCTTCGCGGCGCTGGCTCATAATAACGAAGGTAGACAGCAGAATAGCTTCGATAGATACGGTTGTCGTAAGGAAGCTAAATGGATATTTGTCGATAATGAGATCGCGGCCAAACACGCCTGTATTTAAGAGTATCCAAAATCCAAAGAACACTACGTTAACAATAAGAAACGGCATTGAACCGGCAACTTTTGTGACAAAGCTGGATATACGGTCGCTTTTAGTGTGGATTTTTTTAGTTTCGAGGTTTTTGTTGATAGCCATAATGGATTTAGTATACCACCTAAACTTTATCAATTTCCTTCAAAAAAGCGTTAGCCCAGTTCTTATAACTTATGTTGTTAGGGTGGAATAAATCAGGGGCAAAGCCGAACACACTTTGGTGCTCGGTAGTTTCTCGTTGTAGATCAACGAAATGAAGGTTCGGGTAGTTGCGCAGCTCTTCTTGTATAATCTCACTCCCCTGCTTACCACCAGCCGTGCTACCCGGGCGGCTGTTGAATAGCGGCATATTTGAAACAAAAGTTCCGTCAGGTAATGTTTTGAGTACTTCTCTGAATTTGGCACGATATTCGTCGGCGTTGAAAAGCTTTATATCATTTGCACCAATTTGAATGGTGATAATGTCAGGTTTGAGTGTTGCAATAACGGGCGCTTGTTCCTTTAAGTAATCATCAAACTTTGCACCAGTTTTGCTGATGTTCACTATACGTACCGACTTACCGCTTTTGCCTTCAATTTTGTTTGCAATTAACCCAACGTACCCTTTCATCGGGTTCGTCACGCCAATACCTTGCGCGGCGGAATCTCCGAGTGCCAGGTAAGTAATTTCGCCGGTCTCGTTTGCTTTCGCAGCCCAGAAGTCATGGAAGCGGTTAACGCTGAATGCAAGCCAAAGCAGCGCTACGACTTCGATAAGAATGAAAGCTCCAATAATAGTTAGCAGCACTTTGAGCGCTCGTTTCTTCCGAAAATTAGTCGTAGTACTATACGCTTTTCTTTTTAGCTGGGGCTATCTTCAAATCGTAATTTGGCGCCTTGAAGTATTTCTGTAAGTGCCGCAACACTACACCACTACCGTACGATACGCTAAGCAGGACTACTAATATATTTAGCAGTGGAATGAATAGCAGCACCGAAATAAGGAGCGCACCGATAAGCGTAGCCAGGACAATATTACCCTGGCCTGGCCATACAACGCGACCAATGTAGTAAGCTGCAAATACGCCACTTGAGGCGACAATTAAGCACCATGCGAGCAGTACAACAAGGCCGAACGGAATACCAAGTACGGTGACCATGAGTAAGCCGATAACAACAGGCATAACGATAGCTGCAATAAACCCAACAAGTACCGACAAGAGAGCCTGTGATGGTGACGCCGCGCCATTACGAGTGACCCTGTGTAACACTTGAGGGAATACTAAGGCAAACATAACTGAGCTAACGAGTAACATCAATATAGCGATTACTACGCCGGTTGGGTCAAAGTTAGCGGCATTTGTGCGCTCTTCGTTTCGTTCAGTGTAGTTAACAGCACCAACGATGTTCGCACCATCAGCTTTTGTAAACGTTTGTGGGCTTGTGTAGTTAAATACACCCGCAACATCTGTTGCTGCTTCGAGTTTTAGGTAATTAACGTCCGCCGTTACGTTCCTACCAACTATTGAATCTAATAGTAGTGTTTCTGAACCAACATTAATATCGCGTGATACTTCACCGCGTATAATAGTGTTTTGGCCTGCAAATGTAGCGTCCCGGCCAATACTTCCCTTGCTGTCGAGTGTTACAGTTTGACCTGCAATAGTTGCACTGCCGTCGACAGTTCCGCCGACAGTGACTGTTTGTCCGGCAAGTCGGATGTCGCCAGTAGTTGTGCCAGTAAAGGTAAGTGTTTGGGCAGCACAGATAATATCGCCCTTCACCGTACCGCTAATAGTAACGTTTTCACCCGCACAGTACAGGTCGCCATCAATTGTTCCGGCAACATCAATAATTGAACCGGCAATATACGCCGACCCATCAATAACTTCGCTGCTTGCAACGGTTAACGAATCGCCCGTTTTGAATGATTGAGCACCCGATATTGCAACCAACCCAAAGGTTGCCAGGGTCAAAGAGAGTATTGCTACACTTAAAATTTTCAGCTTCATATGCGCCTCCATTTATGTTCATATCTAGTATAGGAAACATTGGTGAGAATATCTATGAGATTATTATGCTTGGCTTCGAGGATATTGAAGAATAAATAACCTTAGCATTGTGTAAATATATTTAAAGTTGTATAGTTTCACCATGGAAAAAGACATTCAAAGCAACTCTTCAGAATCGGCTCCATCAACAAGTAGTAGATTGCGGGCATTCGGTCGACAAGTAGTTAATGACCTCTTCGGTGACGAGCCTCGTTATTCAGAAGCTGACAGAATTGAACTTATCAAACAAGGCACTTGGGTTGGGGAGACAACTTGGTTTATACCAGGCATGGCCTCAAACCTAGCAACAACCTTCCCGCACGACTTCCCTGTAGAAGCGTTAGAGCCTGCAGAGCTTAAAGCTGCCATCGATTTTAAAATGATTAGTCGAGCAGCACTTACTCAAGTTGCTTGGGATAATGCACAGGAAGTTTCCGATAAAGCCGTTCCCAATGCGGCGTTGAGTTTGATACGTAAATTAGAAGCGCATCCAACAAAAAACTAGACCTAATAAAAATACCCCAGCTAAGCTAGGGTAAATAAGAGGAGATAGATGGGCGGATAAGCCCTTGGCCCGAGCGGGAAACGTGAGTTTCTTTAACCGCTCGGGCCTTTGACGACAAACACATCGAACTAACTAGCGAAGGCCAGCTGTTTGACGATCTGCATCTGGCCCTGGTAGACGCTGTCCGGAATTCCGGCGATTCGCAGCGCACACAAGGTGCAGTCTTCGACGCAGTTGTCGTAGATGTCCATGCCGGGGCAGCCGAGGACGCTGTAGTCCTTCTCGGCCTTCATGCGGCTGTCGTAGATGCACTCGGGGCACTCGTAGTACAAGACGAGTGCGTCGATTTTGCCTGCTTTCGCACGCGCGATGCACTTCGCCTCGAGCTCGGTACCGGGAATTGCTTCCTTGGTGTGGTACCCGATTCCGGAGATGCACTGAACAAGGTATGGTCCGTCGGTCATCTTGTTTCCTCTCTGTAAAGACTTAGGGAAGCCTGCGTAACCACGGGGTGTGATTAATGCGTAAATTATAGCATAATTTCAAGTAAAAAGCAATAGCATAATTAGACTGTCTATTTGCTACACAAAATCAACAACAACCTTCAGGTCAGCCCACTTCTGTTGCCATTGCTTCTTCTCGACGCGACCATAAAACGTATCAATATTTTCTTTGTTGTTAAAGAATGGAGTAGGACGAGCTACTAAAGCAAATAAATCGTCGGTGCCGTAACAAAAGAGATATTTCAAAATACCATCTTCAAGTTTCACCGCTACGCATGTTGCTGTTTCGACCCAGTGCGATATACCATCCGCTGTAGATGTAAATGGTTGAAAGTTATTTACGCTGTGCATTCTTGCTTGATTTCGAATTTCCCACTCGGCATACGGATATTCCGAATTCATCTTTTCATCATAGGCCCAATCCGTTTCGGGTTCTACGTCATCTAAATTGAAATAGACGAGGTCAATATCTCTTGTCGGTTTAGAATCGTTGCCCTCCATGTAGTCCCATACTTTGTTTCGTAAAAAACCAGCACCGATCCACCAGTCTTCAAGCTGCAACTTTTCAGCTGCATGTAATACATTCATCATCCATTCATCTTTTTTGATAATGTCTGAAATCTCTTGTTCGGAGGAAATGTGTTTCATGAAGTAATTATAGCAAAGTAAAAGGACAGTAATTGCGCTAAAGCCGCGGTGCGGGTACAGGGACTCTAACCCCAGCTCGCCTTAGCTCGCCGGGCTCCTGGACTCATTACTGATTGGATGAGATCTGGGTTAGGGGTGTGGTATTCAGACCAAATAAAAAGACTCAGCATTCACTGAGTCATTTTATTTGGTGCGGGTACAGGGACTCTAACCCTGGACCTCATCCTTGGCAAGGATGCGCTCTAACAGCTGAGCTACACCCGCATAACCTGAATTAGTATAGCGTGACCGAGGGTAAAATGCAAATGAAATCAGGGATATGGTAAACTACTGGAAGTAAAAACACTCGCTAATCAAGGAATAAATGTGAATCCAAATACTCCAGAAACACCAACACCTATAGAAACTACACCTGCAGAACCTAATCCGGTAGTCCCCTTCCCGGCAGCTACACCTGTTTCTTCAGTTGTCCCGGCACCAAAGAAGTCACATAAAAAATTACTTATTGGTCTTATCATCACAGCTGTCGTACTTATTGCAGGTACGGTGGCGGCTTTCTTAATTGTTAATAGCTTAACCAGCCAAGCCAAAGACGCTGCGTCTTCGTACCGTACAGCGCTGAACACTCACCTTGCGGCGGTTTTAGACGTTAAGAGCATCAAGGAACGCCTCGATCTTTATCCGAAAAAACCAACCCTTGAAACGGTTACTCAAGGTGAAGCACTCAGTAAAGAATATAAAGATGCTGTAGCACTACAGGCTCGTTACAATAAAATGCTTGATGATAGCTACTCTACCGTTGCTGAACGTTATTCGACACTCGAGCTTAACCCTTGGGTAAAAGATTTAATAGCCGTATTGGGCGGCAACATTAGTAACACTGCTGCTACCGTCACAGATGAAGCATCTTTAGCTACTGCCAAAGAACAGGTTAAGGGCATGGAAACAAAAGCAACGAGCCTGGCTAAACTGAGCGAACGTCTCAAGTCATACACTTTTGCTCAAAAATACCGTGAATACCAAACAAACTCTGCTAATGCACTCGAAGGCATGGCGAAGACCTGGACTGAACTTGCAGAGCTAGCAACGACGTCTAACAATTTATCCGTTAAACTTCTTGAAGTCCAGAAGTCTGGCAATACTGAAGCGGCTAACAAACTATCAGACGAAGTAAAGGCAGCTACAACCAACACTACTTTTCAAGTACCAACCATTGCTCGTGAGTACCAACAATACGCATCTACTGTAAGTAAGAACAATAAGCTACTGTTTGAAACTATTTCGGCTGATAAATATGGTGTCGAAGTATATAACCGAAGCAGCGATTCAGTAGACACACTTACGGCTTTCCAAAAAGAACTTAAAAAATAAAGCTTCTATAAATATAAAATATCCATCTTTACGGATGGATATTTTATTTGGTGGCTCCTCCCAGATTTGAACTGGGGACGCCTGCCTCTTCAGGGCAGCGCTCTACCACTGAGCTAAAGAGCCACACTGTTCATATAGCGCTGCGCTCTACGATTATCTATTTAATCGCTAAAGAGCCGCATAGCTTTTAAACTTTATCTATTTTACTAGAGGTAGAGCGTTCTGACAAGGCTACTTACGGTTTAGGCCGTTACCGATGTCACGCATCGCGTCGATGAATTCAATTGGGAACAGCATTGTTGTCTTCTGGCTTGGCTCTGTGCTAATACGTTCAATTGTGTTTAGCGTACGTAGGTTTAGTGCGCCAGGAGTGCCGGAGATGATTGCTGCTGCTTCTGCAAGTGCTTTAGCGGCCTCTTTCTCACCTTGTGAGTTAATGACGTTACTACGGCGTTCACGCTCGGCTTCAGCTTGTTTTGCCATGGCACGTTTCATATCTTGTGGAAGTTCAATGTTTTGCATTTTCACGTTTTCAACGTCAATTCCCCATTGTGAGGTTTGTACGTCAACGATTTCTTTAATCTTCAAGCTAATTTCTTCACGCTTTGAAAGTAGTTCATCAAGTTCGAAGTTACCGGTAACGTCACGGAGTGCCGCTTGGGCAAATTGGCTCGTCGCGTATGAGTAGTTAGTTGTTTCAAGAACAGCCTTCGGTGCGTCGATAACACGGAAGTACACAACAGCATCAATGTTCGCCGTAACGTTGTCACGTGTAATAACTTCTTGCTTAGGAATATCAAGAGGTGTTGAACGAACGTCAACCCGAATCATCTTTTGGAAGATTGGAATAACAATTCGTAGCCCTGGCTGTTTAGTGCTGGTGTGCTTACCAAGGGTCAAAATAACCCCTCGTTGGTATTGGTTAATAACCTTTAGCCCGCTCAAAATAAAAATAGCAGCGACAACTATCAGAAAAATTACGAATCCGTCCACAAAATACCTCCTTACAGTATGCTTTAAGTATATCAGACCTAAAGGTTATATAAGGGGTATAATAGATACTATGTCCCGAGGTATTCCCCTAGCTGAACGTATGCGTCCGCAAACACTCGATGAAGTGATTGGCCAGACACACCTTCTTGGCAATAAAGAAATTATCCGCCAAATTGTAAAAAACCGTGAACCGGTTAGCCTTATACTATGGGGCCCACCCGGAAGCGGTAAAACAACCCTCGCTCGTATTATTGCCCAGGAAGTACAAGCAGAGTTTATTGAAATATCCGCTGTCACTAGCGGCAAAAAAGATGTTGAACGTATTGTTGAACACGCTCGCCAAAACTGGAACTTGCAACTACGCACTATTTTATTCGTTGATGAAATTCACCGGTTCAACAAAGCTCAGCAAGACGCTTTCTTGCCGCACGTAGAATCTGGGCTTATTACCCTTATTGGCGCTACGACCGAAAACCCAAGCTTCGAAGTAATTACTCCGCTTTTAAGCCGTAGTCGTGTATTAGTATTAGAACCATTAAACAAAGATGACATTGTCGCAATTTTAAAACATGCCGTCGTTGAAGAAAAAGCCGGCAAACGAATTTCCGATGAGGCAATTGATTATATTGCAGAACTTTCTGGCGGCGATGCCCGCGTTGCCCTAGGGAACCTTGAACTTGCCTTAACTATGTCGAAAAAAGTTGATATTGAAGTCGTCAAATCTGCAGCCCAAAAACGTTTGCCAGGCTACGACAAAAAAGGTGATATGCACTATAACGTTATTTCGGCATTTATTAAGAGTATGCGCGGCAGCAATGTCGATGCTACACTGTACTATTTGGCACGTATGATCGATGCGGGTGAAGACCCTAAGTTCATTGCTCGCCGCATGGTTATTTTCGCCTCTGAAGATATCGGTCTGGCTGGTAACGGCGCGTTAGGTTTAGCGTTAAATGCCTTCCAAGCTGTTGAACGGGTTGGTATGCCAGAATCAAATTACATCTTATTCCATGTCGCTACGGCCCTCGCTAAATCTGAAAAATCGCGGGCTACAACCGACGCTATGCATAACGCCCAAGCTCTTGCCAAGCAATATCAAGATGCACCGGTACCTATTCACTTACGCAATGCCCCAACAAAACTGATGAAAGATTTAGACTATGGCAAAGGCTACGAATGGAAAGCGGATTTCAAACACCAAAAAGGTTTTTTGCCTGATGAATTAAAAGACCAAAAAATCTTTTAATTTAGGAAGTTTCGCTTCAATGCTTCGTACACGCCATTCGTCCAACCGAAGCCGTCTTGCAGTACGTATTCACCGCCGCCGCCTAGGCCGTCAGCACTTTCAACGTTATACTTTTCAACAAACTTTTGCGATTTTGCGTATACTTTTTCATTCAGTTCAACCCAGCGCTTAGAAATTTCGTCTGCCAAGTCATCATGCCCGTAATTGCGAAGGCCTTTAATAGCTACCCATTGCAGCGGTGCCCAACCATTTGGTGAATCCCATTGCTGGCCGTTTTCAATAAGTGTCGTTACTAACCCGCCCGGTTGCAAAAAGTCTTTTCGAAGTACATCAGCAACGCGGTCAGCTTGTTCTTGTGTTGCCATGTTAACGAATAACGGGAATACCCCAGCTAAACTTGCAACGCTCGTTTGGGCACTATGGTGAAAGTTAAAGTCCCGGAAGAACCCTTGTTCTTCATTCCATAGATACTCTTGAATAGCTTGCTTGCGAGCTTTCGCTTTCTGCCTAAATTGCCGTGCTTGCAACAAGTTAAATGAAGCTTTGTATGCATCGGCAATAGTCGATTCTAGGTGGTACAACAAACAGTTTAAATCGACGGGAATAATATCCGCGGTGTGGATTGTTTTAATGTCCAACGGATCCATAAACCAGCGCGAGCTAAAGTCCCAGCCAGATTCTGCCGCAGCACGAAGGTGAAGATACAAACGACGGTTATCAACGCGGCCCGATAGTTCAGCCGTTTCAACATCTTCTTTTAATGATTCCGGGCGCGGTGTCGTTTTATTGTCATAGTAACGGTTCAACAAAGATCCGTCGGGCATCTCAACTAAACGTCGGTACGCAAGGTGGTCAGTAC
>Ga0247815_10001929_pt1 | contig 15529 bp, 18 predicted proteins | sample UWRJL194509B1_FD_181014 | JGI IMG/M metagenome (GOLD analysis project Ga0247815, IMG submission 181014) | Plant litter microbial communities from Arlington Agricultural Research Station in Wisconsin, United States - UWRJ-L194-509B-1 | ecosystem: Environmental > Terrestrial > Plant litter >...
GTATCGTCTTTAGCAACCGCCGCTCGCAGTCGGTCATTCTCTACGCCCTAGACTCGGTCGGTCGTCGCGTACAGCATGCCAGCATTCGACCTGGGGCTTCATCAGCCCAGAGAACAATTCTACTGCAGTCATGGGTCGCAGTCGAGCGAGGTGGCAGGGAGAGTATGGACCGGCCTCTGAGTATCTGGCGTCTTACTGCCGCTGACGCTCCAACCTGTATCGCACTGATTGAGTAATTGTACAGTATCCATATGTGAACCAACATAAAGTCTCTCGCAAGATGTAAGCGTGTCAAAGTCGTTCGGCGTTCCAGCAGAAGATGAATGCAAAGGCGTTACGAACGAAACGATAGACTCGTACGGCCCAAGGTTGCGGTGCCACCTGCCCAAGCTGTGTCTCCTGGTCGTGGCGGTCTTGTGCCTCTGCCTGCATTTGCACCTCGGCTGCATCCCATTCGAGGGCCATATTGCGAATGGTCTCTTCGATGGTTACTGTTTGCGTGCGGTTGATGAGCTTGTATCCAAAGATGAGAAGGAGCATGAACGGCTGTGGCCCGATCAGCATTTCGTTAGTCGATATTCAATCAACATACAACGGGCAAATAGGATGTAACAAATCTTGAAACCGGCTTCGCGATGTCCACATTTGGTTTAGGAGGTGTATAGTCCGACGTGGTGGCAATAATCCATTGGCCAGGGAGGGTGAAGACAGCCCTTTGGTACGCGTGAGTCTGGAGATCTCAGCGGTTTTCGATAATCATTCGTACCAGCCATTGAACAGAAGGATCGCGCTGCACATTACGAGCGCATACCATGCTCGCTGCGAGGGTAAATCGCTGAGTTTAGGGCAGAATCGGATGCCATGAAGAACCCACCAGTTGGGCGAAGACCCGACCAGTCGGGAACTTCTCGCCGTACTTGTTGACAAAGGCCTGAAAAGTTGGTTCGCCATTGGTTGCTTTCAGTACGGCTGTGTCAATGGCACGCATCCATTTGAGATACGTGACGAGCATGCCGATCCAAGAGCTCAGCGCTGCAGTCGAGGTCATTGTGGACAGCCAGCTGAATGCCTGTCCTGGAATTAGAGACGGATCGACAGTTTATACGACAATCCACACCTCTTCCGCATTAGCGACGGTCATAAATGCGAGCGCTCCAAATGCGCCAGTGATGAGCACGCCGGCGATAGGTACCTTTCCCATGCGGAGGGGCATGTCGACGACCTTGGAACACCACTCAGGGGCATGTCCGCATTTGCTGAGGAAGAAGAGCAAGCGGGAAGATATGAAAACTTCGCCCCCAGTCAGCGATCTGGCAACTTGCAGAGCAGTGTACACGAACTATCCGTTAATGCTGCAGAGAATGCTGCTAGTGCAAAGAGCGCCGCAGCCGCCCAAGCAGCCTTGTAGTTCTTTCTGTCCTCTCCAGCAAATCCGATGACATAAGGCGAGGTCAACACGGGCAGTTCGAGCCCGTTAGGATTAGCAGGTCCGAGGAACGGATGGTCATGTGGTACAATGAGACCAGCCCCAAATCTGCAATTGGATGAGAACGAATTGAAAGACACTTTTTGCGATGTTCTCACACGCCAACGACGTAGAACACGAAGCTGCATTGATGTCAGCACGGGCGGACTGCATTGTCGGAGCGACTGACATTCGGATCCATACGTTTCTCGCCGCTCCAGGGATGCTCTTCAAAGCACTGAGTCCAATGCCCTGCAGCTGCAGACAAAGGCACGTACCACTTCAGGGCGCCGCACCTCCGCCGCGGCCATGACAGCAACCTGCACTAGGCGTGTCAAAGCGCTATATATACACCACAGCCAACACACACCTCTGTACCAAAAAAGCTGAAGCACGCCTGTCGGGACGTGAGCTGCTGCGTCACATGGACTGAGCCATTCATCTCACCTGTAGTAATACGGACCAGATAGCGAAGAAGTTGCCGAGCGCCCCTTCAGACCGGTACGAAGCAAACGCTCCTGGATCGATCCAGTATCTGAAGAAACCGGTTCGGCTAGCGCGGGGATGAGACAGCTTTCACTCTCCCAAATGGTGGCGACTCACTCTTTGCTGTCCGGCCCGGCGCGAGCCGCAAGGACGAAGCAAGCAATAACTACATGGTTGTGGGTCACGGGCGAGGGTAGGCTCTACAGCGAGACACTCACTGATTCCAATTATGGTGCAGATCTTGATCAGTGAGAAGGTGGCTTCCAATCGGCCATAGTATCTGCTTTAGGTTAGGCGGTTGTCAACAGGGCGAGAGTTCAAGACTTGCCGAGCTCCCAAAAGGTTGGCACTGAAAGTCATGCATATCTGGCGATCCATTTCAGCACGCAAATGCGAGCCAAAGAAAGAAGAGATGACAGACAAATGCACCGGTCCAAGCATAGTGAGACGTCTCGGGTATGAATTTGTTTGTGTCGCCTTCCATGAACGACTTGCGCAGAAAGGTGTTCATCAGAAGACTAGCAGCGGCGATCTCTGCCGGGTAGATGATGGTCCCTATTTGACGCACGACCAGGAGTCAAATTAGCAGATTGGACGGGCTCGAAAGAACTTGACGCACAGTTATACCACGCGAGAAATCCTAAGGCAAATGCAAGGGCTGGATCAACGTAGAGATGGGCCAGCCCTACAGGCCCGCCGGAACGCGGACTGCAGGAACGTTTTCATCAACAATCTGGACAAGAAATCGACAAATCACTTACAAGCACGATACAATGTGTGCGAGAGATCTGTTCACACAGTAGACGACAGATCCAGTGATGATGTAGCCCTGTATAGAGTTGAGGCGAGGATATACTTCCAGCCGGGGGTGACCGAACGTACCACCAGCGCTCCTCCCGGTCCCGCATGCCTCAATGCTGTCGCACTCCCAAGGAAGAGTCCAGTTCCAATAACGCCTCCTAGAGCAATACTGGCGATCTGCCTGGAAACTGGGTCAGCTGGTAGATGTCAGTCAGGTTGAGTGAAGCGCCAACATCTCTGAGATTGAGTCTTGCTGTAGTCTGAGCAACCACAGTATGCGGCTTGATCAGTACGCGGAATCGATGGGTTAGGTTACTCGCACCTGCTGCCTTGCTGTAAACCATGCCAGCTCGCAGCCCAGCCTGTCGCTATGCGTGTCGTGCTGCGTGCCCGCCGCCGACCAGAGCCTGCCCGCTGGCGAACAGGTTCCATTGGCACACTGCTTGAATGCGTGCTCATGATTCAAGAGGCGGAGAAGGGAGAGTGCTGATGTGCGCCGCAGATACGCCGATAGTGACATTGCGATTCATGTTTGGCTGCTGCAACTTCGACCGGGTCGAATTCCGCTTCGTGCACACAATACAATCCCGCGATAAGAACGCGTAGCGACTGGTTGTGGAGTGTTGTCCGCAGCTCTTTTGACACGAGCGCCGAGGCGAAAGGGGATGCAGGGCGGACCATGTTGCGCGGAATTGTAAGGAACTGTCGACGGTGATTAGCTCCGTACGCCGCTTCGAGTATGTTTGGCAGCACAGCTGGGATGTGCACCGCGGATGATTCCCAGACTCGCCTTTCCTCCCTCGGCTGTGGAGAGATAGGGGATGAGTGTCGGCGCAAAAGGCACACGACCAACAGCACGGGCTGTTGTTTCCGACAGCGTATCTCTTGTCTTCCTGACGCCTCCTCCCGCCAGGATCTATCAGTCCAGTGATGTCGCAGGAGCTGCAGGCCTTGCTGGCCAGCGACCCTCGACTTGTAGATGCAGCGCACATCCTCAACGACGTGCTCGGGCTCGCTGTGCCGGACCTTTCCGCTCTCGTGGACATGTTAAGCCAGAAGTCGACGCTGGTCAATTTGTACTGCTCCGTCAGTTCCGTGCCTGGGGAGTGCAGGGGCCTATGTGAGAATTCGGACATGTGAGTTGCTGGTGTGCGTGTCTATGTGGCGCTCACATCCGCCCTAGCGCCGGTCCCGGCGTGCGCGCCTCGTTCTACGCCCAGAGTCTCCTTAATGGTAAGCAGGCCTTGCCGCAGGAGATGAAGTACTAAAAACAGACATTAGCTATTCTTATGGCTGTTTCGCCAGACGATGCACCAGCAGCATGCTGGGGAGCAACGCTGCTGACGGCTGCGGTCATTATCCCAAGCATTATGCAGAAACGCGCACATGAGATCACCCTGCACCACGCCCTTGTAGTCCTCGGTTTCGCCACAATGTCAACCATTGCCACCTTTGCGTCCGCGCCGTTCTGCAGCTTTTGGCGAGCAGCCGACTTCCCTTATGTTCTTGAGAACCCGCGACAAACGACATCACTCGCACCGCCAACTCCCACGACCCCAACATCCACAACTCTGAAAGACAAACCAGACCTTTCGGCCGAAGTCGTGGTTGTAAGCTTGCCTGCGACTCCTGCTTCAGGGACAAGGGTCAACACTCCGAGTCCAGTGCGTGGATAGTGTGATGTCGCAACGTACTCTACCTAACGTGTACTTTAGATGGATCCGAGGCTAACGTCGCCGACATCTCCCATGGGGCAGTCTGATTTTGCGCTCTCTCTTCCCGAGCCAAGCGACTTCAGACGAGCCAAGTGGAACTCTCCAAGCTATCGTTCGCGCGTGCTGTTGTCCGTTGCGTTGATCACTGAGGTGCGTCTGATGCTGCTTTAGTGAACTGGAAACGACTGAGCTCGTGACCACAGATATCCTTGACGTGGTCGTGGGCGGTATATCTCTTTGTCGACCCGCACTACGCGCAGACGCCGTGCTCCGGCAGCACCAACGTCGTTTTCTTCTGGAAGAAATGGAACGTCTCCTGGATCAACGAGTATGGCCCGCGATATCTGCTGTTCCCGGGATGGCTGCTCTTCTGCATGCTCGCGACGCTCCTTTGGGGTATCGCGCTCGTATACGCATCCGATGTCGACTTCCCGCTCGTAGAAGAGGACGAGATCATTGACGTGGCACCAACGAGCAAACTGAATGCCGTAGCACGAATGCTGCGAGGCGTTTGGCATTGGTGTCGTCGTGCTGCCAAGTTGGAAGACACGCAAAAGCGCGCCATCGTGTTTGGCAACGGCATCGCCGGGGCTCTGTGGCTCTTTCTCATGGTGAACAGTGAGATTCAGGTTCGTGCCAATGTTGTATTCGACGAGAACAATGATTGGGGGTTTGGCCAGGTGTGTTTGCCTCGTCGCCCGTTTATTCCGTCGATGGCTGACATGGTCGCAAGATTTCTGCAATGCTCCTGGCCGCAGCACCACTATGGCCAATCACCAATGCACTATATAGAAGTTGGAGACAGCACACGGCAGGAATAAGGCAGCACCACACGCTGGCGTCCACAGAAGCGTTCACGATGAGTCCAGAACAGCAACCCATCAGCCTGCACGTGCTGCCGGCAACACCGAATGACTCATCAAGCGATCTGAGGACGCATATAACCCTTGTTGCTGGAAGCATACCGCCGTCTCCGAGTCGAAGGATACTCGATGTGGAGCGCGCCGAAGGTTCCTCGACGCCTATTCTCAAACGAACCGTGTCCGGCGGTAGTATCCCGCCTTCGCCAACAGATTCGTTGTCGCGAACAGCTAGCAGAGACCCAGATCAACCAGACACATCCCTTGGTCGGCATAGGAGAAGCGTGTCATTTGCGGGTGACCCACATGGCGCCCTTTGGTTGGACGTTGGTTCAAGTGGCGGGAACCGTCCCATCCTGGCGCCTCTCGATACAGGATCAAGACCTATGATCGTGATCACACCACCGCCGCGCGACGATGACGCAGACCATGCAGCCTTTCTGGCATGGCGGGCACGCAGTCGGTTAGAGCTAGCGGTGCCGGCAGCGGCTCAGTTGAACAGGCTGTGAATGTAAGATGATGAGAAGTGTGACCGGAGTCGGAGTTTTGGAGCCCTCTCAGCTTCCGGCGGACTATCCTGCTTGTATTTCTTGAACCCAATGTAAAGTAGCGAGTGTGTCTCCTCCCAATTTAGGACTGTATCATTTTTTAAGGTAACTGAGCCATGATGTTGTGTTGTAGTGGCTTAATGTGACCGAGACCAATGTTAGCGCTTCCGGTGCATGTGTAGACACTTTGTTCACTAGATAACTAGTTCTTTCCCTTTTCACCCGCAAGGATTTGTTTAGTCAAGAATAAATATAGCAATAGCGGATTAGAAAATGTATCCGCCGTCCTCGCATCTACTTCTAGCCGCTCCTCTTCTTTTGCTCAGACCATCCTCCGGCGTGCAGCTCCCTTCGCCTTGCACTGGGTCGGTGTTGCAGTGGGAAGATCGATGCTTGTCGTGGGCGTCGACGGGACCTCGGGCTTTGTCACGTTCCACACGGCTGCGAACGGGTCGACACTGGGGTCGGTCTGACGCTCGTACTCGAGAATGTTGGCGATACGTGTAGCCTTCTCCTCTCCCCAAAGCTCGTCGATCCAGGCGAAGATGCCGTCCATACCCGCTGCGACACCGCTTGTCGTCCAGATGTTGCCGTCGACAACCCAACGCGCCTGAGAGGGAGGATCAATCATCGGCTGATGAGTGCATACAGAGTGACAGCGTACCTCAGGAACCCAGTCAACATTGGGACCGGTGCTCGTGCCGAACGCCCACGAGAACTTGTTGCTCGTCGCCTTCTTGCCGTCCAGCACACCTGCACGCGCAAGGAACGTCGCGCCGGTGCACACGGAGATCAAGTACTTCAGGTTTGGGTACTGCTCCTTGATAAAGTCAAAGTATGGCTGGAGCTCCGTTGCATTTGCACGCGCACCAGGCCCGCCGGGGACGATGAGCACATCGAGGTCTTTGGGCGGGTTCGCGAGAGTGTGGCTGGGCAGAACGCTCTGGGCAAAGTCCGATCCGTGCTCGCTGGGCGTCAGAGGGGCGGAGCTGACGGGGTCGAGCGTCTTGCTGATCACGCTGAGCGTGACGCCTTTGACACTGTGCGACAGCATGTTGAGTGGGCTGATGGGACCGAAGAAGTCGAGGACCTCGAAGCCAGGGAAGATGATGTAACCAATGTTGGAGACGGGCGGCGGGGCTGCGACCGGTCCGGGTGGTGAGATGGTAGTCGTGGCGTTGCCGCTATGATCTTCACCGTCGTGGCGCCGCATGAAGCGCATGTTGCGACGACGGCTGGAGTGGTCGTGGCTGTGGCCAGCATCGGTTGTGGTAGGGATGGATGTCGTGATCGTCACGGATGAGGTTGGGGCACCAGGTGTGGTTGTTGTGGAGCCTGGGGCCGTGACATTCCAGATGGCCGCGAAAGGGTCGATGCTGGGGTCGGTCTGACGCTCGTACTCAAGAATATTGGCAATACGCGCGGCCTTCTCCTCGCCCCAAAGCTCGCCGATCCAAGCGAAGATACCGTCCATGCCTGCCGCCACACCGGAGGTTGACCAGATGTTGCCGTCGACGACCCAGCGGGCCTGGGAGGTATAATCATTAGCAATTGCCTCGAAAGATTATGATACGCCTACCTCTGGGACCCACTCGACATTCGGACCAGTGCCAGTGCCGAACTGCCAGGAGAACTTGTTGCTGGTAGCCTTACGTCCATCGAGGACCCCTGCGCGCGCAAGGAACGTCGCGCCGGTACAGATAGAGATCAAATACTTGAGGTTCGGGTACTGCTCCTTGATGAAATCGAAATACGGCTGCAGCTCGGCGGCAGGCGCACGCGCGCCAGGGCCACCAGCAACGATGAGTACATCGAGACCTGCCGGAGGCGCGGCAAGGGTGTGCGTCGGGACAATCAACTGCGCAAAGTCGTCTCCATTCTCGCTGGGCTTGAGTGGAGCGGAGCTGACGGGGTCGAGTGACGCAGAGATAATGCTCATGGTGATGTTGGTCACGGTGTGCGAGAGCATGTTGAGTGCGCTGATAGGCCCAAAGACGTCAAGTACTTCGATTCCTGGGAAAACGATGTAACCGATGCTGTTCACCGGGCTTGGGGTGTCTGCGAGAGTGATGAACGTCAGTCACATTGAGGGCAGGAATACGGTGGCTTACCCGACATAGGCGGCATTCCTTCCGCGAGCACGAACGAGCACAACGTTGCAGTAGCAACGAACCGCGCGAGCAAAGACATCATAATGATCCCTCGAGCAGATAAAGAAGAAAAGAAAAGAAATTGAAGAAGAAGATAAGAAGAAAAGAAAAAGTGCGAACGCGAAGGCCGCGAGAACTGGGCGAAATCAAACGGGTGTTTGAAAAAAGGCTCACGTCGCGTGCGGTTCTTATATACCGCGCCACAACCGGTAGGATTCGCACCGTTGGTCTTGGGTGCACTGCCATGCTCCGTGGCAGAGCTGACAGCTGGTCGACGGAGACGCGATTCCTAGCAACGGAGATCAACTGCGCGTCCATGGTGCACGCTCAGCTCGGTCCGCAGTCCTGTAAAACTGCGCATATTCATACAACAGCTGGGAGAGGAAGCGAGCCGACACTGGGATATTACTGGTGGTTCAGTCAACGGCTCAATCGCAGGGCCTTGCTTGAAGCATGGATGGTGGGCAGACACCGACCCGCGCCCCATGCGAGCAACGGTCTTTGAAATGGCTGTGCTGGGACGTCGCGCTCGGTTCGCAGAGAAACCAGCAGAACTGCCGCACGGCGCAAAGTCAGCAAGCGAACATGACGACGAGATTAATGCCGCGCCAAGCACATTGCAGAATGAAGCTAGGTTGAGTTGCGTGACGCGGCAAATCTGGAAAGTGCACGTTTGATAATTTCAAATGAAGCATCACGAGGAAGAGACAAAGATCGTCGGAGCCAACCGAGATCGAGTTCGAATCCGGCTAAGTGGAAAGCTCTGGCAATATCAATGATCGTTTGTCCACAGATAGTCAGAGAGCTACCGAGCTCTGTTGGCGAGTTTTGTTTTGACCTCAGGGCAGCACGATGCAACACTCATAGGTCAGTATGGCTTGATTCAGTAGGCAAAATAGATTCCTGGAGATCGCATTATTATTTTCCTAATCAATTCTTACTTTCTTGTACCGATAACGAAGAGAACGAAAGAATCGATCGGAGTTTCGCGCTACGGAAAGTATCGAGCGGAGTCTGAAGCCGCGTCACACCCACCTTTTCCTCTTCCCTCTTGCTTCACATCCTCAAAATAGTCGCGAGGCATGCCATGCACCATCTTGACACCTAAATACAATAGCTAACCGACCTTACTGCCTACAGATGGACCCGGCATCGCTCGCCACACTTTTCGCGACCAACTATGACCCGAATCCTAACGTGCGGCGCGCCGGCGAGCTTGAAATCCGCAAGGTACACGCGATTTGAGAATCTGCGCGAGATAAACTGACTCGAAGGGATTTTTTTTCTGCACGATCAGCTGGGTGCCCAGGAAGGCATGCTCGCAAGCCTGATCCAGGTCATCGGCGCCGACACGGTCGATCTGTGAGATATACAAGGCTCTCAAAAGGGGCATACTGACAGGATAATGCAGGTCGGTGCGACTGGCAAGTGCGGTGTACCTGAAGAACCGGGTGCGGCGCGCGTACTTTGTTCCCGACAATGCGGCAGACCAAGCACCGATCCCTGCCTCCGACCGTGCAGCCGTCAAGCAAAGCATCTTCCCACTGTTGGTATCAGCCCCGACTCGCGCCCTCCGCGCCCCGCTCGCAGAGACCCTCCGCTCGCTTATCACACACGACTACCCAGAGCGATGGCCCACTCTACTCGATGAGATCAAAGCCCTTCTCGCCAGCACTCGTATCCAGGATGTCATTGCAGGCGCTATCGCAGCACTGGAGATCACAAAGGCGTTCAGGTATCGAACTGGCGACGAACTCTCAAAGGTCGTAGTGCCGAATCTCCTTCCGCCACTCGCCAACATCGCGCTCCAAATCCTCTCAGCACCTCCGCCGCCTCTTACAGCGGCATCCCCCGAGATCCCGCTGTTGTTGCACTACATTCTCAAAATCTATCGTCACAGCATCTCACAGAGCCTCTCTGAACATCAGCAGTCGGCTTCCTCGATTGTGCCGTGGGGCCGCCTCCTCTTCCAGGTCGTCTCGCTACGACTTCCCAAGGAGATCGTACCCGCGGATCTAGAGGCCCGCGAGACGAGCGAGTGGTGGAAGGCCAAGAAGTGGGCGTACCAGTCCCTCAACCGCCTGTTCATCCGGTGGGTTGTCTTTTCATCGATCAGATGGCTGTCTACTGACCCTGCACTAGCTTCGGCAACCCGTCCCAGCTCCCCAAGGCAATGCAGGAGTACGAGCCTTTCGCCAATCACTTCATCACCGAGTTCGCACCAGAAATCTTCAAGATCTACCTCCAGCAGGTCGAGCTGCTCATCAGCGAGGGGGAGTTCATCTCGCGCAAGTGCCAGTGCCACATCCTCAGCTACTTCACCGAGTGTGTGAAGCCCAAGAGCACTTGGTCACTCGTCAAACCACACTTCGAGACCCTTGTATCTCGCTTCGTCTTCGTGCACATGTGCTTCACTGAGACCCATCGCGAGCTCTGGGAGGCCGACCCGGTCGAGTATGCGCGCATGAGCATCGACGAATATGAGGAGTACTCTTCGCCCGTTTCCGGTTCGACATTCTTCATTCTCGCTCTCGTCAAAGCGCGGCCCAAGGCAACCTTCCTGCCGATCCTGCACTTTGTCAATGGAGTGCTCAGCGGGCCCAGTCCCCCAGAGCAGAAGTATGGCGCCCTCAAAATCTCGTCGGCTCTCATCCCGCACATGGTTCGCAACAAGACGGTCAAGAACAACATTGAGAGTTTCCTTACGGCGCACGTTCTGCCAGCGTACACTGCCTCGGAGGGCTTCATGCGCAACATCGCCATGGACGTGCTCACCAGCGTTGAGAAGCACGAGTACCGCTGGTCATCCGATCAGGCACTCGAACCTCACTTCCGTGCCGTCGTTGCAGCCCTTGAAGGTGGCGATCTGCCCACACGAGTTCAGGCCGCTATTGCATTGTCGGAGATGGTCAACCAGCACGAGTCCGTCCGTGTCGCGCTCGCCGGCAATGTCGGCAAAATTGTCCAAGGTATGAAATTCACCTCGGTCACTGCTTCCTTGCTGATTTGTGTACCCTCAGATCTCCTCAAACTCTCTGACGAGACTGACATGGACGTGTTGAACAGCTGCATGGAGGCCATGGTCGAGCACTTCGACAAGGAGCTCATGCCTGTTTCAACGCAGCTCACCCAGCGTCTCGTTCAGACCTACATGCGTCTTATGGCGGATGCGGCTGTTGAGGAGGCACCTGAATCCGATATGGGCATGACGCTCGATGACGAGGTCGGCTCTGAGGACAAGACGTTCGCAGCTATGGGCACGGCCAAGACGATCCGCACCGTAGGTTGAACAGCTGGATGCGCGATCTTTGCTGAAACTGTGGCAGATCGTCTCGTCGCTCGAGAACCAGAAGGAGATCCTCCTGCAGGTCCAGGAGATCGTCATCCCGATGATCGTGTTCACGCTCAGTCGCCAGAGCGTTCAGGCCCTGGGTGCGTTATTCTTCTGTTATCATGGGGCAGCATCTGACTCGCGATACAGAGCTGTACGAGAACATGTTCGACATCGTGGACGGCCTTACCTTCCACCTGCGCGTCATTACACCCAACCTTTGGCCTGTCTTTGAGCTTACTTATCAGCGCTTCAAGACCAACGCGCACGACTTCCTCGATGGTGCGTGTTGCTCTGCGTTTCCGCACTTCTGTGGCTGACAGCCTGACAGAGATGCTGCCCTCTCTCGAGAACTTCATGACCTGGGGCCAGGACGTCTTCATCGCGCGTCCCGACTACCGGGGCATGATTCTTGACATTTACACCTCCGTCATGCCCGACGAGCATCTCGGCGCCGCCGACCGCTGCGTCGCGTCCAAGCTGATCGAGGCCCTCATGCTCAACTATCGCGGCCACATCGACGACCTTCTGCCAGCAATCATCCAGACCGCCATCGTAGGCCTGAATGCGCCAGAACAGGTCCGCAGTGCGCGCGTGGCGAACCTGCAAGTGCTCATCAACGCGGTGCTATACAACGCACCGGCAAGCATTGAGCTGCTCGCACGCGCCGGCGTTGCACGCAAGTTCTTCGACGAGTGGTTCGGGCTTGTACAGGCAGCGGAGGGGCTGCCGACCGTGCACATGAGGAAGCTGAGCATCCTCGCGCTGAGCGAGTTGCTCAAACTTCCTGCGGCGAACGTTCCGGACGAGCTCAAGGAGGGCTGGACGAGCATCGTTGCCGGCGTGCTGCACATCCTTAAGAACCTGCCTGAGGCACTTGCTAGTGGGTTATGTTACTTCTTTTCGTCGATAATGTGCTGACATATCTCCTGCAGAGCGCAAGGCACTGGAGGAGGCATTCGAGCAGGGCGACTCGGATGATGACGAAGACGACGAACTGTCGGAGACTGTCGAGGACGAGGACGAGGAGGGAGACATCTGGGACGAAGACTCGAAGTACATCGATTTCCTCGCACAGCAGGCGGCGCTCATGCGCAAGGCACGCGGAGCGCAGCCAGATGAGGACTCAGAGGTCGAGTCGATCGACTCTGACCCCATCGACGAAGAGCTGGGATACCTCAGCCCGCTCGAACCCGTCAACCCGTATGTGTCGTTCAAGGTCGCACTGACTGGTGAGTGTCGCAAGTAGAACATCTCAGCCGGCAGTTGCTAACGCCGAATTACAGCCCTGCAAATGCAGAACCCGGCTGTGTACCAGGCGTCGACGACGTCGCTGAGCCAAGATCAGCAGGCATTCCTCATGGAGGTCATGCAACTGGCCGAGGCCGCCCCCGCTGCGTGATTTGTGCCGTCTTTCATTGCGTCCATATGCCGTTCTCCTGCTTCCATCTCCGCCCCTGGATCTGTTTCTTCTGTCATCTCACATTCTGGATAAGTGCTCCTGCCGACTCGTCGGCAGTCATCGGGCACCCTCGGCGCTGTACTCATTGTCTGTTCCTCTGCATTTCCCTGCTTGTTCGGTTCTTTGCGACGATCTCACGACTTAGACCCCTCTGTGCGATGATACCTCGTTTGAATGCGAATGCTTTCTGGTTCTTTCCGCTGAAGTGGTTCATCTTTCAGTGTTTACAGTTTCGTGTTTAGCCAGCGTCACGTGCCCTGCCTCGAAGGGTCAAGTCAAACATTGACTCGTATTTCTCATTGCCTGTTATTCGCTTCGAGCTACTTGGTGAGTCGGCTGGCCGGTTAAGTTATGGTCGACACCTCTGTGCCAGGTCTTTGAGCTATAATGGTGTCTCGCTTGTGAGCGAGAGTTGATCTCAACCTCCATTTAGCGTCTTCAGAGAATTACAGCAGTCATCGTCATTTCAAATAGGCAAAGGGACACCGGAGCTAACACCACTGACGCACGTCCTTGGCAGTTAATCTAGTGCAGAGGACCGTGGCACGCCTTGTCCTCCTACTGTTCTCCACTTTCTTTCGTGCGATGTCCTTCTGGCGTGCGGCGACTCAACCAGCTCCTCTCGACGGAGATGTTACCACTTGTTCCGTAGCAGACTGCATGGCTCTGGGATTCACCATCTCGTTCTCGTTCCACATCCCCGGGCCACCTTTGGACGCTGACAAGCTGCGTCTCGCGCTCGATTTAGTTGTCAGAAAGAAGATGCCGCAAGCTGGCGCTCGGCTAGTGATTCGGAATGGGGTATGTCTGTGGCTGAGGTACCCAGATGAGATTGTCAAGTTGACGACATATTATGCAGAAACACGAGTTCCACATCCCAAAGACATTCTCAGATACAAATAAGCCGTTCGGGTTTAACACCGTCTCGCACGATGGACCGTTCCCTCGCGAGAAATACAACTCTCCACCCGTCATTCCCACAGAGTTCGCGTCGCAACCATGCACCGTACCAGTCGACCAGTCCTTCATCCGCTTGTTCCGCGGGCAAGGGGCACCGTATGATCCTGCAGAGTTTCTCGTCCCCGGAACTCCTGCACTGCAGGTCTTTGTGGCCACATATACGGACTGTACTCTGATCGGACTCACTGCACCACATGCCCTGATCGACATCCACGGCGTTGCCGCTCTTTGTCGTGCCTGGATTGCAGCTCTCAACGGGAAGCTCGACTCTACTGTGGCTACTCCGCGGGCCTTCACTCCATTCGAAGATATGGTTGTCGTGGAGGAAGCTTCTGGCCGACCGGCGCAAGCTTACCAGTGGAGCGGCTTGCTCTTTCTCTCATTCTTCCAACGGGCGATCTGGATCTTCTGGTTCATTGTACGGCTGCTTCGCGAGGGAAAGGAGACAAAAAGGTGGATGTGGACTCCGAAGGTCTGGCTCGCGCAGCAGAAGGATGCGTGCATGTCGCAACTGAAGGAACAGGATTCGGAGGAATGGGTCGGTACCAACGACGTTCTCGCCGCTGTGATATTCAAGGTAAGGATATTAAGGATCGTTTCAATCTGTTGTCTGACAGGGTTATAGGCAATGTACTTTGGACGACGGGACATGACCCATGTCAGCCTGCACAATATCGTCAACCTACGCAGCCTGCTCCCCGACGTTTTCGCCTACCCGTACCTCTACAACGCCTTCGGATACTGCACCTCTCCTCTAATACCCGCCTCTCAACTCGGCTCTCAGTCTGTTCTCGAGACCGCACTACTGCTGAGGCGCGCACTGAACAAATACACCGACACAGCGTCCATCAAAGCCCAACACGCATGGGTCACCCGTGCGTACAACGGTACCCGTCCTCTCGTCATGCCCAGCCCTGCAGGGGCCGAGTACGCTATCATGACCAACTGGCGATCTGCCAAGCTTGGCGAGCTTGACTTTGGTGGCGCGAGGCAGGTCGTTTCGGGAGTGGCGAACCCCTCGTTCGTGTTTGCGACGGTGCAGGAGAACGCCATCCCGACGCGAGGGGCTCTGATAGCTGTGTGTGAATCGGACGAGGGTATCTGGACCATGACTGTGCTGGGTGAGACGGTGTGGCAGAGGGTTCGCGCGAGCGGGATGTTCACTTTCATTTGAGTCTCATGCATGAACACATTTATCATCCGAGCCCAGTCAAGCAATTTTAATGCGTCGTCAGACAACAGTTGAACGATCGAAGCAGCATGCCTGCATTTAACGCTGATTGATATCTAAGTGTGAGAGTTGGATAGTGTCCGCTAGGATGCGAAGATGAGTGAGAGATAAAAAGGCCGATGCACAACAGTCCACGATGTATGTCTAACACAAGCTGACAACACCTACGGCGAGCAGCAGCAAAGCCACAGGTGCCGACCACGTCCTCTGCAGGGCACCGTCGCTGCTGTCTGTCGCATGGTTCGGTTTTGCCGCGCCTTCTGGCACACCCGTGATGCGCACGGTCAACACCGCGACAAGCCCATCCATCGCCGCGCGCCCGTCTATCGGCACCGATTGGAAATGGTTGACGCCGTCGCTTGTGTTGCCCAGTAGGCCCGCAACGTAGGTCGCGGTGGTCTGATATGTATATCCAGCGAACACGGTGCTGCCGACGTACTCTGTGCCGGCGGTCAACTGCGCAGTCGCAATGCCTGGATGTGCGGTAGCGTTGCCCACGATCCAGTCACGGCCGATGTTG
>Ga0247815_10001930_pt1 | contig 15529 bp, 22 predicted proteins | sample UWRJL194509B1_FD_181014 | JGI IMG/M metagenome (GOLD analysis project Ga0247815, IMG submission 181014) | Plant litter microbial communities from Arlington Agricultural Research Station in Wisconsin, United States - UWRJ-L194-509B-1 | ecosystem: Environmental > Terrestrial > Plant litter >...
CGAGATTCCTTTGAGCGAAGCGAAAGCGGGGGTCAGATTGCGACGGGCGAAACACGATGATGAGGTTAGAGAGGGAGAAGAATGCAGGGGTTGGGACGCGGGGATTGCGAGGCAGCAGCAGCAGCAGCATGGAAAGTACACCCAGAAAGAAGCAGATTGGGGAGAAACGGTGCGGAAAGACGACGAGCGAAGCGTGGAAAAGCGGCGACACGCAGAGGAAAAAACGGCGCGGAGTGGAGCTGCTGGCCTGGGCAAGAGCAGTGAAGGCGCCTGTGCAGCATATCGGGCGCACACGTCCGCGGCACTGCGCAAGTGTACGTCTGTGCCACGGGTGCCCGAGGCGTGCGTGCGAAGGGATCAGCGCTGCCTGCTTGGCGGTAGTCTGCGTGGGAGCCGGAAGCGAAGGGGGTCGGGATCGCGGGGCCCGGCGGAGCGCGTCTGTTGATGTCGCCACAACTCAGTCAAGTGTTGTTGTTGGCCAGCGTCTCGCGTGTTTCGCTCTGAGCCCTGCCGGCGCCTCGCCCTGTCTCCGCCTGTGTACCACTGCTTCCTGCTTGCTTGCTGACTGAAGTGACTGCTGCTGTCGCTTGTTGTTGATGATGCTGATGATGGAGGGGTTTCACTATATGCTGCTTTGCTGTGCCCGGCGGATCGAAGGGAAAGAGAGAGACAAATGACTGGCGCGTGTTGCGGCACGGTCGTCCGGACGACATATCGCAGACGCAGACGCCATGGAACGCGCGCAGATTGGCAGGGCGTCTCAGACGACGTGCCGCGCGTTCAGCATCGAGATGATCCGCTGGTCCTCCTCCTGCCGCCCGTCGCGGCCGAGTCCGTGCCCATGTCCGTACCCGGCCGTGGCTCCACCGTAGCTGGCATATGCGCTTGCAGATGCGCCGTAATAGCCACCTGCCGCGACGGCGGCCGGATGAGGCGGGAGATGCTGGGTCTGAGGGAGACCACCAGGCAGAGAATAGGACTGCGGGGCGGGAGTGTAGGCATAGCGAGGGCTAGCGGCAGTCGGGGAAGGTGCGCCATAGTGCTGCATAGAAGCATGTGCATAGGGCGAAGGAGTCGGGGGTGCACTCTGGGCAAACTGGGAAGCATAGTGTGCTGGCGACATAGCTGGTGGCTGAGGTGCCTGCTGAGTAGGCGAAGAGACCTCGTTACGCTGCTGCTGCTGCTGCGACGATGGCGGGGGCTGGGAAGCATATGTGTTCTCGATATCGACCTGACGAGACCGGGCCTTGGCGGACCGGTAGACACCAGCTGGGATGGCAAGGACACGGAGGACAGGATCCATGTCGACTGTAGGCAGATTGGCGACATCTGCGTAGGTGAGGTAGGCGGTGAGGTGCAGCTTGCGAGGCTTGCCGGGTGCGCCGTTCGGGCCGGGTGGCTGGCCGTGCACAAAGGCCGAGTATGTCTGCTTGACGAGACCCTGTGTGGGACGTGCACTAGATGATGAGGATGCCGAGGGTGTGCCTGGAGGAGAACCAGAGGGAGAAACGATGCGGAACGAGTCGCGTGCAGCAGAGCCCCTGTGAAAGCGAATGAATGAGCAAGCGGCTATGTGTGAGAGTGTGTGTGAGAAATGCATACCTTGGCTCGTTGGGAACGCGGTCTACGACACGCTCCTCGTAGAACAGGAATGGCTCGCGCATCCTGGACTGGGACCAGAACCGGCCATCCGTCCACCTCTTCAGACCAAGCTCATCGTCGCTCTCCTCCCACACAAACACTGAGCCGGATTTTATGTACGCAGTGCGCTCAGCCTGCGACAGACGGGTCAGGATATACAATCGAATGACAGAAGAGAGCACGGACCTCGTTGAGGCGGCGGGTGACGATCTGCAGGATGCCGAGGCGGACGGCCTCGAGGATGATTTGGGCGTCGCGGGCGTCGCGCAGATGAAGACGAGCATGAGTCGGGCGCTGGTGGTCTGCTGCCGATACGTGAAACATTTCTGAGTAGCTGCTAGCGTCGATGTCCAAGAGAGAGTATGAGACTGGACGGCGGGAGCGGCGAACGCGGATGGGGACTTGTCGAAACCCAGTCAAGTCGAGGAGCCGGCCTGGATTTATACAAATGGCCAAGCAACGCAACCGAGAAGCCAATGCCCGACCGCTTCCGCCTTCCCGTCACTCATCCACATGCTACAACCACGTGCAATTCCTGCCACACTCCATCTCCTGCCAACCACTGCTGGAAAAAATAAATTGTTCACCCCCGGCATCTCACTCCTCGCCTCTCCCTGACCTCTTGTCAACAAAATAAAATAATCGCGCCCTCTCGAACTGAGCCCGAGTCCCAGCGTCTCGCCAATGGCACCTTGACGTCCGCCGTCCGCCGTTTTCGGCGCTCGTCTCGTCTCGGCCCCGCCTCATCCTCGGTCGAAGAGATCCGCATCGGTCGAGCCCGGCCACGATCGGAGCCATCGACACTCGCGCGGGCGCTTCGCCGGGCGGAGATTCAAACCCAGACCACTATCATCATACACCCCGCCTGCCCGCCACTACGCGCCCGCAAGCCATGCACCCGCAGCCACCACCAGCAGGCCCACCCCCGTCATCCACACCGACCCTGACCAACCTATGCCATCGCGGTACGCACTCATTTGCCTGCCCTCGTCTCGTCATCATCATCCTAATTTCATTCATTCATAGTCCTCGTCAACAACCTCTATCGTGCGTGTCTTCACCCAGCCTCGCCTCGCCTGGTGTTGACTCATCCGCACACGCGTTCTTGATTCTGATAATGGGCTGTGTGCGGTGGCTTTAGTGCTGCACGACATTGGAGACGTGCCATTCCGCGTGCTGCGTCCTGTACTCGACAAATGCTCTGCTTCGGCTCTCGCACGCTTCGAACTTCAAGCTCCTGTCAGTCAGATATTCATTCCTTACAGCTTATGCTTAATTCATTCATTAGCACCTCGCGCTCGACGACGACGGTTCGTAAAACGTGCTCGTATCCCATGTGCCCGCCAACACGCTCACATGCGGCTCCCCTCCTTTGCTTTCCTTCCACTGCCGCCCATGGCGCTGCTTACCCGGTCCCTGCGCGTCGCCTACACACACCGGGTCGGACGCCCATTTCTCGTACATACTTGCATCTCCAGACCTGTGGCGCGCCCACTGCATGCGCGATTTTGCCGGCGCCACGCCCGACCTAGATCCCACACAACTCATCAGCCCTGCATCCAATGACGACCCAGAAGGTGCTCTGTTCGACGTGGCGCTGTCCGAGCAGCAGAGCCAGGAGGCGCTGATGAAACAGCCGCCAGAGGAAAGCGAGTGCACGACATGGCGCGCGTACTACGAGGTGCGTCTGGGTCTCACCACCCCGCGATACCCGAGCTTGGCCAGAAAGAGGAGTCTCGAGGTGCAGCCACATATGCCCATGGCCGTGCGCGCTCGACGCCGCAGGCCACCCTCTCATCGCGTGCCGGCGCTCGAGGGAATCTTGCCTCGCCTCGCCCTCGTCTCGCCGTTTTGTCTCATCACATCACCTCCACTGGCGGCTCGCTCCTCAGATCTACATCGACCCCCTCGCCGACACTGATGGCTGACATGTTCGTCCGCAGCACCTCGTGTTGACCACCGAGACCCGGTTCGCCGAGGCCTCATCGCGCATGCGTGCCTCTCGCGCAGAAGAGCGCGCATCCAAACTTGCCAAGGCCGTTCAGCAGGCCGACCCGGCCGACTTGCGACTCATGCGACGTACCGGCTGGGGTTCCTGGGGACAGGGTGCGTTCGTCGGGTGTGGCGGATCTCGCGGTGCCGAAATTGTGTTCGCTGACGGTGTTTGCTTCGTTTTTCGTTTCCGTTCTGTTTCTGGGCATTCGATTCCAATTTCCCATCTGTGATTCGATCTATTCATCGGGTGCATGCGCATGCGCGTTTGAACCGCGCGTCATGTCCCGCTTCGTGTCGTACGACGGACCACGCACACCGCCCGAACAACAACGCGCGCGCGCAAACGGACAATCTGCGATCTCGAAAATTTTCGGACCCTCGTACCTACATGCACGCGCGTCGGTCAATCCTGCGCGTGTTTCTCCATCCATTCCATTCATCGGGTATATTGCGGCCAACCCTCACCCACAATGCTTGTCGGTGGTGGCGCACCACCGCTGACACCACCCACCCCCACCACCACACTTACGAACGTTATGCACCATGCTGCTGTGCGTTCTCGGCCGGGTCCTGCGCCGTTCTGTCCACATGCGTGCTTGCCTTCCTCCATCCGCGCTCGCTGCCCGGTATCCACGTCTCATGCGTTGGACGCGTTCGCGAAATCTTTCCGTCGCGCGTTGCGGCGCCCATCGCCCTCGCCGAACCCATCGAATGTTTCGCGGGGTGGCCCATCGAAACGGCATTTCGCTGTTTATTTCTTTGGTTTACGCTCCAATGGTGGTGGTGTTTTCGTCGTTGCACATGCTTCGTCGCACCTTGGCTCCGCACCGACCCCTCCCCGACCCCGATTGCATATTTGACTCCCATGTGCGCTGTGCTGGCATCCGAACCGACCCTTTCGTCATCCTCGGACGTCCGGACGGTCGAGCTGGCGTTTGCGAATGCGGGTCATCTGGTCTGGTCTGGTTCCTCGGCCATTTATTTCGTTCGTTCTCTCCGCAATACTCCACTCCATGACCGACGTCCAACGTGGAGGGCTCTTTGGTTATGCTTGCGTGTGTGTTGGATTGCTGCGTCAACTTGGTTTGTACGACGTCGACGGCTTCTGCGCCACATCATCATTGAACCAATGTTTTTCGTGATGTTGTTCGTCGGCGCAACTCCGTCGTCCTTCCTTCGTTTTTGGACCACCGGAAACCTTGCACCGTATCCTGCTCCTCGACGTCTCTGTGTTCACGCCGGCGCCAACGTCGACGCGTGTTTCTTTTTCTCTCGCTTACGGAACCCATGCGCCGTGTTCTGGCCTGGTCTGGCCACCTCCTTCTCTTCTCTCGTCTCCTCGGACAATTCGCGCGGCCGCCGATCCGCCGTTTTCCGACCCGACCCGACGCGTCGTTTCGTTTTCGGTTTATTCGTCTCAAAGCAGGCCGACCGCAGACGTTATTCGAGAAGGCGAAGCACCAAACCAAGCGGCGGATCTCGATGGCTGCGGTCCATGCAACGACGCGCAAACATGCCGTGCCTCCACGCGCCGCAACCGTGTCGTTTGCTCCTGCTGCAACCAGTACGAGCTCGAGTCCAAATGTGCGTCCGGTCGTGGTGAGGCGGAGTATGAGTTCTTCTGCGACATTACCGCCGGTACGTCCGATATCAGGTGGACCGGTCGCCTCAGGCTCTAGTTCGGCGCGCGGAGGGTCTACGTCGATGTCGCCACCTCCTCCGATGGGCTCTCGCTCGACACCGCATTCGCCGACCGTGGCGACGGCGAGTCGCATGTATGCCATGTCGGGTTCTCGACCCGGAGCTATCACATCGGGATCTGTGAGCGCAGCCGTTTCCCATTCTCGTGCCGTTTCCGTGCGGACGGAGTCGGACGTGGAAACGGAATCGGAAACGTCTCAGGTGATGGTTGGGACTATTCGGACGCGCGCGGACGTGCCATCGCAGCGAGCAATGGCCAGAGCAGGACAGAGCTCTCCGACGCCGGATGTCTCGCCGCCTCCACCGGCGAAGCGACAGAAAACGAAAGACCCGATGAGCGTGTTGTTTTTGCCGAAGAAGCGGCCGGCAGCGGCGGTATGAGGGCTCCTGCGTGCTGCTTACTCTGCACAAGAGTCACAGCCTGACTCAAGATCCTCGTTGCTCACCTCCTCAAGCCCCCTTTGCGCTAGCACGTATCCTTTGATACGCTCCCGATTGATCATAGCCTGGTCGCTCCCTGCACCGACCTGCTTGCACTCTATGTCCGCATATTTCGCAACTCCCACGTTGCCTTGTACCGCTCACGCGACGTTTTGGTGTTCGCACCCCGTCATGTTTCGGGTGTTTCAATATTCCTCTTGATCGAGTCGGTAACGTTACGTCCCTCCGTGTACTAGTTGGTCTCTCTGTATCTTGCTAGGCTCATACAACCCTCCAGTCGTGTTCTCCGCGTGTTGCATCGCGTACTGTTCGGCGTTCATTCAATTGGATCGAGTTCACACCCCGGTATCATTTCCTTTGTCAGATGCTGTTTGTCTCGTCCTTCCGTGTCATCCTCAGCTCGTCTGCCTTGCTGTACTCCGCCTCGATCTCGACCTTGCCGCTGTCGTACCCTCTCATGTCTGCATACCATTGGCCCTGCTCTTAGACTGTTTGTCATCCCGATGCTTTGTATCCTCGGCACCTCTGATTAACACATTGAGGTGTATCTGTGTCTGCCCCTTGGCCCGGGCCTCACCCATGGGCCATTTCCAGCCGATCCGATGTTTTCATCACCCTCTTACAATTCTCAGCCATGCGACGCTGCTGACGGGATTCCCCAACGCATCCCAGCTCGCAGTTGTCATCCCCATGAGATGCGACCGACGGTCGGCCACTGGTCGATGAGGGGTCGAGGTCGCCTGGGAGCATTGCTTAGCAGATGCCAGATGGCGCCTACGTTGTCTGGTCGTCACTGTGACTGCTCCGCCGGTGATGGGATTCTCTCACCGGGTCAAAAAAAAAAAAAACATCGGCGAGTCCGTGATTCAGATTGCCCATTGGAATGAGCGTGTTGGGTTCGCACGTTGACGCCTCTCGTACGGACCCATGTGGGTCCTGTGTCATTGCTCCGCGCAGCAGACGAGATGGTCCGGTTCAATCAGATGCGATGCACCTGACGAGGGCATGATGCGCGCCATTTGGTGGTTCCGCCTTCGCGAAACCTCCGTTGATCGACAGGGTGCACGTCTGACCGGGACGTGATCGAGAGCCACGCGACGCGCTTGTCTGGCCTGCAATGTGCCACACACGCCGCGGGACGGGAGCGGGGCGGGATGGGGCAGGAAGATGTAAACCAGCTGTAGTCAGTGCGGTAGGCGATGCGAGGAAATAACTTGGGACCCTGACAGAGACGGTCCCCAATTTTTCGAGGCCGGGGACCCTGTTGAATGCAGAAATTTTCGCGGGTGGCGGCTGTCGCGCGGCCCGCGCTTTGATCGAACGCCCGAGCTCATATCCCCACGCGCCGTATGCGAAGCACCGATGGCTCGGAAGAGACGGAAGGAGTTCGCCCTTGCCCCTCAACTGTCCCCTTGCCCCCGCCCCAGCTCTTGACAAGCACTCCACGCGTCGGTCTCAGGGCCAGGGACATGCGGCGGGATACTCAAGGCTATCTAGCGTTTACCGCGGATTATTGCTCAACACGCGTACCCTGTGCCCCCGGTCCAACTCGCAAGCCCGCAGGGGGCTTCCGCGGTACTTTTCAGGCTTTGGTGTGCAGGGCCTGCCGCATCGCAACTTGCACATCCCTGGCACTCCAGTTGGCAAGCCGTGCGTCACCGAGTCGCGAAGCGCACCCGTGGTTCGCGGAACCACCGTCAGGGCCCTTTTTCTCCGAGACGGCGTGTGAACCCCTCTGCCCTGTGGTTTCGGCTAAATCTGTTGTTGCGCTCTCTCGTACACGCGAGTGTGAAGAGCGAGCGGCGTTGTGACATTGTTGAGACCTTCAATTGCATCTGCAAAGCGATCAGTCTGTTCGTCTGGAATTCGGATGCTTTTAGCGTCGTGCTTCTCCCGTTCGCGACGTGTGTTCACTTGTTCAGGGTTGTGCTTCACGATCGCCCACCCTCGCAGTCGACCTTGGGGATGCCAATACTTCAACGCCTCGACAATGGACCAGTTATTGCGAGGTTTGCGCGAGACGATACGGCGTGGCCACGGGGCGTGTGACTGACGGCGTCAAAAAAATGCAGCTAAGGAGGCGAGCCCAGATCTGCCATGACCTCCGCCGTGCACTTGATGGGTGTCAACCTGCAGGACGACAGCATCCTGAACAACAACCGTTGCAACAACTATGAAACGGCACAGTCAGGACACCCGAAATGACCTCCGAGGTTCTGCATCTCGTTTGTCGACGCTCGGCGGGCACGAGCGGGCCCACGGGCCGCGGACCAACCACCATCGTCACCAGCTTTTCCACAAGCTGCAGACGTCGAGGAGTACGGCACCATGTCTTCTCGAAGCGCTCGAGCGCTGCCCCTGCCCCTCGCTCCTCTGTCCTTTCGCCTTCTCCAGTGGCTTCTATCAAGGTCTCCGGGTGCTCTCGCCGCTTCTTCTGGGCGAACGGGCCGCCTCTGATGCATGATGGACAGACAGGGCATAGTCCGCGCCGTATCGCCACCGCGTGCCGAGGACTGCGATGCCCCACTTTCGTGCGGCATCTCGAGGCCAACACTCCAAGTCTCTCGGGCCAATAACCACGCCACGCGTGCGTCCGCTGCGTCCGCCTGCAGCTCACCTACATCGGGAGCACTCTGTGATCTCTGTGGTCTTCGCTGAACCCGACAGCTCCTGATTCACCTGCACTTCTCTGCTGCTTTTAGCACCCAATCCAAGTCTTTCAGGCGACTCAATGGTTCTTCCGCCCAGATAACACGATCGTTCTCGTAGGCCCGAGGTTTCCGTTTTTTCCCCGCGTCACGCCGTAGTCTCAGCGTGGGGGGCTTCTCAGAAGGACGACCTTGGAAACCGATATGGGTGAGACTGCGTCGTATATGTCGTGGTTCAATTTCGCGCTGCGTCTTTGCTCTGCGCTGCGATCATATTGCGAACAGGCCGAGACCACATGGTCTGTCCGAGGGCCACCGAGGCGCCTGCAGTCGCCGTATCACTCTATCTGGGCATGTTCGTCGCCTGCCCGAGGTTGGAGGGTCAACGACTTGCGTTATGGAGGTCACACTCGTCGTCTCGCTGTACTTTGCGTCACTGCACGTTTCGCGGGTCGACGCGCCTAATAAGCGGTCAGACGCCGACCCGAAGGAACCGCGCCCCCAGCTGCAGCCTCAGGGCAACTTGTTCAGGCCACAGGGCGATTTCGAAGGGCGTCTGCACTCGCGAGCGTCAAACGTCGCAGCGCTGCCTTGCCGGTCTGCCACCCTCGGAGGGTCGGCGAGCGCGCGCTCAAGGTCGACCGAGAGTCGGCCTCGGTGGCTCACCCTCCCGCGCGGAAGGGCTCCGAGCAATGGCCAAATGCCGAACATCTCACGGACCTACTATCCGTCAGATTTCGATCCATTGTATCCGCAACTGGGCCGACGCCGAGATGGATTCGAGGAGGCGCAGTGACAGCCAGACCTGGCTTTCCGGCGGTGGAGCAGCGTTCCCGAGTCCAGCTTGTTCAGCTCAGGTCAGATGTGTGACGCGAGGATTTTGATGCACTTGGTTTGCTTTCTTCGCACAACCTTGGGACACGACAGCTTCCGAGGTTGAGAGACAATGTCTATGATGCTCATTGCTCGGCAGGGTACACGACAACCAAGCATGACCTTCGCTCTTCCAAGGTTGCCCCACTCACATTCCTTGTTGAGAGTGGGAACCTGTCACACTCGATCTTCACTCGTCTGAGTTCGTCCATCAGTTGCCCACCCCAAACACGCCTGCGCCGGCCGGGTAGTTCATTTCGTTATTCGCCGGTCATCACAGGTCCGCCGGCCATCACAGGCGGAGAAAGGGAGTCGTTGGACACAATGAAGGTGCCGCAGACCGGCATGACCCGTAGATTGCAGCAGTCACTGCTCAGGAGGGATCGGCGCCACGAAGCGTCGCCCCAATCTACAATGACTACCTCACTCCCACCAGCAGCCCGGCATGTGTTGTGTCGTATCAGGCGGGCCTAGACCATCAGTCGCAATGCCGTGCTCTCATTGAACGGAGTTCCATAGTGGGGCGCTGCGCACGCTGTGTTCTCGCGCTCGGGCTTGAGGCAGCTGGACAGGCCGTCTCATGATGTTCGATGATTGCACGCGCGTTAATTTTGACAGATCAAGGGCTGAATGGAGATTCTGAGGGCGCTGATTGGGCATTTGAGCAAATGGACGGGCGGCTGAACGGACTTCCTCCAGCTCCTGCTGCTCTGTTGTCTCTGCCCCTGACCGTGCCTCTTTCTTTGATTGCCGGAACACCGACGACAGAGTGGAGCCCGGTAGACAGTTACCGGCCCGCATGGTCACGTGCAGTACCTCCAAGCTCCCTTTGTGCCTTCGCGGCAGCGGCCGTTCCAGCCTCACAGCACCATACATCAGATGAACCCCAGCCGTACGCCAGTAAACTTCAGGTTAATTGTCAGGATTGTAATCTCAACAAAGTCCAACTTGCCCTGGCGATCGTGCTGGCTATTCGGCGCCTTGAAGAGTCAAATGTCCGTTCAGCCCGCCTCCAACTGTCACCCTCGATCTCAACCCGCATAGAAAGCCCAATTCACTGTCGGGATTCTCAGCCGTGCCGCTACCCCAGTCGTCACTTAACACGGCCGCACACGCAAACCACGACTCTCCCAAGCGTGGATGCATGCTCGCCGCTACCCCGACTATAACCCCAATGCGACACCCCGTGCTCACAGGCATTATATGCTCTCATCACAGTGGGTGAATCTCTTTGCTTCATCGTGGAATATGGTGGTACAGGCTCTATTCCTCGATTAGAATGGTCTTCTGGACTGGCACTACAGCATTGGGCGAAACTCCCTCATATACGGCTTGATTGCTCACATCGGTCCCGAGTACGGCGTCGGGCAATTAGGTTGCGTATTGGCGGCGATGCACTGTGTCACTCTGGCGGGCGGCGGGTGTCGGGCGGGGCAGAAGAGCGCGACGAACGATCGAATGTTCCCGGCAACCAGATGTCTCACGGTCAAATACCGCGCGTCGCACCGGTTGAGAGTCATAGACTGGCGGGGCGACACCGTTCCCATTTCAGCGCCGGCCGATGTACACACCACGGACTCGGAGATTGTGTCTATACGAAGCGTGGCGGGATGTGGCAGCCGTGGACTCGTCGCATGGGCCCATCCCGCGCCGAGCCATCTGTGGCCGCTCCTAGTAGGTAGCGCATGCCATGTGCCGCTCGCACATCCCTGCCCATGCGCACTCTGCCGGTGTCTGGCTCCAAATGTGCATGCGTAGCAATCCATCCGACTGACAGTCTCTCAGCCTTGTATGTGTATAAGCCCTGAGTTGATATATTGTTCTTGTTTCAAGGCGCCGCGCTGACACGGCCGCATGGGCAGCAGTTCTGTGTGGCAACGCATGTCCGACGGTCCCTGTGAGGCGCTAGTGTCAGAACGGCGCCGCTGAATGCACGGTCTGGGACAACGCCGTTTTGGATCATTCTCCAGCGTTTATTGCGTGAGAGGCTACAGTTTGTAAGAAGAGTGAGACGTTAGAGCACGGCGGTGGGCGTTGACGGCGCTGATTGCGTGTTCCGGCAAACCGCCACCAGCCGTCGGGACTCACGCTTCCCGGCGTCTGTCGGCCATCTTGTCGACCGCGTCGCACATTGAGGACGCTGAAAACATTACGAAGATCTGTTGACACTCCCGAAAACATTGGAATGACCGCCGTTGGCACCCGGACTGGCGCCCGCGCCCGCGCCCTCGAACACGGCCGCTGCGCGCTAATTCGGAGAGCGCGTCTGGCGCTGCTGGCCCAGCCGCCCGAACCTAACGCACATGATACAGCGTAAGCATAGGGACAGCCACAATGCCAAGTTCAGCAGCGATTAACGCTTCGGCGAGTCTACCGAGGCAGCAGTTTGTGCGGCCACAACGGAACAATCCGTTCCACGATCGCATGAAAGAAACAACCAAAGCACAATCCATAGTCTTACGGTTTTTGAGCTGACAAAGCTGTTGTATCTGCTCTCTTTGTCAGCCGACAGCTCAATGGGCGTCAGCGGGGTCGGCTAGCAGTTGGTTGACTAAGTTGTAGAGACAGTCAGGGTATCAGCATGAGCGAATTTAGGCGACAATCGGCCATAGTCCATTTCTCAATACAATATAAATGTGTTCTGTTTGCTTCATTAGCTTGAAGAGGATGCGATTTGACGAGTTTCTTCGGTGGTATCGCCAAGCGGACCAACTCCTGTCAGGGCCGCGCGGCTCGCTATGCGATGATGACCCCATTTGCAGACGCGCTCATGTACATATGCCCCTTAGAATAAGAATGGACGTTTTGTCAGAATGTTGGATGAACGAGATCGGCTAAATCCAGACTGAGTTCACTTTACTCTCCCGCGGTGCCACCTCGACTCCCAGAACGTCATCCGCTTGTCATCTGGCCCAAAACGCTGAGACAAACGTTCAATGGAGGTGCAGGAGCTCGGGTCTGTTCGCGTACTCGGACAACTGCCAGCCGAGCTGTCGCTTGCCATCCTTGAGGCGGCTGCTACACAATTCATTCACTCAGATCGATCGGCTGTTGTACAGCTTGCGCAAACCGCGAGGTTTGTGTACAAACTGATGTCACCCGTTTTATATCACACGGTTGTCGTTACTGAAGGCAACAGCGAGCGAATCAAGGAGTTGTTCGTAAACGCAGAGGCGCTGAGCCACATTCACACGCTTCACATGCCGCTGTATAACTGGGATATGAGCAACCAGAGCGCCATGTCTTTGACGGGTGTGCGTGTTCTTGGGGGATTCGTTCAACAAATCCGTTCAACTTTGAAGCTGCTGCCTCCCCCAGTAATGGGACAAATAGCGAGACTGCACGTCTGGGCGGACAATATATCCACTCTCGCAGATCATCCGCTCCCAAACATCACGCATATCAGTCTCTGGCTGTCAGGACTGGAGCCTGGATTCCTCAATTTTGTGCCGAATTGGCTAGATCAGGCGCCTCGGCTCACTCATCTCGTCTTGGAGTTGGTCGATCACGCTGAGTGCCAACGCAATGTCACACCAACCGGGTTTGCAGAGGAGATTCGACACCTGCTCCAATCCCAGCGGGGCTTCGGGATCGAGAGGCTAGTTATCCGCCTCGTGGGTCACAAACTTATGAACACGGAGTACCGCACGACACTGGCCCAGGTTGATCAGACAGCACGTCGCATCTGGCTTTGGCAAGACGAGCGCGAGATTAGAGACGCGGCGGAAGATATGCGCGTCGCGACCTCAGACGTTTTGCATGGGCGAGATTATTGGACAGAAGGACAGCCGGTAGTGGATTTGTGAGCGAGGAAAGGCCCGGTGGGCCGTTACAGGACTGTTAATTTCAACAACAGGCTAACATAATTACCACATATGGTAGGTATAGATGCGATGCGGCTTGCGCGTTGGATAGAATAAGCGACGTCGATTGATTAGTAGCTGCGACGATGGCGAGCCTTGATGAGATCGGCAGCCTGCATGGGAAATTTTTCAACCTCTGCTCTTTCAACGAAGCATCGTACAAGTAGGTCTCACCTTCTCAGCAATAGCGTAAACCGTCGAGCAAGTGTGCGAGTTGGGGACGAGTGGGATTGTGCTGATGTCGCCGACACTGAGACCCGTGACGCCATGGACGAGCAGCTCATGCGAAACGACGCCTCCAAGCTTACGGGGAGCCATGTGCGCAGTGCAGCAGCCGTGGGCAGTTGTTGCTCCGCTGGAATTGCGTGCGAATGCGACGAGCTGGTCGTCAGCCTGAAGTGCGGCGCCGGGTGTGAGCTCGACAGGACCAAGGGTCTGGAACGCCTTGGTGGCGACCCAACGGCGAACAAAGTTGTACGCCTTGGCGACAATGAGGGGGTCAATTGGGTTGCTAGAGGAGCGAAGACAGTTAGAGTTGTTGCGAAGTGGGTCCGACCTAGAACGTACGTGAAGACGCCGTAGTCAACGATGGGCTCGGCATCTGAGATATAGGTGTTAGCCCGGGGTCCAGGTATTGAACAGAACACATGACGAACAAATGTCGGTCGTGTTCAACACAATGAGACCACGGCTAGCCGGGTGCTCAACGGAAAGCGAGAAGCGGCTGCCACCTCCGAATGGGAGCTCAATTTGACCGCTCTTGTCGCTGAGGTACGACTTGGCAATAAGCTCGCGCTGCTTCTTGTAGCCGGCAACTTGTTCCTTGGTGTACGACTTGGGGAGGTAGGTTGCTGGATCTTGCTTGAGGAGGGATGCAGCGATCTGCTTGTAGTCCTTCGGTGCGAGGTCTTTCAGTGGTAGCCACGAGCCGACCATGCCAACGCCAAGGGAGCGGGGACCGGTACGGTTCTTTGCCCAAAGCTCGTCAGCCCAAGCCTTGAAAGTCGCATCGTTCGTCAGTGAGGCCGGGTTGGGCAGGAGGTCCGTGGTGTCTGTTGATAAATCAGCTTTAGCTGTTGTGCTGTTTTCAGTTCCTCTCACAGTTGAATGTAGCCGAGCCGACAGGGTGATCTGCGGTCTTGTGATGAGCTTCAACCACTCCAACTACTCTGCATCCAGCTCACCCTGATAGTTGGAACCGACACCAGGAAGATCAACCACAACGCTGACACCAGCCTTCTTCAACAACGCAGCTGGACCAACACCGCTCCGCTGCAGGATCTGCGGAGTGTGGAGGAATCCCGCGGTAAGTACGATCTCCTTGGCAGCCTTGATGGTCTTGGCCGCGCCACCCGCAGGGAGAGAGACGAGGGTAACACCATAGGCGTGCTTCTTCTTGTCAAATAGAACCTCGTTGACGCGGGTGTTCGGGAGGAAGTGGAGGTTCTTGCGAGAAGCAGCGGGGTCGAGATACTCAACGACCGAGTACTGCGAGTGAGAAGTGAGTGAGATGGCGCAAGAGATTGCAGGCAAGATACATACCGAGCGAGTGACGTTCTCGCCGCCGAAAGCTGATGGATACCAGACAAGACCATACTTGTGCAAGCCTTGCTCCTTCTGCGGCTTGACACCTGTCTCAAGCATGCCCTTGTAAAGCACCTCTGCAGACAATCCGTCAGCGATCTCTTTCACGATATAACAGGCTTAAGACGTACTCGTTGCTGGGTACTGGTAGCTTGCATAACTCAGCTGGATTGGGCTGTTCTTGCCATACGCGCTCTGGTCGTAGGTGATGCCAAACTCCTTGGCAAGCTCGCGGTTGGGCGGCGTCAGACTCGAACTCTTCTTGAAGTACTGCAACAAGCTCTTGAATGACCAACCCGGGTTACCGAGTTCCTCCCAGTTATCCTACATCAGATGTCGGTCAGCTCGGTGCGACATTGTGGAAAGAAGCACGACGCACGTAATCCATCGGTGAGCCACGCTCAAGCATGGCGCCGTTGACAGCTGAACCACCACCGGCGGTCGCGGCGGCGAGAATCGAGCTCGTGCGGTTGTTGATACCGGGCTGTGGAACGGATGTCACGTTGTACATAAGGTCTTGAGGGTAGAGATACGGAATCAGCACGGTTCCGAGAACCCAATCATGACGTGGGACACGCCGTGGAGAGGGAGAGAGATCACTCACGAGCCTTGCCCCACGACACGCTGCTGGGTGGGAGAATTGCAGGGTTGCGCTCTATGTATCCGTATTCGACAACGAGGACCTTGTCTGCACTCCAAGTCAGCATTCTTTTCCCCTTCTCAGGAGCTCTGATGTGGACGTACTCCGAGGATCCTCTGAGAGACGCGATCCGATGACGAGAC
>Ga0247815_10001933_pt1 | contig 15514 bp, 17 predicted proteins | sample UWRJL194509B1_FD_181014 | JGI IMG/M metagenome (GOLD analysis project Ga0247815, IMG submission 181014) | Plant litter microbial communities from Arlington Agricultural Research Station in Wisconsin, United States - UWRJ-L194-509B-1 | ecosystem: Environmental > Terrestrial > Plant litter >...
AAAAAAAATATGAATTCAAAGCCTATTCAGCATGCACGCCTGCGTCATGAGCCTCATGAATCAACGCTTTAATATCTGACTTTGGCTTTTTTGTTATCGCCTTTTTTTGAGGTGCCTCTGCAACCGCCGGTTCTTCCTCAACTATGCCTGCCAATCCTTTTAAGCTGTCAACAATCTTACTCCTGACAGCTTTACCACTACCCGGTGCAAACAAAATTCCAATTACTGCTCCGGCAGCTAAACCGCCTACTAATGCAATGATCGACTCTGTCGTGTTTCTTGATCCTGATGTAAAAAATGCTCTGATTAATTTTTCGTTCTTCATAATAGTAAGGTTTCGAAATTAAACAGCGAAAATTCACAATTGTTTAAAATTCAGACAAATCCTGCAATAAGCTACGCCTCTAAATCAATTTCGTCTTGTCTGCAGAGGGCAGGTCAATAAAAAATTACTCATATAAAGCCTGTTCATTTGTATAGTATGTCTTCCTGCCCCCAATTTCGGTGACCAGGATTTTTTCTCCCGTCGGGCTTTTTGAAATTCCGGCTCCGTGTATTTTTAAAAAATCCTTGATCTCCCCTCCCAGTTCATCAGGCAGCATGCGGCGGATTTGTTTGATTTCCTGATGGAGCACCTCACCAATCACTTGATGCAAAACTTTTACTTTATCTGAAGGGATTGCTTTGGAGACAGACAGAGGAGAGATTTTTGCGGCCCACAGTATTTCATCTGCATAGGTATTACCTATCCCGCGTATCACCTTTTGATCCATTAGCACAGATTTGACAGGTGCTTTTTTCTTCGCTAACAATTTCTCCAGATAGTCAATACTCATGGCGGCAGATAAAGCATCGGGTACGTTCGACGGAACAGGATTGAGTGTCGGGGTCGCAGCTTTCTGAAAGTCGGTCAGCGCAAACCCTTCATCACCTTTAAAATGCAGTGACACGATTTGGTATTTTATCTCTTCCTCTTCTTCGAGTAGCCTGAGCTCCCCATGGAGCATTAAATGAAGGCCCAAAACCTTTCCCTGTCCAAAATGAAGCTGTATGGTCTTACCTTCACGCGTTACCGATTGAAGTTTGTGTCCCTCCAGTGCTTCTTTCAGCTCTGCGTCACTCACATTCAGCTTACGGTTAACGTGGATCCGGATGGTTTCCATCATTTTATTCTTGAAACGCTTTTCCAAGTTTGCTGCAAATATTTCTAAATCTGGTAATTCTGGCATCGCTCTAAGTTTTTGATGAATATATACTTTATTGACAGTAGCGCTCTAAATACTAATAACAATTATCGCCTGCTGCTTAGCTGATTTCAGGCTGTTAAATTAACTCAGCCCTGATAAATAATTCTATTAAAAGTAGTTTGTTTCTATTTTATCTGAACCTGACACGAGGTCTCTCAAAGTGTATAAATTAGCTATGGCTTCTCCCATTGTATTATTGAAATAAGTGTAAACGGTTTTTCCAGCAGATAACCAATCAGTAATGTAATCCGCATATTCCGCTAATAACGCGGATTCATAACTACCTCTGTAACTCCCGCCGGGACCATGAAACCGCAGGTACATGAAGGGAAGATCCGTTTCAAGCAACGGGGTAATTGCGGGAGGTTTATCTTGGATTACCATCGCCATGCCATAGTTCTCCAGCAAACTATAAATCTCCTCATGATACAGCGAAACGTGACGGAATTCTAAGGCGATATTCCAGTCTTTTTCGGGATCACTCTCACGCAAAATTTCCATGAGCAACGCCAGCTGCCTGATCTGGCCGATTCTTACACTCGGTGGGAACTGAACCAGGAGGCACCCTTTTTGAGGACCAGCCCCATTGATAACTCCCATAAAATGCTTTACCGCCTCTGGATCAAAAGCCAGCCCTTTGTTGTGGGTAATTTCCTTATTCAGTTTAAAACTGAATTTGAAACCTTCAGGGACTTCATTAGCCCATTTCTTTACAGTGGAAGCCATTGGCACTTGATAAAACGAACTATTGATCTCAATACTGTTCATCAGTGATCCATAGAAGCAAAGCCTGCTTTTATCTTGAAATTCCTCAGGATAAAAAAGCTTATTCTTTACTGGCAGCAGCAAACCGCTTGTGCCGGAATAATAACCAGGTGTTACCATCTCTTCCATAAGATTATAACTATTAGCGCTAAGATTTGTTCTTCATTAATTGCATTACACAAATAAAAAGGAACATTTTATAGTTTTTACTGTTCATGCTCTGAATAATCTAAAGTTTTAATGAATAGTCAGCTTCATCATCTGTTAAATAGTTCCGTCACAATTGACACTGGTATATTTGATCTGGTAACAGATTGCCTGGTAATTGCCCCCCATCCGGACGATGAATCATTGGGTTGCGGCGGACTGATTTCTGGTTTGAGAAAATCGGGAATAACTGTTCACGTTGTATTTACTACCGATGGCAGTATGTCTCATCCTAATGCCCAAAATATAACGGCAATCGGGCGTACAAAAAAACGTGAACAGGAGGCTATCGCAGCTTTGGACATATTAGGAGTGGATGAGCAATATATTACTTTTTTCCGTGGGCAGGATAGTGCGCTCCCAGCGGCAGGAGAAAAAGGTTTTGAAGGTTTTGTAGCTCAGTTGACCGGAATTATAGCGGAGGTAAAACCCGGCCTTGTTTTAGTGCCTTACGAATTTGATCCGCACAGGGATCATCGGGCGAGCTGGCAAATCACTATTACAGCACTTGCTAACTATCCGACGGTAGAAGTATGGCAATATCTCATCTGGCTGTATACCCTTGGAAATGATAAAGATGTAGAACCGCTGACCAACTTGCCTGGTGGAATTCAATATCTGCCCATGAGTGCATATCAAAATCAAAAAAAACAAGCAATTGCACAGCATAAATCCCAGTTAAGTCTAGAAATATTTGAAGATCCTAAGGGTTTTTTCCTGCAGGAAGATGTTTTGCAAAACTTTTATGGAGATAAAGAGTACTACATTAAATACTAACGAACATGGAAAAAGAAATTATTGGTAAAGCATATTTTGATGCCATGTACCAGGCATCAGACGATCCGTGGAATTTTACTGCGAGCGCTTACGAGCAGGAAAAATACCAGCATACCATTACGGCACTCAAAGGAAAGCAGTTCGGGCAGGCCCTGGAAATAGGTTGTTCTATCGGCATTTTAACAGGCATGCTCGCCGCGCAATGCGGATCAATATTAGGTGCAGATATCAGCGAACAACCGATAGCAGCCGCAAGAAAACGTTTAAGAGACCGTGAGGGAATACAGTTTGCTGTACTGCAAATCCCCCAGCAATATCCTGCCGGCAATTTCGATCTCATTGTAGTGAGTGAAGTTGCTTATTACCTGAGCAATGAAGATTTAAAATTAACTAAAGAATTGATCTTTGATTCGCTGACCGAAGGCGGGACATTGTGTTTAGTACACTGGCGACCGCAAATTAACGGCTGCGCTTTTAATGGCGACGAGGTGAATGAATATTTCTTGCAAGAGCCGGCCACTGAGCAAACTTATCAGTATATCAATGAGCAATATAGAATTGATGTTATTGAAAAACGTTCACTAACTGCGCGAGCTGATCTTCATAGGCTGTAATCATTGTCTCTACTGAGAAATTCCTTTCCGCATGCGCTCTGCAGGCAGATCGTTTTTTCTGTCTGGCTGCTGTAATAACTGAGGCTAAATCTTTCACATCACCAGCTCTCGCCAATGCGCCGGTATCCGCCGTTACCAATTGTGGAAGTGCACCCACTGCAAAACCCGCTACCGGCGTGCCGCATGCCATAGATTCTGCTACCACTAGTCCGAAAGGTTCTTCCCACACCGGGGTGATCAGGCTAACACATGCGTTTCCAATCAGAAAATTTAATTCCTGATGGCTTTTATGCCCCACATATTCGATAAGACCGTCGAGCAACGGAGCAACCTGAGTTTTGAAATATTTTTCATCCGCTACCGACCCTGCTATTTTAAGCGGGATACCCGCTAGTTTTGCTGCTTCAATTGCAAGGTGTGTTCCCTTATCGGGATGAATTCTTCCAAACCATACCGCATAATCCCCTTGCTGAGCTGCTGCATAGTATGTCCAGCTCTCCAGGTCTATCCCATTATGAATCACCATACACTCATCTGTATACGTTTTCCAATTTTCGGCATTTCTTGCAGATACAGTAACGTAGGTTATGCCCGCTTGTCTACGCTCCAGCTCGACCGCATTTTTAAGCTCAAAAAATGGGGGTGTATGTAAAACAGTCAGCATTGGCGTGCTGATCATACCTGCCATCGTAATTGGCACATAATGGAGACTATTGTTAAAGATCACATCCAGGCCCAGTGTATCGATATGCTGCATCAGTTCCATATACGCATGGTGTTCTGCCATATATTCCGATGAAAGATTAGGCCGCTTTTCCCTGTAGCCAGTTACATCATCATAACTATCATCATTAAGAATCGGATATACATTTAACAACGGGTCGGATTTTGAGGAAGCAAATAAAATCACCTCATGGCCTCGTGCGATCAGTCTTTTGGAGACATCGTATGTAAAAGCCTCCAGTCCGCCCAGAAAGGGAGTCCTTATGGGATGTTTTAAGTGGGCAATAATACCTATCTTCATGAGAATATAAATTTTTCTTTTGTAGTGACAATCGGATCAGCATCAGCTTTAGAGCTATTTTTTAACCGATCACTTTGTTTTGAATTTAAGCAGCCTTCAATACCTTCTTCTGTATTGACAAGATAATTCGATGCATTTTGCAGGGTAGCATCTGGTGCTGGCTGACGAAGATAATAACCGAGATCGCGATGCCACCGTTCTAGATCGCCCGGTCCCATCAGCCCTTTTGCACCAACACATAATGTTGACAGCTGCAACACTTCCAGGCAAACTGTTTCTACCGTTAACCTTGTCAGGTTTGCATAGGCAACAAGACGCTGATAGGATTCTTCTGTTTTTTTCCATTCATCAAAATGCTGCCCTGCCTTTTCGATCCATAATTGCCCGTTATGGACAGCCATAGCCATTTTACCTATTCTCATCTTTTGGAAAGGATCATCCAGACGGTTCAGGCTGCGAAGAAAATCCAGCGTTTTATTATAAATTGCTTCGGCCATTCCAAGCTGTACGGATGCAAAACGTATAGCGCCCCCTAAAAAATAAGGTGCTTTTAAATATTCCCCGGGCTTCCCTAACAAAGCGTTGTGTTTTAACTTAATTCCTGAGAAATCGATAGTGTAACTAACGGAAGCCTTCATTCCCATTGGCTGCCATGAACCGCGGTCAATCCGGTATTCCTCTACACTCTCCATAGGAACTACAACCATTTGCCAATCAGAAGCAGCAGACGGGAGATCAGTTTTCCCTCCAATCAATGCATAATCCACTAAATCTGCACCTGAACAAAAGCTTTTAGCGCCCGCTATAAGTACGTTCTGATTGTCCATTTTAAAGTTGACTCCGCTCAAGCCATCTGTATTCCAGACACCAAAAAGCTTTTTATTGTGTTTTACTTCGTTGTACCAGTATTGGCGCTGCATTTCATCTGCATACAAATGGATTAGATATAAGGTATTGATGTGCCCTTCAAAAATCCGTCCGATTGCCCCATTACTTCTGCCAACATCTTTCAGCAGGGTAAGTAATGCTGCTGTTTGATCATTTGCAAAATCGAGCTCATGGCCGGGTAAGACGATACTTAGCATACCACTTTTCTTGAGTAAAAGGATTTCTTCAGCAGGCATTCTGCCAGTTTGTTCTGTTAAAATAGCCAAATGATCGAGCTGCTGGTATAGTGTTGAATAATCTGTCATTAGTAATCTGCTTATGCCGGTTGTCTGGCGTATAATAAAGTGCGTAAATGTCCTATAGCTGTGTCGATCGGTATACCTGGATGGCGTTCATCCCAATTGTGTGTGTTCAGCGCAAGCTCCGTATCTTCCCAAAGTGATCCGAAATAAGTGGCTGTACATATTTTCAGCTTCAGCCACTCTTCATCTAAAAACAGGCTCATCGCAAGCTGTTTCAATTGTTCAGTATCTAATTTTTTGTTGATGAGATAATCAGTAAACAGTTCCCTTAAATCTTTCTTTGCATTAAATTTAATAATCAGGGAAACCGGGGCTTCTACAAATATTTTCTTTCCCTCCGTTTTCATTTTTGTCCACTCATTGAGCTGGATAGAGAAACCAAAGTCTACCTGACCACTCTCCCGACTGGATGTGTAAACCTTTACACGCGGAGAACGTCTGATACGTGCGTCAATCCTGATCAGCGCCTTACGAAAATTCTCATCCTCCAGAAAAGGCAAAACAGGCAATCTTCCAGCTTTTTCGTAAATGCTGCATTTTACAGCCGTGCTCGGTCCGAAACATTGAAAATGCCTTGGCCAGGGATCAAATACACAGGGATCAATGGAAGCTTCCAGATGTGTAACTAAATAGCGGTACCCCACATCTTTCAAATGATACTTGCGGGAAGGGCTTTCACTGTATTCGGAAATAATCCTTCCTCCTACTACATCACATCCTGTATCGAATTCTGCGAAAATATAATGCAACCAGCAACTGTCTACCCTGGAGTCTCCATCTGTAGAAATAATAATTCCATCGCGGTTAGCCAGGGATTGAAACCTGTAATAAGCCTCATCCATTAACAGGCGCCGTACTGTTCCAATGTGTGCATCCTGTTTTGCAAGCGTAATCTCTGCTATATGTAATGGAAAAGCAGGGTGTTTTAACTGGTACTCAAGTGCAAGCTGATAGGAAAGGTCTGTACAGTTGTTGACCAGCAACAGTACCTCATACAGATCAGTAGCAACTGCATTCCCCATTGGATCAACTTGCTGCCTTAAAGCATCGAGCATACCATACAAATTTTCTTCCTCGTTTTTTACGGGTACCGTAATGATGGCTTTAAGGGATTTAACAGGAGGCGTTTGGAATAGGGTCTGCATATTGTTAATTTGTTTCAGAACACCCCATGTGCCATAATGTTTAAACTATTTATTCATCCCCGATGGAATATAAAACAATATTTAATAAAAGGAAGTTATAAAAGTAATGAGTCATTTAACGAATGTTTCTTACCCTACCATTGCTTTTTACGTACATCACCACGGTAGCGGACATATCATGAGGGCGATCACTGTTGCAAGCGTACTCGAAGGATTCCCTATCTGTTTTATGGGAAGCAACCTGGAGGCTTACCGCAATATTATCCCCCGGGATATTGAGTGTATCTACCTGCCTTTAGATCTTCCAGTAAACACTGAAACGGCATTAGCAGAGGATAGCGTAAGCTTTCTGCACTATGCACCGATCGGGATTAAAGGCATCAGGGAAAGGACAGCATCACTGACAGCTACCTTTAAAGATAAATACCCCATTTTATTAATCGTAGACGTTTCCGTAGAAATCACCCTGCTGGCGCGTCTCTGCGGAGTTCCTGTAATTGTAGTGAAGCAGCATGGAAAAAGGGACGACCTCCCGCACAAACTGGCGTATGAAAGTGCAGAATTACTGATTGCGCCATTCTCTGCAGCGCTCGAACCTTTGTATGAGGAAGAATGGATCAAAGCTAAAACTGTTCATACTGGCGGCTTTTCGAGATATAGTAATTGTAAAACAGAGCACCCTCCAGCAGAAAAAACCAGAAATATCGCGGTACTTGTAGGAAAAGGAGGAACATCAATTGATAGTGGATTTATCCAATCCCTGGCCTCAACCTGTCATCATTATACCTTTCACATCATTGGTAAAATCATACCTGAAGAGAATAATCATGCCGATAACATCAAATGGCACGGTAATCTGACTGATCCCCGGCAGGTAATAGTCTATTGTACTGTAGTTATTGGCAATGCCGGGCATAATACGGTAATGGAAATGGCCGATCTCAATAAGCGGTTTATCTGCATTCCTGAAGAAAGGCCATTTGATGAACAGTTGCAAAAAGCAGCAATGTTAGCCAGTAATGGACATGCCAGGGTAATACAACCTGCGGCGTTGAGGACAACTGACTGGCTAAAGGAACTTGCCGAAATAGAAAAGCAACAACCAGATTGGGCGGGAGTAACGGATGCAGCTGCGTTGACAAATATTGCCAATGCGATAAAAAACACAGTAAACCGCGTTTTTAAAAGCTAAATTAGCTAAGCCGTTGGTTTGAGATATTTTTCAATTTCGGTTTCTGCTGGAGAATTAATTATACGCAGATGCTGATCCGTCCGTGAGATATACCCTAACTCAGCGAATTTGTTAAGCCATCCCTGCATCGGCCATTTGCCCCACTTATGATAAAATACTGTTGCATTTCGGACGATATCTTCCAGATGGTTTAAAGGTGGGTCATAGCTTGGATGAGGCTGATGGTAGGCTGTGGCTTCCACTACTGCTAGTTCAATACCTGATTTACGGGCCATAAAAGAAAAGTCAGTATCTTCTGCTCCATAACCCATAAAGTTTTCGTCAAACCCGCCGATTTTAGAAAACACGTTTTTACTACATCCAAAATTCAACGACCAGAATAGTTCGTAAGGCAATGTTTTAAGGTTGTGCCTCAGCGGATCTTCAATACTCCATTCTTCCAATTCGTGTTTAGCTATAGAATCCGGAAATCCCTTTTTGAGATAGCGCACTAAGCCCGACCACAGAATGTCTTGTTTACTGAATACATCTGCATATGAGCTGATAAAATTTGCGGCAGGGATACAATCTACGTCGAGAAAGATACAATGCCCGGCAGAAGCCTGTGCAATTGCCAGGTTCCGCGCTTTTGCTAAGGGCAGAACTTCTGCAGTATGAATACTCATGGAACGGATAGGGAAAGCAGTAACTGGTAAATCGCAGGTATCTTCATTCATATGTACAACGATTAATTCCATAGCAGAATAATTGTTCAGCGACAGTCCTTTGATAAGATTGAGTAATGCACAATTGCGGCCTTTTACCAGCGTAAGTACAGCGATTTTCATATCCATTTCTAGTTAACGTGTAAAACAGGAAATGGTTTTGCTGGCATCCTTTGTCTATTGCAAAGTCTTACGGCTAAGTGAATTAACAGTACCAATAAAACTCGCACATTTTATTTCTATCAATTAAATGAAATTTTCAACAACGATCTGGCATAGAAGATTATTAAATATTTTTATCGGGTTACCTTTTACCTTATAAAGTATTAAGATTGTACGTTAACTTAAATCTAAAAAAAATATTATGAAAAATACATTCAAATTTGGCTTTTTAGCATTGGCAATTTCTTTAACTATTGCAGCTTGTGGTGGTGGTAAAGGCGGTGCAACTGACTCTACTGTTACCGATAGTACATTAACTGATACATCAGCAACTGTTATTGATACTACTGTGAAAGATTCTGCAGGAGTTGACACTTTAGCAAAAGACACTACAAAAATGTAATTCCCAGCTTAACAGCTGATAAAAGAATAGCCTGTCAAATATTTGACAGGCTATTCTTTTATCAGCTGTTTCTGATTTTAGCGGCCTAAGCTACTACCGTAAAAGTGGTATGCTCATGTATTCGGGCAATTAACCAAAGCAAATTATTCGGGAAATCCAAACAACGAACGTTCTTTGATCAGCGCCGCAACCTGTTCAGGTACATACTGTTCCCAGCCTGTTGCATTTTCCTTTACCAATTGCAGCACTTTATCAGTTTGTACATGCAGATTATTTACACTGTAGTTCAAAATATCTTCAATTTTATCATTTGCAATAAGGTATTCAAATAAGTCGATCAAGTGCGGAGGCGGAGAGAATCTTTTCGAATCATAGACAATACCATCGCCCAGGGTCGGGTAAATGAAAAGTTTAACCTTTCTGCCAAACAAGGTGGAAAAAGCTTCCAGAATTCCCCCTTCAAGGAATTTGTAATGTTCCTCATTAAAAATGAACTCCAGATTCGGATAACCTAACACCACTCCCATCTTAAGATTAGTGATTTTTGACAAGTAGGCTACCAGTTTATAGTATTCATGAAAATTTGATATCAGAACGGTTTGTCCTACAGAGCACAAAATATCTACACGGTCTAAAAAGTCTTTTTCATTGATTTCTGCACTATCATCTGCACCTCTCTCTTTTAAAGATTGGAGCGTTAGCTCTGTAACCACAATCACTTTAGACGCATCAACATCAGGCTCTTCCATAAAACGCTCTACACCTGTGCTGATCATATCCATATGCACATTGATCAGCGGACGGAAACGTCCGCGAACAATCATAATATGTTTTTTATATAAAACCTCGGAAGGTTGCAGATTTTTACCATCCGGACCAAACACGGCCGCATCAGACAATCCGAATTTCACCAGGTGAAGGCTCATCAGCCTGTTGTCTACTTTGCTAAATCCAGGTCCTTCGAAACGGATCATATCGATCTGTATCCGGTCTCTGTTTAAATCATCAAGTAAAGAAAGCAAAAAAACGGTGGGTGTTTTATGATAATTATAACATGCATAAACCAGGTTAACCCCAAGTATTCCCACAGCAGCATGTTGTAATCCAGGGTCATTATCCAATAATTTCACGTGCAGTACAACATCGTGATATTCGCCATTGGGTTCCTGCTGGTAGCGTACGCCCATCCAGCCATGCCCCTGGTTGGTTTTTTTGTAATTCAGTGATGAGAATGTATCCGCAAATGCAAAAAAAGTGGAATGATCTCCTCTCTTTTCAGCTAAGCGTTCAATAATAAGATCATATTCGTGGCCTAACATAGAAATCAGGCGCTGCTCGCTCACGTAACGCTTCACCTCCTGAGATCCATAAATTGCATCAGAAAAATTCATATCATAGGCGGACATCGTTTTAGCGATGGTACCCGCAGCAGCACCGGCTTTAAAGAAATTAGCTGCAACATCCTGACCAGCACCAATTTCTGCAAATGAGCCATAGATCTGCTGATTGAGATTTACGGCAAGTGCTTTCTGTTTTGTTCCGATATATTTATTATGAATATTTTCCATGCAGCTAATTGGGTTACTATCTAAATAGGATCACGACAATATAGTGATCTTAAAAATAACAACACATACGAATTAATGTTTGTTACAACACTAAATTGACTGCTTTATCAAAAATCTGCGTTAACCAATGTCGATAAGTGCCGACATTACTTGATTTTTATTTTAAGAAGTTTAGCCAGTTCTTCAAAACTTCCGGGTTTTTTACTGACACTGATAACATTCAGCTTGTTTTGAAATTTGATATAATAAAACTCTTTTGAGGTACTGTACTGTGTCCAGTTTACAGCAACAGAATCAAATAAAGTGTGCTGGTTTTTAACCACCATCTCTTTTATATCAGAGCGGTCTATAATACGTTCTACGAGATAACGGACTTCTTTACCAGTATTGCTGATCAGCTTTTTTTTATAAAATTCGCCAGTAATACTCTGCAGTTCACCGTTCGTTTTGTATTTATAAATTGCTTTCCAGCGATGGAACTGATCGTCAGTTTGTTCATTTTTATTTTTAACCTGTACTTCCAGTATTTTATAACGGGGATTTTCTTTTTGATTGCGCCAATTTTTTTGGACAATAGGAGCTAAATAAACCGCGTAATCCCCATAACCATCTTTTAAGAAAAAGGCTAAGTCCAATATTGATTTTTCTGAAAGAAGCTTTTGTCGCAAAAAACTATAATATCCCGGATTCAGGATATACATATCACTATCTATTGATACCTTATTAGCTGGTAGAAAGGTTACTTTTAACTTCCCCCCGGCAGAACTTAAAAACTCTATACTATTGGACTTTTCTTTCTTTTCTCCCCAGAATACAATCCTAACCGGTTTTTCCCTATTGCTGGCTAACCATTGGTAAACCGTTAAGCTGTCACCAGTTTTAGTACTTAGCGCAATCGCATTTTCAACGTCGTTGCCATTTTCTTTATCCCTTATCACCTCACTGATCCATGAAACCGTGTAAGCTCCGCTCGTTTTTTTAATTTGTGCTTGTATCGCAGTTATGCTGCCAGCAATAAACATTGCAAGCATCAAAAAAACTCTCTGTTTCATCTTATTTTTTAATGACTGTATCACTTAATAACCTTGTTTTTGTTGTTTTCCAGAAAATACTTTTGCCGGCACTGATCGTGGCCGATATACCAAAGGTTTTCTTTGCACCGGTTTCATAATAAAAATCACCTGTTGTCCAATAATCCTGATCTTTAAAATCTCCGGCAGGCAATGGGTATTTAATTCTGTCAAACACTTCTATATCTTCCATTAGCGGCTTCCCGTTTGTATCCAGAAGAGGTTTGCCATCTTTTCCTAAAACCTTCTTTTTAATTGTCTTCTTGATATGTTCATGTTCTCCCTTGTCTTCTGTGGCAACATGGTTGCCTTTATCAGGATAGCGGGTGGAACTGCCATTTGCGGCGGCATATTGGTCATAAACAGATTTAGGAATTTCTACGAAATTATATTCATCGAACTTGTTTGAACCAAGCTTTTTATAAGGATTAGTTTCAGAATTTCCCCAGGCAAGAAAGTCGGTTCCATCCCAGAATGTACTCATCCGCCGCAGACAGGTGCACCACTTTTCTTGCCCTGTTTATAGCAGTCAGCCCCAAATCTTTAACATCATTATCAAAAAACAATCCGTAAGAAGATACGCTATCGTATAATCCTACAAAGCGTACGGAAATGTTATTAACCTGAATACCAGCCTCCTTCAGCATTTGCTGAAAATAGCTGTGCTGTTCTTCAGTATATGCCTTTAATACAATTGCTGCAAGTTGAGGAAACAATGGAATAATATCATTCGCTACAGCATTCACTGCACGTGAGAATTCCCTGGTTTTTTCAATCAGGGACAAATTTGCTTTCTCTATAAATGCAAAATTATCCTGATAACTTTTTTTTGCTTTGTCAAAAAGGTTCTTAATTTCGGTTGGTGTCGCATGATCTTCAAAATATTTAGATACTTCTTTTTCGGTATCCGTACAGGTAATGAAATGAGTGAAATAGCGGGCAGTTGCAGAACCACGGCTAAAACCAAAAACATCAATCGTGAGGGTATCAACACTACGCATATTATTTTTATTGAGCATGGTAATAATTTTTTTACAAGCGTCACGTGCTTTAACCCTTATTGAAGAGAAAAAAGCACCGGTAGCAACAGAAGCCTGATCATCAAGTTGGTTATCTTCTGTTCCTGCTCCTTCAATATAAATACATTCTTGTTGTCCCTTTTTCTCAACACATCCATAAAATAATCTGGCTATATTAGTGTAGTCATTTTCATAACTGTCACCATCACGCCCAAATCCCTGTATTACAATCTCTTTCAACTCCGAACTACCTTTAATTTCATAAACGACTTCCTTATTGGGATTAATAACCTCCAATTCTTCAACCTTTTCTACTTCTTCTGCTTTTGGTATGGGATGCAGAAATTCATCATAATGGAGTTTATCCCTTTCCATCCAGAAGTCACGCTGTGGTTTTCCTTTAGTTGGATTCTCAGTATTAGTCTTATTATTCTGTGTACCATCAAAGAAAACACTAATTATTATGTGTTTACCTTCTGTAGGTTTTTCTTGTGGTCCCTTATCATAAACAAATTTCTTAGCCATCTTATTAATCTTTTAGCGGAATCACATTTGCGTCATACTTACCTGAAAGTATTGCCTATTAGTTTTTTCATTTAATTCTTATCAACTGGCTCAATAGATTTTATTCGACTATCATAATCTTCCACATAACTTTCAACTTTTTTGGGTTTTAAAACGTATTCAAGCTTTGTACTTCTTAAGATAATCTTGAGCAATTCATTATTCTTGTCGAGTTTAAGTACGAGTTCTGCATCTGTTGTTTTATCAGCACAAATAGCATCAAATGCTTTATAAAGATCATCCTCATCCAGAGTAAATGACTTTTCATAAAAATTTCTGCCTTTTATTTGCCAATTGAAATTAACTTTATTTGGAACGGCTCTTTTTACCGTGCCGATAATACCTCTATGTTCTGCATATAAAGATTCTTTTTCTCCATTAAACATATACAAATCATAACAAGTAACCTCTATGGGTAAATCGCTTTCTACTTTTGGTTTCCAGTTAAATTTTGTCCTATATCTCTCTGCTTTACCGAAAGGAATTGGATTGGTAATGTCATCTTTATGACTTGCAATAAAGCCTTTACGTGTCGTACCAGCACCAAAACCATTAATCCCTGCAAATTTATCCCAATCCATTTGTATCTCTTTGGCCTGGTAGTGACCAATCTCTATTTGTTGTGTAACTGCGCTTGTCCAAACAGACACACCTCCTCCTGGCGCTACTCCAACAACTAAATCCTGGTACCTGTCATGTTTAGCAGCTTCAACTCCCATTACTCCAGGCCTGTAGCCAGACCACATTTCATTAAAACACTTACGCAATATGTCTTTTGGCATTTCAAAAGTTCCAGCGTAAAACTTATCTTCTGATATAGAGAACCACCTAACATATAGACTATCAGGTATGGGATGATACTGGTCATTCAAAACATAAGAACCTGATCCATCACCCCAATTTTGTGAGAGATGAAAAGCATTCAAACTCACATCTTCTTTAGGAGTTATAAAATAACTTCCGGAATTAACAGCTGCATAATTGAATATTGCACCCATGTTAGCACCATAATAATAATCGCCGTTTTCATCTTTATTGGTGGGCCAGATCTCATTCGGTCTGTTATAATCGTCCTGCGCTAACTTTTCTTTTTCTGCTGTCATTGTATGTTTATTTTGGCAAGCTGCGATTTGCCCGAGTATAAAGAGGATCAGGATAGTATTGCCAATTAGTTTTTTCATCTAACTCTTATTAACTTTTGTATCAATATTACCATATACAGTTGCCGTGCCATTACTATGGATCAAAATATCCCCATCCTTGGCCACGTGGGTAGTAGTGGATGTTTTCTCTGTAAGATCTCCTCCGATATTTACATCTTTTGCGTCGGCAATCGCCTCTTTGGAACTATTAGCGAAGAGTTTGTATTCTTTGGTTACGTCTAAAGTTTTGTTTTCTCCTACCTGAGTGGTCATATTTTTGCCGACACTGGTTGTCATTTCTTTACCAACATTAACGTTCAGGTACCTGCTCAATGCTGATCTCAACAATTAGTTTGTTTACCATAAGAAAGGAAAAATCTGGTTAATTATCGTAATACTGACAAAAATTCTGCCATTACTTAATAAAAATTAAGTCATATACGTTAAAAAAGACGAAAAAGAGGTCTGAACAGGCTATATGGATATATATATTGGAAATCCTGATTACCAATATATTAAGCTTTTATTCATGAGCGTAATTATTAAAGGACGATCTAAACAAAATTTAGCACGATTTTTAATGCTAACTGATACAAATGGATATCCTTCGCCTATCCAGCCGGATAAGGCAAGTACCGATAAAGATTATAATGCTGCGATTACTTATTGCGTAGAAAATGTGGACCAGATTGGTGTAGTTTGCGGTACGCATAATGAGACC
>Ga0247815_10001934_pt1 | contig 15514 bp, 16 predicted proteins | sample UWRJL194509B1_FD_181014 | JGI IMG/M metagenome (GOLD analysis project Ga0247815, IMG submission 181014) | Plant litter microbial communities from Arlington Agricultural Research Station in Wisconsin, United States - UWRJ-L194-509B-1 | ecosystem: Environmental > Terrestrial > Plant litter >...
CGAGCGCTGTTGGTGAGGGTGCATCCGCAGCTCTCTCAATCCGTGAATATCTTGACGAACACAACCGCGTCTAAGATTTAATATATTTCTTGTAGAAAGATTCAAGTTGACCGATAATTTTCGGGTCGCTTGTTTCTAAGGCAATTTCTCTTGTTCCAAGTAACACACCTGTATAGGCAAAGTTATGTGAACCAGTCAGTGCAACTTTTGAACCGTCCTTCATTGTAAAGATCATAAACTTTGCATGAATGTACGGTTCTTTTGTATAGCTAGTTTTAAAGCCGCTCGTTAGCATGCTTAAACGAATTAACGGAACGTTAAAACCCTCTGCGTTCTCAGGGTGGTTAAAGTATAAGTCGACGTCTTTCTTTTTTAGAATACGAGCGAGCTTTCCTGTTGGGCAATACTGTGAGACGAACAATATATGTGAGGCTTCTTGAGAAAGTTCGATCGCTCGGCGGTAGATGACTGATTGGGCAATAATCCCACCGTCGATTAAAACGGAGTTTCCCTCGAGTTCGTACGTGACACTTGGATAATTGGTAGACGCACGGTCAGCTTTAGCGATGCGGCCCTGTTCGTAGACAAGTCGATCAGCAAGGTGATTGTTTTTAAGTCGGAACATGTAATCTCTGTTTTCAGCGATACCGTTTTGGTATATATTGACGCCTCCAAAAACAAAACACTCATCATCAATGACACACCATTTGCTATGAGTTCGTCCGTTAAGCATCGTTGCGTGTCCGCGTCCAAGCCAATAGAATTTTACTACGGCAGACTTCAGTTTCTTTACCATTCTGTTTACGTCTTTGACGCCTGGGCTGTAATAACGAAGCGGTAAGAACCCGCCACTGACTTCGCCGTATGTAAAAACATCAGCAGTGACGGTTACTTTGACACCGCGTTTTGCTGCGTCTTCAATTGCCGCAAGGAGCTCGTGTGTTGCGGGGTGATCGGCGACAACCATCGCAATAAGAAACACTCGCTTTTCAGCCTTCTTTATAAGTTCAGTTGCCTGTTTCATGTAGTCAGGCGGTAAGACGAGTTTCATATCCATCAATATGAGTATAAACTGTCTGACGCTTTCTGGCGCATCTTCGGGTAAAAATGATAAAATACAGGTAATAGAAAAAAGGAGACATATGGCAGACTTTAATAAGATCTTAACACCTGGTGATATTGATAACGGACTCGTGAATGTTGTGATTGAAATTCCAACAGGAAGTAGCAACAAAATTGAATGGAACCGTGACCTCGCTGTATTCCAGCTTGACCGCGTCGATCCAGCACTTTTTGCAAAACCAACAAACTACGGATTTATTCCACAAACACTCGATGAAGACGGTGATGAGCTTGATGCACTTGTGATTACAACTGAACCACTTCCGACCGGTATCTTCCTTGAAGGAAAGATCATTGGTGTCATGAAATTCGAAGACGATGGTGAAGTTGATGACAAGATTGTTGTCGTTCCAGCTGACGAACGAAACACTGGAAATGCGATTCAAACACTTGCTGATATTCCTGAACAAATCATCAAGCAAATTGAATTCCACTTTAACCATTACAAAGATTTGAAAAAAGCTGGCACAACTATCGTGAAAAGTTGGGGAGATATCGAAGAAGCTAAGGCTGTTATTCACGAATCAATTGAGCGTTGGAACACTAAGTAATGACACTCGATAACCAACAGGTTATTGATTCACAAGCGTTGGTTGTCGAGATCTTCAAAGGCTTTCGTGATGAGCTACTTTCAGTATACGGAAGTGCCGAATTCACACGTAAGGCTGACGCATCACAGGTGACGCAGTGGGATGTGAAGGTAGAGAATGCATTAAGTGCTGCACTTGCAGCAGCTTTTCCTGCAATCGGATTTGAGGGTGAAGAAACCGGTAAAAAAGGTAATGAAGATACCTACTGGTTAGTTGACCCAATCGATGGTACCTCGAGCTTTATTCGAGGTCTTCCTTTTTGTACAAATATGGCGGCACTTGTTCATGAAGGTATTGTTGTGGCATCGGTCATTTACGACTTCGTAAATGACGTTTTGTTCACTGCCGTGAAAGGCAAAGGCGCATTTAGAGATGGTGAACCGATTCATATCAATACTGATCGTGAGCAAGGTAACCTATTTATTTATTCGATGACAAAAGAAGGATTTGGACATATCCAAGAGGCTTTAAATGAGCTAAGTATACGCAGCCTCCTTCCTATCGGTGCTGCTGGTCATAGCTATACGATGTTGGCCCAAGGTAAAATCGATGGTCTTGTTAATTTAAGATATAACAACAAAGGCCTTCATGATAACGCTCCGGGAATGTTGCTCGTTGAAGAGGCCGGTGCGCAGGTGTTGCCCTACGATGACAATACTGGCGTATATCGCAGCCAATTCATCGTCGGTTCACCCAATGTGGTCGAATTGATTGAGCACAGCGGACTGCTCTAGATTTTCGTCAGTCATCATTGTAACGATGGCGTAATCTGCATCTTCGTCGCGGTTACCTTTTAGAAATTCGCTATATGAGTAGTAGTTCGTGTCTTTGTCAGACTCCGCCGGATTATCAACGATGTTTTCTTCTAAGATACCAGCTGCTTTGAACTGCTCGAATGTCACTTCTTTCATCCCCTTGTTATCGAGTGCCCAGATAGGGTAGACGTCTTTTCCTGGTGCTGGAGTAAGCCAAATTTGAATTTCTTCTGGATGACTTCCGTAATATTTTTCGAGATGATTAATGAGTTTATGCGCGCCACTTTGTTCAAGGCTGTGTCGTCCAAGATGCGCGAGTGCAAGTACATTATGGGTTGGGTCAAATACAGCTGCGCCAATACAGTCGGCAATTGCGAGAAATAGCGCATGGTTAGGGTCGGTCGTAATAAGTGCGTCGGCAGCAACGACACCGTTATCCTGCATGCCTTTGCCCTTAATCGTGTCATCGGCAATCACAAATTCGCAGTAGTCAGTTCTGTCGTAATCTTCACGTACTCGAGTGGTCTGGTTAATGTCGATTGAGTTGTTGTGTAAGAACCGTTGACGATTTTCGATGACTGCCTCATCGAGCGGATCGTGGCGGTTATACATGTTTTGATCTTTTACAGTTGAGATTGCGACAATGAGACTCATTACTTATCCTTCTTTTGTGTTTTACGGCGCATGATTGCGGCAGCGTTACTAATGCCGCCAAGCACCCCAAGTTGTCTTAGATGCGCACGGAGTTTATTTCGTGAATGAGTAGTGGTGACCTGTTCAAGCCACGCTTGTTTCGGCGAGCTGGTCTTTCGGGTCATAACTTCGACGATGTCGCCGTTACGTAGCGGTTCATCGAAAGGTTTGATAGACCCATTGACGCGAAATCCGTAGGCATGTTTGCCGATGTCACTGTGAACGAGGTATGCGAAGTCGAGCGGTAATGCGCCTTCAGGAAGGTTATAGATGTCACCTTTTGGTGAGTAGACGAAGATTCGGTCGCCGAATAGATCAACATTTAGTTGATCAGCTGTAATGTCTTCACCGCTACGAAGCTTATCAGCAACTTCTTGAAGCTGGTTGATCCATTGCATATGAGTTGGGAGGACTGCGCTCTTTTTGTTACGTGTGTAATCCTTTGAAGATTTTTGATCGTGATAGTGGAAACTTGCGGCAAGTCCGCGTTCTGCAAATTCGTGCATAGAATAGGTGCGGATCTGGAACTCAACAATTTGTTTCGTCGGAGTGATGACAGTTGTGTGAAGACTTTGGTACCCGTTAGGTTTAGGGATCGCGATGTAGTCTTTGATACGAGCGATCATTGGTTGGTAGAGTGAATGAAGGACACCTAGTACTCGGTAGCAATCTTCTTTTGTTTCGACGATAATGCGCAGCGCCATAAGGTCATAGACGTCATCAATATTGCCGTCAACTTTTTGAAGCTTTTTGTGAAGGCTATAAATACTTTTGACGCGTCCGTTGATTTCGAATTGGATTTTTTCTTTGGTGAGCGCTTTTTCGACTTCATCGCGAATACCACCAAGTTTACGGGTGCTCTTACCGAGACGCTTACGAATCAAGTTCTTTAGTTTATTAAATTCTTGGGGATCAAGGTAGCTAAAGGCGAGCTCCTCAATTTCCATACGGACACGTCCCATACCTAGTCGGTCAGCCATCGGTCCAAATACTTCGAGGCTTTCGCGGGCAATCTTTGTCTGCTTGTCTTTTGGCATGTGTTGAAGTGTTTGCAAGTTATGAAGACGATCGGCAAGTTTGATAATGATCACGCGAACATCTTGTCCAACGGCAATCAAGAGCTTCGAAAGATTGTCTTTTGTTTGAGGAAGATACTCAGCGAGATCTTGCATACCGGCGCGCGCTTGAGAGACTTTCGTAACGCCGTCAACAAGGAAGGCTGCATCTTTTCCGAAAAGTGATTCGAGCGTTTCGAGGCTTGTGTCGGTGTCTTCGACGGTGTCGTGAAGCACACCGGCGATAACGCTATCGATGTCCATTCCCCAGTCGATGAGTGTGCTTGCAACTGAAAGTGGGTGAATAATATACGGTTCACCGCTTTTTCGTTTTTGGCCTTCGTGTGCTTTTGATGCGATGTCGATGGCGTGTTCAAGATCGAGGACTTGATCTTCCTCGTAATGTGGCTGTGCCTTCTCGAGTAACTCGCTCTTTTTCATACTCATTTCAGTATACGGAGAAACCCTTTATTTGTCAGCTTATATATCACTTTTGTTTTCTTTGACATTGCGAATTCTGTGTATATACTAAAGAGGTTATGATTAATGGGATAACTGTGTAATACAGGGGGATATTGGGTACCATGAGTAAGACAAAAATAGGAATTAACGGATTTGGCCGTATTGGACGAAATGCGTTTAAGATTGCTTTCGATCGAAGCGACCTTGAGGTTGTTGCAATCAACGACCTTACAGACACGAAGACGCTTGCATATCTTTTGCAACACGACAGTAACTACGGTGCTTACAAAAACACTGTAGGCTACGACGACACTGGAATCATCGTTAATGACCAGCACATTAAAGTATTGGCTGAAAAAGATCCAGCAGCACTTCCATGGGGTGACCTTGGTGTTGAGATCGTTATCGAATCAACTGGACGCTTTACTGAAAAAGAAAAAGCAGAACTACACATTACAGCTGGCGCAAAGCGCGTTGTGATTAGTGGTCCGTCAAAGAGTGATGGTGTCGACACGATTGTCCTTGGTGCAAACGAAGACAAAATCGAAGGCGCATCAACAATCATTAGCAACGCAAGTTGTACGACTAACTCACTTGGTGCAGTTATGGCGATTCTTGATGGTGAATTTGGTGTTGAGAAATCACTTCTTACGACTGTTCACAGTTACACTGCAAGCCAAGCGCTTCAAGATGCTCCTGCGAAAGACCTTCGTGAAGGCCGTAATGCTGCAGAAAACATTGTTCCTACAACTACTGGTGCAGCAATCGCTGTGACAAAGACATTACCTCAACTTGAGGGTAAGTTTGATGGACTCAGTATCCGTGTCCCAACCCCAGTTGTTTCAATTAGCGACATCACTGTGCTACTTAGCAAAGATGCAACTGTTGAAGAAATCAACGAAGCATTTACAAAAGCTTCTGAAGAGCCATTCTACCAGGGAATTCTTGGTGTCAGTACAGAGCCACTCGTAAGCCGTGACTACATCGGTAACAGCCACTCTGGTGTTGTTGACCTTTTGCTTACAAAAGTTGTAGGCGGAAACCTTGCAAAGGTAATGGTATGGTACGACAACGAATGGGGTTACTCAAACCGTCTTGTTGAGCTTATCGCTGACGTGGGAAAGACACTCGAAAAGTAATAGCTTCGGCTACATAACTTGAGGAAAACACTATGAAGATCTATTTGGGCAGTGATCACAACGGATTCCATATGAAGGAGCATGTTTTTGCGTACCTCGTAAAGCACGGCTACGACGTCGAAGATGTGGGTGATACCCAACTTGATCCTGATGATGACTTTCCGCAGTTTGCACAAGCAGCGGCACTGAAGGTCCTCGGCCACGAAGAAGGAGAAGCGCGAGCTATCCTTCTTTGTGGCGGTGGCCAGGGTATGGCAATGGCCGCAAACCGTTTTAAAGGTATTCGCGCCAGTGTCGTTTGGGATGCTTTTGAAGCGAAGATGACTCGTAACGATAACGACAGTAATGTCCTCGCACTTCCTTCACGAATCTTAGAAGATCAAGAAGGAACATGGGAAGGCATTATTGAGACTTGGTTAAGTACTCCGTTTGCTTCAGCGATTCGATATAAGCGACGTAATGCAGAGATTGACGAGCTGTAAAGATGGCAGAGATTGCGCCTACAATTCTTACGGAAACACTCGACGAATATAAAGCGTCGGTTGACCGTCTGACGCCGTTTGCGCAACGAGTCCATATCGATATTAGCGATGGTGAGTTTACCCCAAACTTCCTTCTTGGCGAAGCGCAGTTATATTGGCCAAAGGAATGGCGAGTGGACATTCACGCAATGGTGATGCGCCCAAGTGAACACCTTGCGCAACTTATTGCACTGAAGCCGAATCTGATTGTATTTCACGCCGAAGTACAAGAAGACCGCGCGGCGTTGATTAACCAGATCAAAGCAGCTGGTATTAAAGCAGGGATAGCATTGTTAAAAACAACCGTCCCTTCAACAATTGCTGATGTCATCAAACTCGCTGATCACGTCATGATTTTCTCGGGAGACCTTGGGAAAAATGGTGGAACAGCCAGTCTGATGCAACTCGAGAAGGTTCGCCTCATTAAAGCAATCAACCCAGCTGTCGAAATTGGCTGGGATGGTGGTGTGAATATTGAAAATGCGTACACATTGGCACAGGGAAATGTGAATGTGTTGAACACAGGAAGTGCGATTGCAACGGCTGAAGATCCAGCTGAAGTATACGCAGCGCTGACAAAAGAAATTAATAAGCATGGAGTGATTTAGGTGGTGAAATTAACGGTTCCGCAGATCGAACAAAAGGCGAATGACATTCGCGAAGATATTATTCGAATGCTTGAAAAAGCAGGAAGTGGTCACAGCGCTGGTCCACTTGGTATGGCCGACATTTTTGCTGCGCTATATTTCAACATTCTTAACATTCGCCCCGAAGAGCCAGAGTGGGCTGATCGCGATATCTTCTTTTTGAGTAACGGTCATGCTGTTCCTGTCCAGTACGCTGCTATGGCAGAAGCTGGATATTTCCCTGTTGAAGAACTTCTTACGCTCCGTGCATTTGGAAGTCGTCTCCAAGGACATCCTGAACGTGAACGCCTTCCTGGCCTAGAGAATACAAGCGGTCCGCTTGGAAGCGGACTTTCTCAAGCTGCTGGATACGCTTATACACTTGAGCACATCGATGATATCAAGAATCGTTTTGTCTACGTGATGATGGGTGACGGCGAACTGAACGAAGGAAATATCTGGGAAGCAGCGATGTTTGCTGGTAAGAACAAACTTTCAAAGCTTATCGCGTTTATAGACCGTAATAATATTCAGATCGACGGAAGCACCGAAGATGTCATGCCACTTGAAGACCTTAAAGGCAAATGGGAGTCATTCGGCTGGCATGTGATTGAGATTGATGGCCACAACGTCGAAAGTGTTATTGATGCAGCGAGTCAAGGACGAGCTATCTCTAATCGGCCAACTGTCGTTATTGCACACACTATTCCGGGTAAGGGCGTTGACTTTATGGAATATGATTACAAATGGCACGGAATGCCGCCTAATAGTGAACAGGCAAAAGTTGCGCTTGATAAACTACGAACACTTGATGGGAAGATTACTCACGAAGGAGCCGGTGTATGAGTTACCAATTAGACCCAGCGCTATTTAGCGATGACATGAAACTTGATCCAACTCGTGCTGGATTTGGCCGAGGACTTAAAGCTGCCGGTGAAGCAAATGATGCAATCGTTGCGTTATGTGCGGACCTTACTGAAAGCACACAGATGCATCTCTTCAGGGATGCCTTCCCGACTCGATTTGTTGAAATCGGAATTGCCGAACAAAACCTTGTGACCGTTGCAAGTGGTATGGCTCGTGCTGGAAAGATTCCATTCACGAGTAGCTACGCTGCATTTAGTCCAGGTCGAAACTGGGAGCAGATCAAAACGACAGCTGCGCTTAACAATCAGCCTGTAAAGATTATTGGATCACACGCCGGTATCTATACTGGTAAAGACGGCGCAACGCACCAAATGCTCGAAGATATCGCATTGATGCGTGTGCTTCCAAATATGGTAGTCGTTGCTCCTGGTGACGCAATTGAAGCCGAGAAGGCGACACGAGCGATTGCTGAAAATGGCAAGCCTAGTTACCTTCGTTTAGCCCGAGAAAAGACACCGGTCTTTAGTCTCGACGAATCTCCATTTGAACTTGGAAAAGCATATGTTCTTAAAGAAGGAACAGATGTTGCACTTATGGGAACTGGCACGATGACTTACCAGCTCTTACTTGCTGCTAAGATCTTAGGAGAAAATGGTATTAATGCCGAAGTCGTCCACGTTCCAACGATCAAGCCACTTGATGAAGAGACAATCCTCGCGAGTGCAAAGCGAACTGGCCGCGTGATTACAGCCGAAGAAGCACAGATCGCAGGTGGATTCGGAAGTGCAATCGCTGAACTCTTGTCAGAAAAACTTCCAATGCCTGTGAAGCGATTTGGTATGCAAGATCGTTTCGGTGAATCAGGTGATCCAAAAGATCTCTTCAAAGCTTTTGGTCTTACTGGAGAGCAGATTGCTGAATCTGTGAAAGAGTGGTGTGAGACCACACCTCGCTACCAACAAGAGAATTAGGCAACACTCAAATATAAAGGTTTGATCTATATGGGCACTAGTAAGACTTCTCGAGGGTTCACAATTGTAGAATTATTGATAGTGATTGTTGTCATCGCTATTTTAGCTGCAATTACTATCGTTGCCTTTAATGGCGTACAGAATAGGGCACGTATTGCTTCGTTGCAATCTGATGTATCGCAGGCAGCTAAGCAGCTTGAAAACACAAAGACCGCAAGTGGCGTAAGTACGTATCCTACGACGCTCCCAACAACTATAGGTGCAAGCTCAGGAAATACACTTAATTATTACTACCGAACTGGCGAGGATACCTGGTGTATCACAGCATCAAAGGACTCACTAAAGTATTCAATTTCAAATCAATCACTCACTCCTAAGGAAGGGAGTTGTAGTTATCAGGGCCTTGTCGGTTGGTGGCCATTTAATGGCAACGCTAACGATCAAAGCGGAAACGGAAACAATGGAACGATTGTCGGGGCAACTTTAGCGTCTGGGCAAAACGGACAACCAAATCAGGCATATGCATTCAATGGCACGAGCGGTCGCATTAACCTCGGCAACTCAACAACTCTTAATGCAAAAAGCGTTACGTACTCGGCATGGGTGAATCGTTCTGTGGCAGGAACGCAAACTGTTATGGCGAAGCAGAATCAATACAAGTGTGGGTACGATGAAGTAGTTGATGAGGATCCGTACTTTACGTTACGTTACAACTCGAGGGCAACAGGTGCATACCTGCAGGCAGGATTCTTTAACGGTGTTCCCGTTGCTACAGGACAATGGAACCATGTCGTTTGTGTATTTAGTAATACTAGTACCGGTACTGCCGGTAATGTTAATTTGCAAGTATATGCAAACGGTGTTGATTTAGGTGGAGTTAATTATTCTTACCCACCTGTAACGATTGGATATAATACTAATCCTTTGATGATTGGTTCAGCAACCGCTGCTGGTTCAGAGTTATTTAGTGGATCTATCGATGATGTCCGCGTATACTCTCGTGTACTCACAGCGGCAGAAGTCCTAACACTTTACAATGAAGGAGCACAGTAATGATGAGGCGTGGGTTCACAATTGTCGAATTATTGATTGTCATTGTGGTGATAGGTATTTTGGCTGCAATTACTATCGTTGCGTATAACGGGATTACAGGACGTGCGACGGACACAACAGTTCAATCAGATCTCAAGAATTTTGCAAATCGTTTTCATGCGTATCAAGCAGAAACGGGTAATGTTCCAGCATCTGCATATGTCACTGGCGGGTCCCTTGATATAAAAGCAGTCAAGAGCGCCTATTCGCAATCAACTCCCAATGCACGTAACTTTGGAATATGTGCCGTAACGAGTCCGGGTATTCAGAAGTTTGGTATAGCTGCAATTACAACAACTGGATCGCGCTACACCTATACTTCAGCCGAAGGGCTCAAGAAGGTGACGGGATCTTTCCCTGCCAATAGTGCCGACCTTTGTACATACTTGGGAATGAGCAATGCTGAAACGGGCGCGTGGACAGCTTGGGGTTCCGAAAATGGCTGGGCATCCTGGGTGAAATCGTAGATGATTTCGTAAGCATAAGTGCTATACTAATTTCAAAGATACAATTTATAGAGACTTTTTGGGAGGGCTACAAAAGTGGGAATATCAATTCGAGAAATTCGCGAGAATACAACGAGGGCACGCCATTTGATGCAACGCTCTCGCCAGCAGCACTTTGCTGTCGGTGCATTTAATATCGATAACCAGGACACGATCATTGCTGTCATGGAAGCTGCGCAAGCGACTAACTCACCAATCCTTGTCGAAGTGACAAAAGATGAAGTGAATTCAATGGGTCTTGATAACATTCGCGACATGATCGATAACTACAAACGTCAATACGGCGTTGAAGTCTATATCAATCTTGACCACAGCCCAACTGTCGAAGACGCAAAGCGTGGGATTGATGCTGGATTTGAATTTATTCACATTGATGTATCAACTGCTAATCACGACGCGACTGATGAAGAAATTATCAACGCAACAAAAGAAGTTGTTGAATACGCTAAATTTACGGGTGCGCTTGTTGAAAGTGAGCCACACTACTTTGGTGGAAGCAGCAACCTTCACACCGAAGATATCGACTACGAAGAAATTAAGAAAACATTCTCAACACCAGAAGGTGCAAAAGCGTTTATCGATGCAACCGGAATTGATACATTTGCTGCAGCAATCGGAAACCTCCATGGAAAATATCCTGTCCCGAAACAACTTGACCTTGAACTCCTCCAAAGAATTCGTGACAACATTGAATGTCAGATTAGCCTTCATGGTGGAAGTGGCACGCCTGGAGAACAATTCCAGCAAGCTGCTCAAATTGGTGTCAGTAAAGTAAACATCAATAGCGATCTTCGTTTTGCATTCCGCGAAGGACTTGAGAAAACATTAGCTGATAATCCTGACCAGTACGCAGTTGTAAAGATCATGGGTCCAGTACGCGAGGCAGTTCGTGCGGTTGTCGAAGAAAAAATCTCTGCACTTGGAAGTGCGGGCAAAGCAATTCTTTAAAAATCTTTAAGACTTTTATAAAAAAGAAGCTAGTTGTGAAACTAGCTTCTTTTTGCTTCGATCGCAGCAAGTAGGGAGGCGAAGGAAGCTTTGAACTTCTGTACACCCTCATCCTCGAGGGTTTTTGCAACGTCATCTAAATCGACGCCAGCTGCAGTGATGTCACGGATGACACCTTGGGCATGAACAAGGTCATCAAGTGAAAGACTTCGAGCATCTTCTGGAAGGTGATCAATAATCTTTTCAATGGTTGGTTCTGGAAGTGTATTGACTGTGTGAGGAGCGATCAGGTACTTAACGTAGAGGAGGTCGTCGTAGTCAGGGTTCTTGGTTGAAGTTGAGGCCCAAAGTAAACGCTGAATCGCAGAGCTTTGCGGTTCAAGGACGGCTGCATCTCCAAATTGTTCAAGGAAGATACCGTAAGCTAGGTGTGCCTGCGCAATAGCTGCTTGGCCACGAAGGCTGAGTGCTTTTTCGGTCCCGATTGCTTCAAGTCGAGCGTCAATTTCATTATCGACACGGCTAATAAAGAATGAGGCCACGCTGCGAGCATTATTAACGTGTCCAAGCTTGTGTGTCGCGCGGTGTGCTTCGGCGACTTGACGATAGTGGTCGAGGCTAAAGATAAGTGTCACGTTCACGTTGATACCGGCTTCGAGTAGTTCATGAATTGCTGGAACACTTCCATCAGTTGCGGGTACCTTGATCATAAGGTTAGGGATGTTAAGTTCGTCCCAAAGAAGTTTGGCTTGTGCGGCGGTTGCGAGTGCGTCATCTGAAAGCTCAGGTGAGACTTCTAAGGACACGAATCCGTCAATCCCGTTGCTTGCTTCCCAGACTGGACGAAGGAGCGCTGTTGCGGCTTTGATGTCTTCTTCGACGAGTTTCCAATAGATTTGTTCAGCAGAAAGACCTTCTGCCATAAGCTGACCAATTTGCTCATCGTAGGCATCACTTTTAGTAATCGCGTTCTCCATGATGGTTGGATTTGAGGTTAATCCACGGACGCCATTATCAATATATTCTTGGAGTTTTCCTGATGAAATAAGTTCGCGGGAAAGATTGTCTACCCAAGGGCTTTGATTGAAATTTTCGTGTAATTTTTGTAGGTTATTCATTTGTCATAAGTATACCAAAGATGTATGATGGTGCATATGGTTATAATTTGCGCGCTGGGTGCTGCTTCACAAGATGTTTTCTTGAGCGGTAAAGGCATAAGATCTCAATTAGACGTGACATCAAACGAGTACGTCGAAGAATTTAAATTAGGGGCAAAACTCAACGTCGAAAACGTTATTTTTGCGACAGGTGGTGGCGCAACAAATGCTGCAGTAACGTTTAGTCGTCAAGGACTTGATGCGAGCTTTATTGGTCGTGTCGGAAAAGACATCGCCGGACATGGTGTCCTGAGCGAACTTGATGATGAACACGTGAATACCTCAAAGGTCATTACTGACGAGACTCAGGGAACACAGTACTCAACAATCTTGCTAACTGAAACTGGCGAACGAACGATCCTTGTGTATCGTGGTGCTGCGCAAGCACACACGGCCGAGGAATATGAGCACATTGATTTTAAAGAATTCGAATGGCTATATGTTTCATCATTTGGTGGTGCATTCGAAGCGCTCTCTATTATCTTTGCTCATGCAAAAGCTGCTGGCGTGAAAATTGCCTTTAACCCAGGACAGGCTGAGCTTGATAAGGTTGATCTTTTGAAGGGTCTACTTGAAGACATCGAGGTTCTTGTGATGAATAAAGACGAAGCGGCACTTGTCGTTGAAGGTGGCTCGAGTGAAGAACTTGCTCGTCATCTCACTCACTATGCGCCAGTCGCAGTTGTGAGTGATGGACCTAACGGTGTCGTTGCCACAGACGGTAAGACAATAGTTGAAGCCGGTATGTACGAAGATGTTCCTGTGCTTGATCGAACCGGCGCTGGTGATGCATTTGGTTCTGGATTTGTGAGCTACTACGCTCAAGGCAAGTCACTCAAAGAGTCTGTTATTTTCGCGAGTGCAAACTCAACTTCTGTCGTGACAAAATATGGAGCAAAAGAAGGTATTTTACATAAAGACATCGTTCTGCATGATATGCCAATTAAGGAAAGGGAATTCTAAATGGCAAAGTTTTTACGAGATTTGCTTGATGCAGAGGAGCCGATTTTTACTGAGGCACTTCGTCAGCTTGAAAAAGCAAGTGGACGTACAGGTGCTGATACAAAACTAATTGGTGACATTGTTTCAAAAGCTCATGATAACCTTCGTCAGATGGGGCTCAATCCTGCGACAGCAACCGGACATGAAGTTTACCACGGCCTTGAGGTTCGACTTGAGCAAGATATCAAGCGGCTCACTAAAATTATTGGTGCGGATCCAGACAAGTCTGAAGATGTAAAATACCTTGTGCCATTCATGGTAGAGGCTGCTAATAAGGTCAAGTTCAACCGCAAGGTGTTTGTTATTAAGCACGAGAGTGCGAAGAACTTGCTTCGTCAAATGCCACCAAAGGCATTGATAGAAAAGCTTGGATACTCGGACATTGAAGAAATGTTTAACAACGAAGATTTCAGTGAACTATACACTGCACTTCGATTCTCAGAAGGTCCTGAATGGTTAAATAAATACGACGAATTATTCGAGAGCATTACGCCAGAAGACTATGAGGAGCGTGACCTTAAGATTGTAGTGATGAATCACGACAAGTACGTCGATCTTGCAGCTCACTTTGTGAAAAAGAAGCTCCACAACGTCACACACACAAAAGAACTTGGTGTGATTGTTGTGACGCCTATGTACGCTGAAACAATGCGTGGGCTTGTACTAAAGACGCTTCCGTTACTATTCCACTACATGAATGAAGTAAAGCTGTACTCCACATTCTTTAAATTGAAGAGTCAGCAACCTCACTTTGGTAAAACGGTTGTGACGACACTTGTGGCTGATCCAGGTGACGCAAGTCAGATTGTTGGAAACAAGATCCACTGGCGCGTGATTCAACGCTACCTTGGAAAGCACAAAGAAGACAACGTGAGCATGGTTGCATTCGAGCCACATGTACAGCCCGAAGACCTTCACTGGCGCCGTGCTGAAGACTTATTGTTCCAGATCGACCCTGAGCTTGAATTCTGGAAAGACCGTGACTTTGTCGGACTTATGTACGACGGCTTCCCGGTTGCGTTCAACCTATTTGACGTCAGTTTCGCGTACTCAAACCAAGAAACATACGAAGGACGCTACGCGTATCACTTCCGCGAAAGTCTTTGGAACGAAATTTTTGTTCGCTACATGGGATTCAAAAATCTTGCCTCACAGGTGCTTGAACAACTTGATAACAGTGCAATTGCCCCAGAGAAACTCCCGATTTCAAAGCCAAAACTTGTTCCTGCCCTTCGTAAAGAAAACGACAAACATGATTTACTCGTTCGTCGTCGTCTTATTGACGCTGCCGAAGGACGTCTTGACGGTGTCGTTGAAGAGTTTGAGCATGTATTTGAGATGCTTAGTAAATATCCACGAACTGTTACGGTGTTTGGAACCGCTCGCAAGCCACAAGAAGATAGTATTGCGACAAACGCATACGAACTGTCTCGACGGCTTTCACACAGCGGCTATGCCGTTGTGACTGGTGGTGGATACGGCGTGATGGAAGCTTCAAACCGTGGTGCATACGACGCTGGCGGTGCTTCGATTGGAATGAACATTTTATTGCCGCATGAGCAGGCACTTAATAACTACACGACTGAAAGTTTCCAATTCCAACACTTCTTTGGACGCAAAGTAGCGATGACACTTGATGCAAGTGCATACCTATTCTTTGCTGGTGGGTTCGGAACGATGGACGAATTGTTCGAGATTCTTGCGCTTGAAGAAACATACAAGATTCCTCGTGCACCAATCATTCTTGTTGGCTCAGACTTCTGGGGTCCAATTGATGATTTGATCAAAGCACATTTACTTGATCGATTCGCAACGATTAGCCAAGAAGATCGTGAACTGTACAGAGTGATGGATGATCATGACGATATTATGCGTGTGATCAATGATTACGAGCGCAAGTTAAATTCATAAGATTAGTCATTTACATTTGTGCATAAGCGAATTATGCTTAACATAATAATTAGTGGGGCTTGAGATGGCAAAGACGCAGAGTAAAACGGGACTCATC
>Ga0247815_10001936_pt1 | contig 15508 bp, 21 predicted proteins | sample UWRJL194509B1_FD_181014 | JGI IMG/M metagenome (GOLD analysis project Ga0247815, IMG submission 181014) | Plant litter microbial communities from Arlington Agricultural Research Station in Wisconsin, United States - UWRJ-L194-509B-1 | ecosystem: Environmental > Terrestrial > Plant litter >...
CATGTCAGCGAGCGCTTTGACCCTTGGATGGCGGCAGCATACATCCGAGAGGTTCTGCAAGCCTTCGACTTCGGAGTCCTTCCGAACCTCGCGTGCATTGCGGTAACTTCCCTCATGAATGCGCCTGGACAGCTCAATGACTGGATGCCCGCGGCTTACCTTCTTGCTGAGATCGTTCAACGACGAGGACTCAAATTCAGATTGAACGTGCGGTACGAAATGCACCACCCTGACATGCACAAGATTGATTGCTTCGTGCGGGAGCGGCAGGAGCCGGAGCCTTTCAGACAGGAGGAAGCTAGGATCGAGGTCGAGCAGGAGCTTTCCAGGCAGGAGGAAGCTGCGATTGAGGTCGAGCCCCCTCGTCGAGTTACTGAGATCATATTGAACCCAACGATCGAGGTCGAGCCTCGTCGTGGAGTTGCCAAGAACATATTTGGCCGTGTGCTTGCGCGTGTGTCCGTGTTGAAGGCCTTCTCGGCTTCTGTACGTGCAGGTACACGCCGACTTGCGCGTTTGTGACGCAATGTAGATGTCGCTCCCGAGGACGCAAGTTGTCAATACGGGCGGAAATGTTCGCCCTTCTTGTTTTCTTGCTTGCGTTGGCGATATTGTGATCCGAAAAGTGTACAAAGCTCATTGAAAATAACTTGTATTCTCATGCCGTCCTGTGACGCGCGCCCGGTTGTCTATAATAGGGGTACGGCAAGGCTTCGCGACGCGTACTAACTCACGGTAGCGGAAAAAAAAAACGAAGCCATACTCGAACTTGACGCGTAGGCCAGCCGCAACGCAGCCTGGCCCACGTGCGACGGGATGCAGGCCAGGGCTTCCAGGTGCCCGGCATGTGAGTCTCGAATCGGCGATAGTTGAGGTCAAGCTGGGCACGGCACGGTCCGGCGCGTCGCCCGGCTTTCCTTCCTGCCTTCTCCTTGTTTCTGTCTCGACAGAGGCCACTCACTCTTGCACTCGCAAAATAAACCTAAAATTGAGTATTGGTGGTTTATTCAAGTATTAAGATGGCGCAGCTATGCCTGAGGGTTCTCCAGTAGTCGCAAGCATCTTCCGCCGCTGCCTCGTCTGCACTCCTGCTTCTTTGTTGCACCACGGTCTTCCCGACCTAACAACGGGCAGTCAGCGCGCGAAGATGCGCTCGGCATCCCGGGCTAATCACCGTGTGCGTGTCCTTCAGCAGTGCTCCTCCGGGCGCAACCCAGCAAGGAACGGATAACGGCGCCAATAGCACATTGTGAGACGCTGTGGTCCCGGAGTCACCAGCGGTGCGCACATAGGCGGACGTCAAATCCGGGTACTCAGCCTGCAACCCCAAAAAACCACCTCATCATTGAAACGTCAGGACTCCCAACAAACCCATTGCCTCACTGTTACCCACCCAAAACCCGTTGCCATCACATCATGTCTGCTGCCCTCTCATTGTCTCGACCCGGCTGTTGCGCACGAGCGTCTGCTGCCCAAGTAGTAGTGTTGTCGCACCACGGTGCTTTCGCTCTCGGTCAAGTTGCTACATAAGCACACGCTTGTAAAGCTACTTTAAAAACGGAAATAATCAAATCAAATCAAATCAAATCAAATCAATCCGGGTATCTTCTAAAGTTCAGTCGCTCAACTGCACCCAGCTGAACAGAGCTGAACCCAAAGAAAACATACATGCTTTGGGTCCTAGGCGTGACGCATTGGGCGGATAGCCAGAGCGGCTGGTTCCAGGAAGCAGCTCCTACGGCTGATGCCCTCTGCGATCGCAACATCGAGAACCTTAGACGGCCGATCACCTTCCTAGACGATGCGGTCGGCTGGTGATATCCGGGACTGGAGGTGGCTCGTGCGTCAAGATAAAGACGGTACCGCTTCTGGTTGGTCGCGTGGTTCGGTTTCCGCCCCTCCTTTACGACGACCCCACCTCTGCTCAAGCCACCGGCGGTGGCTCCAAGCCTCTCAAACCAACGAATCTGTATATAGGGAACACATTAACGAGGACAGCATGGTCGACTATCACAGTGGGGAAATCATCGCTCGCAGCTCCCGTACGTTCTTCCTTCTTTTTCCCCGAGCCTATTTTGGACCTGATCATGTCTACCTCGTGGCTTCCTTATCACAGGAATGCTCATGCTAATTGCGTACGCGGCGTTTGGCATGTTGATGTAAGCCGAGACAGCGCTACCGGCAGCCGCGGACATCCAATGCTGACGTATGTTCACCACTGTGCAGCCTGGAGCTCACGACATCTCTGTACTTTGACTGGGAGATTGTAACGGGAAAGAGGAAGTTTCGGCTCACGTTCATCGTGAGTAACTGTCATTCGCACTCGCTGCTCAGCTCATATTCCTCTCCCGCAGCCGTACCTGCTGGCCCGGTACTGCATGCTAGCGGCTAAGATCACCACTGTTTTCCTGTTCAACATGTGGTTAGAGAGTCCAAACTGTCAAGCCTGGGTTCATGCGAACTATGTGAGTTTGGGTTTGTCTGTAATGCAGTTCCACGACAACTTGGTGAAGTTCCAGCGCATGCTCACGCTCATCCCATAGTCGCTCTACGTTATCAGTTACAGTTTTTCGTTTATGCTTGTCCTACTCCGAGTCATCGCTCTCGCCAACTACAGCTGGAAGGTTGTGGTCCCCCTCGGTGCTTGGTACCTTTTGGCCGTCTCGTTGGCATGCTATGCGGACTCGCAGGTGCGTCTCTAGCCGGTGCACGTGGCTTAGAAACTGATGCAGTCACTCGTTCGCCACCTTGATTCCCTTCTACTGCCCGTCTTGTCTCTGTGCACAGATCCAAGGCTTCTTCATTCCCGAAGCCCAGGGATGCGCCATCCTCAACAGCGTGGTCACGCGCTATTACATCTATGTCGTCGCAACGTTCGACATCACCTGCCTTGGAACCCTCTTCTTTATCTTGATGCAGCAGAAAGGCGACACTCTGTGGAAGTTACTATTCACCCAGGTCCGTACCCGCGTACTCTGCGTAGTCCGAATGCTGACGCCCCGTGCTCTTCATGACACTACAGGGCATTCAATATATGCTTATCGCATGCCTGGCCTACATTCCTTCGATGGTACGTTGATCTTCCTGTGGTCGTCCCGGCCTGCCGTCGCCGTGTCGCCGTCGAAGAACGGAGTCGGTCATGTTCCGATTGTGGGAGAAAGATGGCCGGCCGAGCAGGTCCCCTGTTATCTGTTATGCTTTGAGCTCACAGGAACACACAGGTGATCATTAGCTTAAACCTAAACGGTGAGTGTCCGGCGTGATCGACAGGCCCGATATGTGTGCCGGATTGTCGGAGTACTGACCGTGTACTCGCGATCTCCTTCCGACAGATGCAATCAACGTGGTGCGTAACCTACTCTTGCTCTTGACTGGGAAGGTGTTCACGGTGCTAATGTCGCTTCTGGTGTCTGCGCAGTCGCCTGATACACTCTGTGTCGTCGTCATTTCCATTGCTGTGCAGCGCATGTACCGCCAGCTTGTCGAATTCGGAAGCGAACTCGGGGCCGATAATGCTCTGTACGTTGCTTATGGTCTTTCGCGCTGCTTTTCGTGACGGCTAAACCGTGTTTCATGCACTCCGTAGCACTAGTAATGTTAGCACGACCTATAATTGGGGAGCAGCAACACAGTCTGGCGCTCGTACCCGTGCAGTCAGTGGCGACTTCACCTCGGCGGGTTTGGTTGAAACTGGTCTGAGGGAACAGCACAAGATGAGTCCGGTTGGCGATTACCCGTTGGCATCGAGACAGAAAGCGAGGTCAGTGCTCCTTGACATCCTTCGGTAGTCACAGAAAGAAGTGAGGGCTGAACAATGATTGCTGACCTGAACCGGGTCAGGGACTTCTCAAGCACTCGGACGAGAAATTTCGACGGCGCCGTATGAATCCAGTTATTCATTGTTTTCTCGGCCACATTCGGCATGTCACGATCTGTATCTTCATTGCTGTTGCTATAGCCATCAGTAGTGTTCAAGTCCCCTCTGGCCTGCGATTGCGAACATGCACACTGGAGTGGTTCGCTGTCGTCGCATACCCGTGCGGATCACATTGCCATCCCGATGCTTCTGGTGTGAGAAGCAGCCATTTAGTCCCGATTGTCTGATTAGATAGGCGTGGAGCACAAGGAGAAAGTTTGAAATTTGGTATAAACGCCACATATCAGCGCAGAATGTACAGCAGAGATATGCAGCAGGACCTTCGCGATAAAGGCGAGTGCACCGCTCACGCAGCAACGGCCTTGTCCGCGAACCCAAGGTTCTCAAGGAGCTCCTCGCGGTGGTACCCATCCTAAAAACGAGTGGGATCAACTTATATGCCTTCCCTTTGAACAAGGCCGTGATCACTTACAAAGTGGGCTTCGTAGCGCAAGGTGCCAAGGCCCTTCTCGAACGGCGAGCATTTGAAACGGCCGGCACCATTGTCATCGAGCTTGACCCTGTGCATTTGAGCCCGTTATTAGATACGTAAATGAGACAGTAGCAACAATGACTCACGGAGCGGCTGTGCCGTTGAACGACCAGACTTGGCTCTTATCAGCATCAATGTCCGAGAGCCAGGTGAAGCTGGCGGTGACGGGCTTGCAATCATCGAGAGTGACGAACGAGATCTCACGAATCTCGGTGACGCCCTCACGGCAGGTATCTTCGTAGAAAATCTTGGTCGTGCCGTAGTCCCAGGTGCCGGGTTCGGCCTACATGCAGGATGTGGGTCGCGTGAGCTCACGTAACATTGCTGAAGGTGTAAAGCTTACGACACTGGCATTCACGTCCTGGATATACCTATTCCAGGCGCAGTCCGCATTAGATGTGTATATCGCGCCGAGAATGGTCCACAAGATGCTCACTGCTGAGATTGTCCCAGGCTGAAAACATCGCTCGCCGGAACGTAGCCAGTGCAGCCACGCTTCTGAACGACGGCACCGGCCACGGCGGTCGACAAGGCAAGAACAGCAGTAGCGAGAGAGAATGAGAGCATTGTAAGTGCAGAAGTAAGTTGAGAGGCGGGAGAGACGGTGGCTGAGTAGGCTAGGCTGGGCAAAACGGAAGAGAAGAGATCGACTGAGGAAGCCACGAGCAATGACCCATGCCTTTATGTCGCGCTCGACATCTGTCACAGGCTCAATCCGTCACTCGTGCGGTTATATCTCAATTACAGTAGTACAGCCTCAAAAGAGGCTTCTCCGTTCGAGACGTGCCGTTTGCTCCCAGAGGTGTCTCGTAGGGTCCCCATTCGTCAGCCAGACGACAGAGGCACACTACGGCCATGTTTCCCGCAGATGATATAACCTAGAGCAGGGATATCATTACTTGGAGATTGAGCGTGGTTTAGGTCGGCGGATATCAGAGAGTGGGTTGAACAATTGACCCTGATGACCGTGATGGTCCGAGGACGGCACAGTCAACGACTGCGCGTCGAGCAACACGCCAAGACTAAACGTGGAGTCGATGAGGTTAGCAAGCAGTTCCGGAAGCAATCTAGTGGTGACTTGTGCGCCTGTATTTCTGGCTGCGCATAGACCACAATCGCCCCGGTCTTCACATTTCCTTTGACGAGTGGGCAGCCACTTCTGACCCGTTCGAACCAAACAGGACAACCAAGAAGAAAGAGAACGAAGGAACTGAAGTCCAAGGATGCTCTGACTGAGCATGCGATGCTTGAGCGCGGGTGGCTCGTAAGCGTCATGAGAAGCCAAGTGCAGATCTGTATACGGCACGGGTTCGCCACGGGCGCCGATGCCTGAACGGCATGCACAGCCAAGGCATCAATTTACCTGTCATTAGCACATTCTCGCTCTGCATTGTTTGCAGAACTGTCACCCGGAAAGAGCAACTTGAAGCCCTTTCACGCTAGCCAATTCTAGACCGGAAAAACGGCTGCACCGAACGCGCGGATGAACCGGAGGCTATGAGCGAGCCCGTACGCCAACAGAATAAGAGGTTTCAATTCTGCTTGGGTGTTTAATAAGAGCCTGATACATTCTAGCGAGTCTAGCTATCGCCGATCAGCGGTGGTGACCTAGAAACCAAATTTCGTACCGACAATGAGGCGAGTGCAATGCCGCGTCGAGCACCCTGCTTGCACTACAGCAATGCAGTCAGTAGAGAGCTCTAGTATAGCGTTCTCAGACAAATAATGAAAAGGAGCACGACAACAATGGACACTCGGCCGCTACAGGTGCTGTGGCGGTAACGCACTACCAGTCTTTCACCCTTCGTCTCCGCTATTCTCTTATGATATAGGTTTAAAGTCCTGCAGCCATTCTGGTTCATTCTTCTCAGTTGTATTCTTAGTCATTTTAATCTGTTGAGCGTAACTGCAACTGTCCGATGTTGGTGGGTTATGAGCTGCGGGAGTGCTGTGGTTCACTATCCGGGCTCCTGGTTCTCGAGGGTGGTCAAACTAGCACCAGTGATTAAAGGCAAGCACCGGCCTGAATATACATTCAAAATGGTCGGACACTGGGATTGGGTTGGGTCGGTTGGCTCACGTGCGGAGGGTGTACCCTCAAAGCGGCACAGCGCAGCACACGATCAGACTTTCATCGATAACGGGATGTTCTGCACGATGGACAACAGACTGAACGCAAAATTTCCGGCTGCCTGTCCATCTGTACCTAGTGTGTAGTGATTCAGGCTATGGCTTATGGGCTCGCTGCCTACGGTGCGAAAACAAAACAGAGCCCCCCCCCCGCTCACGTGATCACGTCAGTGGACACGTGAATAGCGGATAGATCCGCAATGGCAAACAAAGCGTCTAACTACTATCAAGACTTGGATGATGAATTGCCAACACTTACGGTCTGCCTGTCAGGGACTCCCCCAACCCCAGCAGATCACCGGCAAACTCCGGACACCGCCTGGCGGCCGGCATGACTGATGCAGGTTGTTGGAATACGTTAATTTGCCCGTAGCCGAGTTGCTTGCTCTGCGCATTGCTCACGACGGATTCCGTGCAGCGGGATGCGACCGAACTACTCCTTGTCGCGCTCGCTGCCGTCGACGAACTGACGCTCATAGTCACGTTCAATGGTGCATTATGCAACCTCCCAGAATACGTGCTCTGGGTCGTTTTTGATGACTCTCGAGGCGGGGTGCTGCCACAAACGGTCTTGAGTGATGGAGAGCCTTATTCACAACCAGGTCCAGGGTACGTTCTGTGCGCGTTGGGATGTACCGACAACTTAACATGTTTTAGATTGATTACTCAGTCCAAAGTCCCGCCTTCAAAGCCAAAAGTTTTTTACGGCCGTGACAAAGAAGTTAATCGATTGGTCCGGCAAGTGTTGGTACCGGGCTCGGCGCCTCTGGGCATTGTCGGGCCAGGTGGAATTGGAAAGACAACACTCGCGCTCACGGTGCTACACGACCCACGCATCCGCTCGCACTTCTCTAAAGAGCGCTTAAGTGTCAATCAAGATATCACTTGCCCGCCTTCCACCAGAAACCGTCCACATTCGACCGCGCCAACTGTTATCTGTCTGCGGCCAACTTCCCGTCGGTCTGTCACTGGCATTCTCTGACAGATTACGCCCTAAAATAGCCAAAATCGACGACGCGGGTCAGATCCTACTTCGCCACTCGCTCGTGTATACCGGCGGGGTTGGCGAGTTGCGCATGCTTAGCCCCGTCAGACACTATGTGTCTCAACATTTGCCCATGTCAGCCGAAACTCGAAGTGTCGTTGAAGATGCATACGTCGTATTCTCGACTTTGATCAACGGCCTTTTCACCGGCCTCTCGACTATTCGTGCCGGTGACTCCGAGACCGACCGCGAAGTCTCCAATGCGCTAGCCATCCTATCTGGCATGGTGGACCGCCCCAGTATCTGGCTTGTGAGAGCAGTGACCGCATTGTCAGACTATTGCACATTGCGCGGACAGTCGTGCCGCACCTTGTTGGAGCGGCTGCTCGAGCATGTTGGCCATAATCCAGAGTGGAAGGCACAATGTCTCAATCAGCTCGGTCATCATTTGATCACTGGCAACCGTGACTGCGAGGAGGCGATGGGATACCTGCAGGGTGCAGCGGACCTGTTTGCAGATACCTCCGACAACGAGCGGGAAGGAGTCACCAGGAAGCTACTTGGTGAGCTCTTGATTCAGCATGGTCGACACGGGAAGGGACGAGAGCAGCTCGCTAGAGCGAGATCACTGTTGGCTGAGACAGACTGGTCGCATATGGTTGACACGATGAACCGATCTGGAGACTGGCAGGAACTTGGGGAGCAAGATCTTGCCGCGCAGGAGCAGACATGCCGAGTTGCCCGTGACGCTCGCATTCAGGCGGGTGATATCATCAGCGCGGCGATGATTTCCAACACCATCAGTGACCTTCGAGCCAAACAGGGTGACGCAGATGGGAGTGCTGATGAACTCGAGACCACGCATTCATTGGCGGAGCGTGCGATGCCCGAGAGCGGATGGCTCGCGAGTATCAAGGACAGCCTGGCTAAGGTTTATCTCGAACGTGGCCAGTATGAGCGAGCAGAAGACTTGGCTACTAGCGCTTACACCTTATTCAGCTTACATGATCAAGGTATCGGCCTAGCGTCGGTTACCAATACGCTCGCTCTTATTCGTGGCAGGCAGCTGTTCCACCAGGATTCGAGCGCACTCTTTCGCGCCGCATCTGTTTTATATCGAAAACACGGCTATACGGAGCAGGCGGACAAATGTGAGGTCAAAGCAAGGCTTGTCCTTCAGCTTGCAGAGCTTTCCTAGTGTACGGGCTGTATTCTTGACGAGGAATTTCCAATCTAGTTAGCAAAAACAGAACGGATTACCTAGCCCACCGAAATGCAACCGAGTGTCGATCGATTACAAGGGCATCGAAAGCTTCCGCACATAGCGCTCGCTTCTCGTGTTCGTCCTCATCTGATATTACTACAGTAGCTGACCACTCATGCCAACCCCATCCCTATCAGGGTCCTATTGGGGGTAAGACCCGGCCTGATTGTATGCTCACAATGGTCGGACACCGATGCTGGGCTGGGTTGTTGGCTCACGTGACCGCGTCAGCTGACACGTGGATCTAGATGCCGGGCCAACACCGCAGCTCTTCATAGGCCAAGTCCCCACATCGAAGCGCGCTTGTTCGACCCCCGTTTCAACCGCCTTGTTTTTCTTCGCGAAATGAAATGGGGTTTCGATCGCTACACTTGCCGCTCTGCCGAGGGCGGACCAACAACCCAGCACACACCCTGAGGAGCATTGGAGCCATTTCGGATCGCGCGTGCCGGTTTGTCGCCACCGCCCCCGATTTCCGTTCATCCGGCCGCTTCATGCGCATCCCGTGCCGCCGCTTGTAACCCCGAATGCAAGAAATTACAATCGCGTCCGTCCGAATCGAGATGATCATTGTCGGCGCGTGCGTAGCCCCGTATTGGAGATTATCTGGTGTGCCAAACCCGTCAAACGTCGCACCAGGACAAGCAAAGTTGGGAAATGCGGAAGGGTTGAAACATTCAAGGAGCGCATGTGTCACCAGACAGACCGCAATGAGTAAGTTCTATTAAGGAGATTAGTTCAGTAGGGCTCGGAGGCTCGCCAAGTGAGATCGGCCCAGACCGCAAAGGAGGAGGCCACTTTGACGCACAATGCATTGCCCGGCGTCTTCGGACGGCACGGCCCGAGGTTACAACTCTCGCCGAAATGACCATCGGATGATTGTATCATAGTAGTGTTTTGTATAACTTGCGAAGCGTTCGGGAGTTGCGTTGCATTTCAGCGTGACGTGGATGGTTCGGGTGAAAACGGAACCTTGCCTGCGTCTACACGCGGCATCCGCGTGTTGGCACACCTTAGAACTCAATTGACTTTAACACTCGACAGGGAAGTTCTTGTCCGAGTCGGAGGGTGAGTCGAGTCACCTCGTAGAGGAAGTGGCGCGGGCGGCGTCGTGTGTCGTGTAACTAGCGACAGTCGTGGGGCGGACGCTTCATGTTCATAGCCTTGTTACGTTGTCCGAGGAGTGACAGATGACACTCTAATCCATCACGGTTGTTTTCTGCCGCAGTCTTCGGACACGCAATGACATACATAGCCGAGGAGCAATGAGCCGGACACTTGACGCCGCTGTGCGGTGTGAGCAGCCAAGCATGCCTGGTAAACATTTTCAACAGATTAACAACATCGCTGATAGAATTCTAAGTTTACTTGGCCGGCTTCCGGTCCGGTTGAGCAGCAGCAGGAGACCGCGGGAGCACCAGATGGTTGGGACCAACTTCAGGGTCAAACGGGTCCTGCCGGCACTAACTCCCAACCTGCAGGAACGTCCTTTAGCTGATGTAGAAGCGAATACACTGATATGGAGGTGAGTTCAGAGCCCCGTCCAGCAAACATGATCGATGCAGGTTCACAGCAGGCTTCGCCGCAGGGTCGTGACGCACGATATACTGATCCCGCAGACTTGGCATGCGGAATTGGAGCTCTGTAGTTTCTCCGCAGTCGGCAACAAAGCTCCTGCAGAGGCAGCAAGAAGCTGATGCAGCAATGCAGCAATAGGGGCAGTCAGGGGGTCACGGGAGTGCCGGACAGCTCGAGAGGCACCGGACGCGCGGCGATTGTGGAGACTGACGACACCAACTCCGCGACACCGGTGCGGCAGACCGAGATTTGTACGTGCGCCACCCTGCCAACGGAGCCACAGACAGACGTGCAGTTGAGACAAATTCCCGTCACCGCTGCGGAAAGCATCGCATACTGCGTAGTTTTGCGGGAATGAAAAACCCGGGGCAACCGCGAAATTTGCAGCATTTATTGCAGCTGATCTATTCATCTCCCGTCCAAGTTGTCTATTGCAGAAATGATGCTGAGATAGAAACCAGGGTGCCGGCCGCGGGCGAAATGGGGTGTGGCCGGGTTTCGAGGGCAGCGGAAACGAGGACATGATGCACTGGTCCCCACAGGTTCCACGGGCGAGCTGTCGAGCAAGGGACATTGAGATCTGGTGACCTGAGTGTCCAAGCTTGTCCTGCCGCACTGTGAGCGGTGTGCGAGCGCCTGAGCGACGACGGGGCAGGACGAAGGAGAGTGCGATGAGAGGGCAAACTAGCCATAGATCGCACTCCACCGTTAAGCACGATGGAGGCAGATGTTCGGTGCTTCCAGCGCAGCAAAAGCTGAGTTCTTTGGCTCGAGAACGGGGGGTTCGAGTCACATGGGCGGTTGGCCATAGACGGCAAGAGCCGTGTGAAAATGTGATACTTGGGCGTGGTATCGTTTGGATCCGCGCGGAGTTTGGCGGGCCGCGCCCCTGTTGCGCTCCTGGCGTCCCGTTTAGGACAGACGCAGAACCCCAATTGGTGCGTGCATGCGCGTGTGCTCCCGCGAACCCAGACGGCCGCGCTCATGGCCCCGTTCCGCCGCCGAACAGAAGTCCTCGCCCGCGACGACAGGGCGCTCTGCGGAGGGGCCATCCTGCCCTCATTTTTGCCGGCTGTCATTGCAGGAGCAGTCTCAACGAGCTCAGAAAGCTGCACAAAGAGGCAGGATTTGATATGGTTGGGAAAGGACCTATTGTGTTTGGCCGGGAGTATGTGCATATTTGGCCCACCGACACACCACGGGGGCGATGTGCTGCTGCTGAAAAGTTTGGCCGACGCAGACACCCGGTCCCGGATCGGTCATCCGTCCGCGTGCTTGCGTGCGCTCGGTCGGTCGGTCGGCCACATTAAAAGCCAGACCACGCTTGGTCGCGTCGCTATTGTGATGCCCCGCTCGCTCTCTCTACACTCCCACTAAAGGGACAGCCACCGGAACTCACTTAAATACCCACCGCCTCATCCCGGCCACACGGCGTCTGCTTGCCCTCTTCCGACTCTGATCACTTCCCCTTGTCTATCTCTGCCTGAGACAGCCATGAGCCACTTCACGCAGTATTCATCATCAACCTACACCCCGCCTCATTCTCCCCAGGAGCTCTCTCCCACAGCTCCTAGCTTCCACTGGTCCATGCTCTCGCTTTCAGTGCCTCGAGCACCATCCCCGGCCAGCTCCGTCGACTCGCCCACAACTCCTTCCTCATCAGGCGCTCCTCGCAAAGTCGTCAACACATTCATGCGTTACAAAAACGACTTTTTGTTGCGGTACCCTGAGATCTGCGCGCTTGAGAAGGCTCCTAGTCAACGGATGCGCATAGCAGCGCGCATGTGGGAGGCCGAGAGTATGGAGGTTCGCGACGAATATGAACGCAAGTACGTTCATCTTCCCACGCATTCATCTCTCTGAGCTGCTCAAGTCACTAACGGCTTCGGGTGCAGATACTGCGCCGACATGCTCGCGTCTGGTGTCAAAGGCGGTGAGGCCGATTACAACCGCCGTAAGGCCAGGTCCCAGAGCGTCACTGCTGCACGTCGTGCCAAGGTTCGCATTGTCAGCTCGCGCCTCAGCCGTGTTAGTAGTACTGACCTCGACACAGCGCGAGTCCGAGGGTGCCGTACTATCACCTCGATCAGAGTACATCGTATCCATGTGGTCCCGTGGTCTACGCGGCGACCCGCTTATCCGTGTGGTGGAGAACTGGGACCAGGTGCGCATCGCTTCTATTCTTCCGTTCGTGTGTGTAGCTGCTGGCTGACCAGCGTCCCCTGTCCCGGCCTGCCCGTTCATCATCTGCTTCTCCATCGCGAATCCCCCTTGCCATCTACAGGCCAATGCCCAACCAGCGGCTCCCAAGCGCAAGAAGGGCGCCGTCAAGACTGAGCCGTCTACGCCCAGCCCACCTATGACACCACCGAGCACGCATTCACTGCCTGCAGTCTCGGTCTATTCGCCCCACGCCAACACCCTGTTCACTCAGCACCAACTGCCCCCGATCCCCGGCAATCCAATGCAACTGCCTACCAGTCACGCCGGGTACCGTCTTCCGCCCGCCCTGCCAACGCTACCTACGCCGCAGAGCCAGTATGACATCGCCGGGCCCACGTTCCCGCCGAGCACGGACCCGTTCTTCGGCCACCACGCCAAACCGGACGGCACGAGCTATCACTTTGACACCAATCAGTGGGGAATGTCTCCCGTCGGCGGGCAATTCGACCTTCCTATGTCTACACCCATGTCGCCGTTTGATTTGCCTATGCTGGCCATGTCCAACACGTTTGGATCGCCCATGTTCAGCTCGGTCGGCTCACCGGCTGCACTCTCTGACAACCTCGACGATGTAGACGCGCCTTTTGGCAACTGGGCATGACCTGCCGCGTCGTTCATCCTGGCTTGCTTCATCTTGCTCTGCATATCTCGCACCATTTCTCGTTCATCTTGGACCCTCCATCTCCGCTGCGAACCCTTCGCGCTTCACTTCGCCACGCTTCGTCTCGCCTCGCCTCGCCTCGCCTCGACTCGCCTCACCAGAACCATCCCACCATGCTTCCTCGTAATACTGTATCTACCTTCACACCCACGCTCCGCACACGCCTCACGACGACCGAAATTACCCACCACCCGCACATCCCCCCACTGTATCACTGTAAGTTCGTGTTCCGTCCGCGCTGCGCACGTGCAGCCTGTACTCTCGTCCTTGCCCGCTCGAGTCACCTGTCCGTCTGTCTTTCCTCCACCCACTCTTGCCCCACACAATCGTCCCATTATTTGCTCGCTCAACGCTCTATCCTGCTCATGACACCCCTCGCGCGGCTTCACAGCCTGCGTCTTTCGACTTTCTATCGCACACCCCCGAGTCTTCGACCTTCACACCGCGCCGAACCTTCGGCCCTCGTCTGACACCTCGTTCATCCATCTTCTTGAATCCTCGACACTGTGTCTGTCCCACAACCTCGCGCACCTATGCCCCTTTGGCTCCTGCGCCGTCTCTTTATTACTCTCTCGTATCACGTCATGTCTCTCGGCCACTTTGTTTCGCCAAATGCGTCGTTGTCAAATGTCTATCTGCTTACTGCCCCTGCCCCCGGCGCCCTTCGCTCCCGATGGCGAAGGTCTTTTACGTCTTCGTTATTCGTCTTCGACGTCTGGATGTCCACTGTTGTACCTGAAATTTATCACGAAATACGAAAAGCATTGTCGCAACGTGTGCGTGATGACTGAACCCGAGCTGCATTGCATATCACCACCTTCTTTTCAGGGCACCGCCCACCGAGCATGCCGTTTTCTTACGCGAACTCCGTCAGCTTTGCGGGATTGGGGTACCACTAAACTGCATGCAGTACAGCACCGCGTGGATAACTGCAGGTGTGGCGCGGGAATCAACCCCGTCAGACTATAGAAAGAGGCGCCAGGATAGGGTGTTGCTGGACGCGTGCGGTCACTGACTGCTTCCTTGGGGTCCGAGTCTGGCGTGCTTGGAAGGTGCGTCTTTGCAGGTTCTGTGACTCAAACGCCAGCGTGGCCTTCTGGATCTGGACAGCTGATCGAAGTGACATTGGGTTGAGGGATCTAGACCCCACCGACCCGTGTCAAAGGTAAGGGTACTAATAAATGCACGGGCGCAATCGTTGGGGCATCATAGTAAGGGGTTAATCGGAAATGGAAGAAATCGGCACAGTATTCGGGTAAGATGGACATTTTAGATTTTTGTAAATTGCCGTGGACACCTGCTTTTACTTTAGGTGCAAAGATCATGTTGGTGTGCCTAGGGGCAGGAGACTAGTGCGCGGTTCCTCCATCTCTCATTGGCCGTGGATCTGTCGGCCCTTGATTATGGATCACGGCACTGCGGCCAGAAAGAGCTCTGGGGCTTCTAGCAGGTATTTTGTTGCTATTTCGCTGCCGATATCGTTGGAGACGGATGGCGCCAACAGATCCGCAGCCGGGAATCGAGGACGTTAGCCGTGGCCTCATCCACCCTGCTTAAGATGATCTCGTCCAAGCTCAGCCCATCATGTTCATCTGCCACGGGGGTACGTTGCCGGACGGCCGAGTTGCGGGAGTAGGATGACCCTCAATGCTTAGACACGGAGGTTCCCGAGCCAACCATTCGGACTCGATGGCGAAATTTTGTGACACGACGCTCGTAATGCAAGCCGTCGGGTTCATTGACCAGGTCAAATGATGTCTGGAGTGGGATTAGGTGCTCCCTTGTGCGAAACGACTCCTGCTTGCGCATTTTTTGAGTTTCACGACAAGCCTGAGGGCTAGCGATACCGAGTGAAACATTCTGACATAGCGATCGTGTCCTGAATTAGGGCTCACACAATGCACATCTCACGTGGGCGGAATGAACAAGCTCAAAAAACAACTCGTGCGGCTCCACTATGCTCGTTAGGGATGAGCCGCTCGTGAACTTTTGCTGCCGTGAGAACGCCGTTCGCAATTGGAAGTTATAGAGAATTTCATCCCTAAATTTGTCCCTGAGCTAGATACCAGTTTCCAATCAATTTGCCTCCCACGAATAACAGACTCCGCAGCGCATCGTCACGTTGACGTTTGGAGGTCAATGGACACAGCTCGAAAATGAAGATGTTCATCAACATGGAACGTCGCGAAGCGGCACCTCCGCTCCCGACGTTCAAAACTCTCGGTGTCATTAACATTTAGCACGTAGGCTACAGGTGA